>MDTE01189175.1_pt1 | contig 11811 bp, 10 predicted proteins | sample 811231 | NCBI WGS metagenome assembly MDTE01 (sample SAMN05326651, study PRJNA326480) | marine metagenome | isolation source: seawater | place: Indian Ocean: Red Sea | collected 2010
ATCTTCTTCTTCCTCTTCTTCCTCTTCTTCCTCTTCTTCCTCTTCTTCCTCTTCTTCCTCTTCTTCCTCTTCTTCCTCTTCTTCCTCTTTAGGCTTACCTTCAGGAAATGCCGTTACAAATTTTCCACTTAATCTCAAAGCTAATGGATACTCTTTTCCGGAAGCCTTAAAATTCTGAGTGACTTGGTCTGGATTAAACTGGACACTCTGAGGCACAACCAATTGTGACTTTGGGCTGGATTTGATCAGTGTTTCCACTTTTACCCCTTCCTTCTCACTAACATAAAAGACTCCTGAAAAATACATAAGAAGATCTCTTATCGAGGTAGTTAAAGTATCATCCTCATTAATAGCTTCCCGTGTAATGGTTAAAACTGCAGGATTATTTGAAGTTTGAGTCTGAGCGGTCTCGTATGTACGATCAGCCAAGACCTGATTTGCCTCAAAATTAACCCCCCACGCATTAAGTAATTTCTCTAAATTAGAGGATGTCGGTATACCTGGTGCCTGAGGAGCACCGCCGAACTGTTGCCTCGGTGGTTGAGATTGCGCCGCAACCGCACTAAAAGAATCAAGGAAGGCAACTATATTGCCCCCTCTCAACAAAAACTGGTCAAGTGCATACTGCGCCTTCTCGGTAATTCCTGCGGGGTGAACCAGAAGCACGACCTCCACATCTTCGGGAACCTCTTCGATGTCCATCCCAAGATCGATTAAATTGCTCCCAAAATCGGTTGGGTCCGGATCATAATCCCTTTTCAATTGAGTGTAAAATTGCCAAGGCCTATTCTGCTGACCCTGTCCTGGCTGAGGAAACGGCATCGCTGGTCCACCCTGTACAGGAAGAGCTGACATTAAGCCTACTTTTGGAGCTCCTTCACGGGTCACTTCAACAAGTGCTCTGGAAATATCATATTCCAACATTTGCTCCCTATTCGGATCAATAAAAGGAATAGATGATTTTCTATCTAAACAGGTAATTGTAAGCCCCAAATATGCAGGTTCATTCAAGCGGCCAGGGATTCCCTGTAAATTATTTAGTTTTGCCCTATCCTCTTCCTCCGAATCAGGAGAAGGATCAACGCGCTCTATTTCAATAAGGCCCTTACTCGATCCCCGTTCATACTCTTTCAACAAAGAATCAACTCTTTTAGCAAATGGAATCAGCTCTGGACGCATATTGTCCTTATCCTTAGAAACAAAGAAAGAAACCGTGACAGGAGTATCCAATCCCTCCAGAACATCTTTAGTGCCTTGCGAAAGAGTATGTATTTTGTCCTCCGTCAAATCAACTTTGAAAGGGATTGAACTAGAAACTATTAAATTAAGCGCTAGAACGATACCAAATACCAGCGACACACCTATCGCTGAGAACAACCAAACCTGAGGGTTTTTATTCTTACTAATTTCCTTTGTAGATGACATACTTTACTTAATAAGTGGGTTAGGAGCGTTTTGATTTAATTACAACACTCGTCAGAAATAGGCAAAAGCCTATCATGGACAAATAAAAAACAATGTTAGATGCCGAAATGACGCCTCGTTTCATTTCGGTATAATGAGCCCATGTGCCCAGTGAACCTAAAATATCGGCAGAAGGTCCACCCCAATTATCTGCCACATAATCAAGGACTGGCGGTATCGCTATAAGCAATTGCCCAAAACACAATGAAAGTGCAATTATCAGGCAAGCCACTGAACTTCTTGTAAGTGCGCTGACCGCACAAGTGATTGCCAGGGCCCCTCCACCATAAAATATACAAGCCAAGTAGCCCCCCCACACAGTACCGTTATCAGGATCGCCCAAATAAGCAACCGTGATAACTACCGGGAACGTAAAAAGAATAGCAATAGTAATAACGGACAGCGCCGCCAAATACTTGCCAACGATAGCGTGCCATACAGCTAAGGGCATTGTTAAAAGAAGTTCGATGGTACCTGTCCTTTGTTCTTCAGACCAAAGTCGCATTCCCACGGCCGGAGCAAGAAACATAAGCAACCACATGGGCCAACGAAAGAATGAAAACTCAAGCGAAGCATCCTGCGCATTAGGCGCAAAAAAATCATCCAAAAGAAAAGTCAGAGACATTGACAAAAGAACAAAAATTACAATGAAGACATATGCCAACATCGAATTAAACTGCGCTTTTAATTCCCTGTTATAAACAATCCAAATATTTTTCAAAGCACTCATAAATTATGAATTTAGGTAATTTTTCTCATTCAAAATGACGATCATACTTGAACCGTTTCCTGTGGCTTCTCCTCCTTGCCTTTTCTTTCTGAAATCTCGGTATCAGTTTTTGTAATTTCGCGAAAAACATCATCGAGCCTACCTTCTTCGATTCTGAGCTCCTCCAGCAAAAGGCCCCTTTCTTTGCAAAGATTAAATATACTCTCAGCATTTGTATTTACTTTCTTAGAAGGCAATACTTGCCCATAAAATGAACTTTCGCTCGAAGAGTACTCACGAACCATTTCAACTCCACTAATCGAAGAAAGTTCAGATCTAATTCCTGAACCGGCCATGCCGCTGATTTTTACGGTATGAGCTCCTGCACCATTTGCCTTGGATTTTAACTCATCGGGCGTTCCATCTGCAACGACTTTTCCCTGGTCAATGATTATCGCTCTTGTGCAAGCCGCCTCAACTTCTTCAAGAATATGCGTTGAAAATATAATGGCTTTATCTTCACCCATACGCTTAATCAAATTTCTAACTTCTTGCTTCTGATTAGGATCAAGGCCGTCAGTAGGTTCATCCAATACGAGAATCTCAGGGTCATGCAGGATCGATTGGGCAAGGCACGTGCGATGCCTGTATCCTTTTGATAAAGTATCAATACTTTGTTGCTTAACAGGATCAAGAAAACAGGTATCAATTGCAGCTTCAACGTCCGACTTCCCTTTACCCCTCAATTCTGCGATAAAACTGAGAAAGGAAGAAACCGTCATGTCAGAGTATAAGGGAGCTGATTCAGGTAAATATCCGATCTTCTGTTTAGCACCAATTGGGTCTTCCCGAACATTAACACCGTCTATAACAACTTCACCTGCAGTCGGCGGTAAATAGCCCGTGACCATTCGCATTGTTGTTGACTTACCTGCGCCATTAGGACCAAGAAAACCTAATACTTCTCCTTTCTTAACTTCAAAAGAAATATCATCCACTGCTAATTTCTGCCCAAAACTTTTTGAGAGATTTTCTACTGATATCATACTTATATTAACTATTAAATTTAAGGACTCAATTATCTGACCGAAAAGTTAACGGACAAAATAACGTCACAAGGGGGGAGATTTGTTTACTCAATTGTGGTTTTATTTCAAGTTATAATCGATTAAAACAAATACCATTCTGTAATTAATGAAGTTTATATCCTGGAACGTAAATGGCATCCGCGCCGCAATAAAAAAGGGCTTTTGCGACTTTTTTAATGACGAAAATGCTGATTTTTTCTGCATTCAAGAAACTAAAGCAAGGCCAGAGCAGGTCGATTTAAACTGGAATACTAAGCACCATGCATACTGGAACTCAGCAGAAAAAGCAGGATACTCAGGCACCGCAATTTTCAGTAAAACTGAACCAAATGACGTACTTTATGGCATAGGAATCACCCAACATGACAAAGAAGGAAGAGTAATTACTCTGAAATTTGATGACTTCTACTTGGTGAATGTCTATACCCCAAACTCCCAAAACGAACTGCGCAGATTAAAATATCGCCAAGCATGGGATCTGGCCTTTCGTGAATTTTTGAAAAATCTAGAGAAAGAAAAGCCTATAATTCTTTGTGGAGATCTAAACGTTGCCCACTCTGAAATCGATTTGGCTCGCCCCAAGGCAAACACTAAAAACCCAGGATTTACAAAAGAGGAGCGTGAAGGATTCGATAAATTAATTGAAGCCAACTTCATTGATACTTTTCGTGAATTTGAAAAAGGCGGAGGCCATTATTCCTGGTGGAGCTATAGAGCAAAAGCCAGAGAAAGAAACGTAGGATGGCGCATCGACTATTGGTGCATTTCTGAATCACTTAGAAACCGACTACAATCCTCTACAATACTTGACCAAATAATGGGGTCTGATCATTGCCCCGTCATGATGCATCTTAAATAGCAAATGAGATAAGAACTTTTGCCTTTACGCGAATAATTCCTTCGCCTCACAAACGTCACTTTCAATTTGAGCCTTTAAATCTTCAACACTATCAAACTTTCTTTCTTCACGGAGATAATTCAAAAAAGAAACATTAAGCTCATCACCATAAATCGTATCGTTAAAATTGAATAAATGCACCTCCAGTCTCAACTTAGAATTATTCGATCCCATCACAGTTGGCCTTACCCCTAAGTTTGCAACACCTTGAAAAGCATCACCATTAAGCTCCGCTAACACTGCATAAACTCCATAAGGAATAGCTAAATCACTGCAAAGATCTATATTCGCTGTAGGAAAACTCATTTCTCGACCGATGCTGTCTCCTTTGCTCACTGTGCCAGATATGGAGAAGTCCCGGCCAAGCAAATTCTTAGCAAGCTTAAGATCCCCCCCCTTTAATGCCCCCCTGACACGCGTACTACTAACAATTTCTCCATTCTCATCGCAGACACGCTCAATTCCATTAACTTCGAATCCAAAAGTCTTTCCCAATTCAATCAATAAACCAATATCACCTTTACGATCGCATCCAAATCTAAACTCATTACCAACTGAAATGGATCTCAATTGGCACGAATCAGCTATCTCTTCAACGAACTTCTCAGCGCTCTGATTTGCTCTGTCCTCATCAAATTTAATAACCAATAAATAATCAACTCCCAGACTCTCAATAAGTCTTTGCTTATGTTTAAAAGGGGTAATTATTATTGGCGATTGATCAGAGGATATAACGCTTAAAGGATGTGGATCAAAGGTAAGGACTGCCGTTGGATTTTCATCTACTCCTATAGCGTTATTTATTACAGCCTGATGCCCTAAATGCACTCCATCAAAAAATCCAATAGCTAAATCAACAGGGCCTTCAATGCTCTTGAGTTGCGAAAATTCATTCAATCTAACCATCTTAAAAAGATATTTACACCCCTCGCAATCTTGACACATCAGCAAGGCTTAAAGCCCTTTCTGCTACACTCTCACGTGTTCCATTCTTTAACTCATCAAAAGTAATCGCACCATCCGCTTCAAATTTACCCGATTTCGTCCTACGCAATGCACTCAAATGTGCACCGCAACCTAACTTCGCACCAATTTCATGGGCATAGGTTCGAACATAGAACCCCTTACTGCAGACCACTTTAAAATCAAACTCAGGCAATTTAATATTAGACAACTCATAATCATAGACATGCACAAGCCTTGGCTCCCTTTTCACCTCTTTTCCTTGTCTAGCCAATTTATATAACGGAACTCCATCCTTTTTTATTGCGCTGACCATAGGGGGAGTTTGATAAAAATCACCAGTAAATTCATTCAAAACCAAATCGAGCTCTTCCTTAGAAAACTCTCTCACATCGTTCTTCTCAATTAATTCACCTTCTTTGTCCTGAGTAGAAGTTACTTCACCAAGCTTTACGGAACCAACATATTCTTTGTCCTCAGCCATCAATAAATCTTGGATTTTAGTTCCACGTCCGAGCGTAAGTATCAAAAGTCCGGTAGCCATTGGATCAAGAGTACCGCAATGCCCGATTTTCTTTTGATTAAGGGTACGGCGAGCCACAGATACGACATCATGTGACGTCATGTCCGGATCCTTATCGACTAAAAGTACTCCGTCTACGTTTTCCATTGTTCAATTAATTGCTTCGCAAATTTTATTTAAAACCTTCTCCTCAACCTGAGTTAATTCGCCAGCAACTCTTGCGCCTGCTGCAAGAGGATGCCCACCGCCACCAAAATGAGAGCAAATTAAACTGACATTGACAATGTTAACATCCTTAGAGCGCATACTGACTCGAACACTAGTATCTTTGAGCTCTTCGAAAAACACAGCGACTTGAACACTATCAATTCCTCTAATCAAATCTGACAAGTTTTCACTGTCTTCAGGCTCTATGGAAAGCTCCCTTTTAGTTTTTAAATCAAGAGACCAAGAAGCAATTTTATCATTACTTGTCATTTTTAAATTACCTAACAGCTTTTTAAGTAACTCAATTCTTCTGTATGGGTATTTCTCATAGACAGCCGATGATAAGGCCCCGCAATCAGCACCCATCCGCAATAAGTCAGCACCAACCTCATAAGTTCGAGCCGTTGTAGCAGGATACCTAAAAGACCCAGTGTCTGTGGAAATTCCTACAAACAGGCCATCTCGGCAAGCCGGCGGCAAAGGAAGATTTTCACTGGAAATCAATTCATAAATTATTTGCGCAGTGGCCGGAGCATTAGGATCCACATAAATAAAGTCTCCATACCCTTCATTGGTTACATGGTGATCTATGTTGATAATTGGCTTAACAAATTTTATAATCTCAATACAACCCTTGCCTAATCTCTCATGATTTGCTGTATCCAGAGCAATACACAAATCAGCATCTATGCGATTATCGGGGGGGCTTAAAATTTTATCCGAATCTAATAAAAATTCTAAATTTGAGGGGCATCCATCCTCATTAATCAGAATTACTTCTTTTCCTAATGCACAAATACTTGCACCTAGTGCTATTTGTGAACCCACTGCATCCCCATCGGGCCTCACGTGAGAAATAATCACAACACTTTCCGCCTCGCGAATCAACGAAGCAATTTCTGAAAGAGAAGAGTTGTTCAGTTCAAACATTTCCAGCCAAAAACTCAATTAGTTGTCAGAATTACCAGTCAAAGGTTCATCATATCCGTCGTCGTTTATGGCATCTAAACTATCTATTACGTTCAATGTCCTTACCCCTCTCTCTATTGATTCATCTGACTTGAAATGCAATTTGGGTGTGAACTTCATCACGACTCTCTTCGAAATTTTTTTCTGTATCATGCCACGCTCCCTGTTCAACGTCTTAACAATCTTAACCTTCTCTTGATCTGATCCAATCACCCCAATGAAAACGTGACCATTACGCAAATCCGGAGTCACATCAACATCGTTTACAGTTACCAAAGCATTGAACCCATAATCCTGAGAGATCAAAGAACCAATTTCTCGTTTCAACAATTCACGGACACGAAGTATACGCTGACTCATAACTTTATTTTTAAAAACCAGTTATTATAAACTAAAGAGGTTCTTATTAATTATACAATCACCTGAAGCTTCCGCTTTAAAGCGTCTGTTCAACCTTTTCCAATTCGTAACATTCAATTATGTCACCAACTTCATATTCAAGATAGTTTCCAAGACGAATACCACACTCGAGCCCAGTCTTAACCGTGTCAGCATCATCCTGGAATCTTCTTAATGTCTGAAATCCTCCATCATACACTGCCTGACCTTGCCTAATCACACGAGCACGAGCCTTACGATTAATCTGGCCCTCATTAACAATACAACCTCCGACTCTTCCACGCTTTATTTTGAATATTTGTTTAACCTCAGCTCTACCAAGCAACTTTTCACGGGTCTCCGTGTCCAACATTCCCAGCATCGCTTCTTTAATCTGATCAATGAGCTCATAAATGACACTATACAATCTAATTTCGACCCCCTCCTGTTTGCCCAATTTCAGCGCTTTATTTTCAACCTTAACACCAAAGCCAATAATAATTCCATCAGAAGCGCTACAAAGCAAAACATCAGATTCTGAAATTGGACCCGCCGCTTTGTGCAAAATTTCAATGTCGACTTTTTCACTTTCGATTTCCATAAGAGACCCTTCGATCGCCTGTATGGAACCTTGCACATCCCCTTTTAATACAATTTTTAAAGTTTTCTTTGTAGACCCTACATCAGCCCAAATATCCTGTAACCGAGCCTTTGCCGGTTTCGCGAGTTTCTCCTGCCTTAATTCCTCTAACCTTTCTTCACTTAACTTCTTAACTGCCCTCTCGCTATCCATCACAACGAGCTCATCTCCAACTTTTGGAACTCCACTAAAACCTAAGACTTCAACAGGCATTGATGGCCCTGCTTCTTTTAACTGGTTCCCGAAATCATCCAATATTAATTTCACCTTTCCGTAATAGGGACCACAAATGAACGAATCTCCTACTTTCAGATTGCCAGTTCTAACGATCACGCTTGCCGTTGATCCCTTACCTGCTTTACTGCTTGCCTCTATCACAATTCCCCTAGCATCACCTTCAGGATTTGCCCTCAGCTCCATCACCTCAGACTGCAATGCTATCATTCCAAGCAAATCATCAACGCCAAGACCTTCAGTTGCTGAAGTTTGAACGCAAATAGTTTCTCCCCCCCAATCCTCTGGCGTAAGATCATTTTCCTGAAGCTGTGAAATCACTTTATTCACATCTGCATTGGGAAGATCAATTTTATTTATGGCCACAATAATAGTCACACCTGCAGCGCGTGCATGACTTATAGCTTCGTGAGTAGTTGGCATAATGCCGTCATCAGCAGCAACTACAAGAACAACTATATCAGTAATATCAGCTCCTCTAGCTCGCATCTCCGTAAACGCCGCATGACCAGGAGTATCAATAAATGTAATCTTTGCTCCGTCATGCTCAACACTATATGCATTAATGTGTTGAGTAATTCCTCCAGCCTCTCCTGCAGCGACGCGACTGGACCTTATCGCGTCCAATATAGATGTCTTTCCATGATCAACGTGCCCCATAACGGTAACGACAGGCGGTCTCAACGGTGACTCATCCTCTCCCTGCGCTTCGGGCTCGGGAGGTGGAGGCTCTTCAAAAACTTCCTCTACTTTATGAACCCCACCACCCTTTTCTCTTTTCTCCTTCTCAAATACAAACCCATGGTCGGCACAAATTTTAGCAGCTATTTCCGGTTCAATAGAACTGTCTAAACTGGCAAATACTTCAAGAGCAATTAAATCCTTAATAATATTGAATGGCTTAATCCCCATTCTTTCCGCAAGGTCTTTAAGGATAATAGGAGGTTTAATGTGAATTACTTTTTCATCATCAATATCATCACCTAAATCATCACCTTTAGACCCAACGTCTTTAACTCCATCATCAATTAGTTTAGATATAGGAGGCAAGATTCCTCCTACCTTTGACGGTTGAGCTTCCAGCTCTTTTTTCTTACCTTTTCGCGCTTCTCGTTTTTCCTGCTCTTCGAAAAGAGACAATGCCTCCTTACCATTGTCACCTGAACTGCTCAGAGACTTATCAGTAGATTTTTCATCATCGGATTCTTCCTTATCATTTTCATGATCGGATTCTTCCGGGCTGGAATTTGATGACATTAAATTTTTTATTCGCTTTCATGGGTGCCGATTCCGTTCCTTTAAACGGATTCTAATTCACCCTCCGATTCTTTTTCAGCTTCATTAGCTTCGGAATCCTCGGTTTGCTCTAATGAGCTGTTTTCTTCATTGTTTTCGCTATCAGCAGTAAGGCCATTATTGGACTCAAGGTCAATTCCTCTTACCGCTGAACATATCCTTTCTGCAGATTCTTGATCCCCTTCAAGGATTTCTGCGACATCCCCAACATCGACCATGGAAAAGAACTCCAGATTTACGATACCTCCTTTTACTAGCTTAATGGCTGTATCAATATCTATATTATCTTCACCTATTTGAGTTACAAATTCTGTAGCAGCATCAATGACTCGCTTTTCAAATATTTCAGTTTTTGATGCATCCTTCTCAATCTGCACGTCCCAACCAAGCAATCTTGATGTGAGCCTAGCATTCTGCCCTCTTCTACCAATCGCCTTTGAAAGCTCCTCCTCATCAACCGTGACCCTTACTTGGTGTTGCTCCTCATCAATTTCTATTGATCTAATAATTGCCGGCTTGAGCGCATCTGTTACAAATTCGGTAAGGTCCTCACTCCACCTAATTATATCGACTTTTTCATTATTAAGTTCTCGAACTATATTTTTAACTCTTGCCCCCCTTAACCCTACACAGGCGCCTACCGGATCAACCTTTGGATCCGCAGAAAAGACAGCCACTTTAGTTCTAAAACCTGGCTCTCGCGCAATACCTCTTATCTCAACAGTCTGATCTGCAATTTCACTGACTTCGAACTCAAAAAGTCTTCTGACAAAATTAGGATGACTTCTAGACAGTATAATTTCCGGCCCTCTCGATCCATTTTCAACAGCAACCACATATGCCCTTATTCTATCTCCTATACTGTATTGATCCGTGGAAACCCTTTCACGCGAGGGCATTGTTCCTTCAAACTTTCCTAGATCAATCATTACGTCAGATTTATCGAACCGTCGAACCGTCCCACCAACAATATCACCAGCGCGATCCTTAAATTCATCATAAATCATTGCTTTTTCAGCAATACGAAGTTGTTGCATCATCGTCTGCCTTGCAGTCTGTGCCGCTATCCTTCCGAAATCCTTTGGAGTCACCTTTACCTCAATTTCATCACCCACCTGAGCTTCAGGATTAATTTTTCTCGCCACATCCAATGAAATTTCTTCGTATGGAGATTTTACATCTTCTGATGCAATTAGTTTTGCAACTGCCACAATATCACCCTTTTCCGGATCAACATCTACTCTCAATTCACGGGCAGGACCTACACTTTTACGGGCAGCAGAGAGCAGAGCAGTAGAAAGTGCCTCGACCATAGTTTCTCGGGCAATTCCTTTCTCTTTTTCATAATATTCAAAGAGGACCTGGATTTCGCTTGTCATTTGTTTTTACTTTAAGACGAAAAAAGAGCGGAACTAATGGCCCACCCTTTCTTCAAGTAAGTAACTATAGAGTTAGAGTCCTTACCGTCAAGCTGGAAACCCCTAATTGAAAATATCAGGAAGTTTAGCCCAATTCCCCTTTACCGCTACGTTTAATCTCTATTTCACCGAGAATGCGCTCCTGCCTAACTTGAAATTCATTTAGCCTAATAAGTTCAAGTAAAGCCAAAAATGTAACCATCACTTCACCTTTAGTAGTAGCCTCTGCAAATAATTCATTAAATTTGATCTTTTCTCCTTTCTTTACGTGAATCATTAAATAATCGATTTTATCACTAACAGTGAATCGGTCATCTGCTATCTCAGCGAGTCCTTCTTCATCTTCAAATCTCTTTAGAATGCCTTGGAAAGCCCGAATAAGGTCAAAAATCCCAACATTTAGAATCGGCTCTTCATCGGTATCCTCGGCCTCTTGTCTCTCTGAACCGAATACCTGCTGATTATCAGCCTCTCGCCGCTCTAAGTAATATGCTGCATCTTTGAATTTCTTATATTCAACTAATTGCCTAATTAACTCCCACCTAGGATCCTCCTCATCAACATCATCCTCTGGAGCCTGTTCATTTTTTGGCAACAAAGTACGGCTCTTTATGTACATTAAGGTTGCCGCCATAACGATAAATTCGCTAGCCAACTCAATATTAAGAATTTTAAAAGTTTCAATATATTCCAGGTACTGAGACGTTATTCTCTCAATAGAAACATCATAGATATCGACCTCGTCTTTTTTAATTAAATAAAGAAGCAAATCGAGGGGGCCTTCGAAAATTTCTAATGATACTCTGTTTTCGGCTTGCAAAGATTTTGGATTAAAACTGAATGAATAAATCTACAAATAAAATATATTTTATATGATTTATTCTTAGTTCTTTTTCAGTTTGATTGCAACTTGATCAACCTAGTGCTAGGAATCAACTGAAAACAGCTCCCTTAGCTCAGCTGGATAGAGCAACGGATTTCTAATCCGTAGGTCGCAGGTTCGAGTCCTGCAGGGAGCGCATTA
>MDTE01013254.1_pt1 | contig 11809 bp, 10 predicted proteins | sample 811231 | NCBI WGS metagenome assembly MDTE01 (sample SAMN05326651, study PRJNA326480) | marine metagenome | isolation source: seawater | place: Indian Ocean: Red Sea | collected 2010
CATTGGCTCGAGCAGAATAGATAGATTAGTTATAAATGTGTGGTGCTTTGTTGATGTGTATACTTGATGTGGATACAGTTTACAAGAGGTGCCTATATTCAGAGTTCCAGAAGGAGCATGGCCCTAAAAGTCGTCGTCGCTATCTATCTCGTCAAGAGGATTCTCCCTCTTGCGCATGACCCTGTAGAATTCCTCCTCGTTGATGACGCCATCTCCGTCGCGGTCAGCCTCATCAATCATCTCCTGCAGCTCCTCATCGGTCAAATTCTCTCCCAGCTCGGTAGCAACACGCTTCAAGTTTTTGTATGAAATTCCACCGGTGTTATCATCATCAAATAACGCGAAGACCTTCATAATCTCCTCTCGAGCATCCCTGTTAAGCATGCGCGGGGTGACCATCTCCACAAACTCGTCGTAAGTCACGCTTGCGCTAGACAGGTCCTTGTCCATATCGATGAACATTTGGCGGATTTCAGCCTTCTTCACCTGGAAACCCAGAGCACGGAAGCCAGCCTTGAGCTCCCTAACATCGATCGATCCCTTGCCATCCGTGTCAAATAGATTGAAAGCCTCCTTAATCTCCTCCACGGCCTCCTCGTCCAGTCCTCCCTTTTTTCCTCCTGGCCTAGCTCCTCCGCGCCTAGGCGGGGACCCTGCAGCACTTCTGAACCTTGACGCCATTTCTCAATAAGATATCTGCACAGCTTGTATGCGAACAATGCCGAAATCTGGTTTGAAAGCGGCTCGTTTATATGCCTAGTTATCTGTAGATACTAGTGAGACGTCGGATAAGATGCCCAAGCAAAGCCACACATTGATCCTTATACAGTACACCCAGGCTTTTGAGAGCCGCGGGTATCTGGATTTCAAGGGAGTCAAGGAGGCCATGGATGCCCTGGTGAAGGTACGCTTCTGCGCCCATTATCGCATGGATGCTGTGCCATTGAAAGCTCTGCAGTATGACATGTGACACTAACTATTTCTCTTCTAGATGTACGAGATGAAGCTGAAGGAGCTGAATCCCCAGATAGCACACATAACCTACGACATCTCAGATTTGTTCAAATTCCTCGATAGCATGACGGATCTCTGTGCTTTAGTGTTCGATCACGCCACGCAGAAGTATGACCCGCGAGACAGGAACTGGGTGAAGGATAACATTGTGTCCTACCTACGCGGAGCGGCCAAATAGGGGCCATAATGAACGAGACTCAGACCTACACCGAAATGGGTCGAAGCTTCTTTGCTGCCCATACTCCTTTTACCAGTGCTATTCTTTGTTGATGAATTGTACAAGAAGATTATAATTAACACACTTTAGAAAGTTCTGTTGTACTTACGGATCTCCATCATGATGGTGGCGGTTGATACGATCTCCCGTGAGAAGGGCGGAGGCTTGGCTGCCCAGACTCGCTTGATGATGTCCTGAAATCGCGTGTAGTACAGTAACAGTTGCGTCAGCACCTGTTTCAGCACGTCTGTCCCGTTGCGAAAGTTGGCGAAATACGCCAACACGCCGTCATTGATCTGTTTCACGCCTCCACGCCACTTGGAAGCGAATTCCCGCACCAGGCTCTCCACTATGGCCTCATCCAGGTTGAGCTCAGTAGGAGCAGCATCAGCGCTCTCTCCTTCGCCCTGCTGCTGCTGCTTGGCCAGACCATTCATCATTTGCTCTGTTTGTCGCACGAAGCTCACGAGGCGAGGGAAGGCGGCGGATACCTCCTCTTCTGCGAAATATTCCTTCTGGGCGGCCAAGAGATCCTCAAACTCGCGCACTTCACTGGAGCTGACCTTGCGGGAACGCAGACAAGATAGGATCATGTCGTAGTTGTTGATGTAGAACACGCGCTGGTCCTTGCTGCTTACGATGTGGGTATGCGCTAAGCGTGACAGCAGGTCGATCATCTCGGTCCTGAGGCGGGACACCGTGAGCTCAATGGAGGTACGGCTCTTGTCTGGAACGGGCTCAGAGCCACCACTGTGTGCACTACTACCCCCTCCACTATGACCACTGCCTTCTGCCATGCCATCAAGAGACACTTTGCTGCCTCCGGCAGCAGCAGCACCGGCAAGGCGATGACCATTAGTTCTGTCGTAGAGAATAGACAGCGCACAGAGGAGTTCAGCGAACCTCTTGCTCACATACTGTGGGGACAGATCCATGGGCCCCAAGTCCTTAGCATTGGCCGTCCTCAAGGAGTTCATGTTCATGTCCACTACTGCCTCAAAGCGGGGCCACAGCATGTTATTAACGCGATCAAAGAAAGTATCGAGCACAGGGATACGTCTCCTGTTCATGATCAGTCTCATGGAGTGTGTAATGCGAATACACAACAGCAAGGAGACGACATCGTAGCTGCCAATCATGTAGTTCTCGAGATTCTCTAGCAGCAAGGACAGGCTTCGGTTAAAGATTTTGTAGTAGGTGTCGTGCACTTCCGTCTGGAAAAAGTCCAGGAGGAACAAGAACTCATTGGAGGCAGCGTCCACTAGGTGCTTGCACAGAGAGCGAAACAAAGCCTCGAAATGGTAACGTGCCTTTTCTGCCGTAGCTACGTGGATAAGGATGGGTGGAGCTTCTACTTCCTCCAATATCTCGTCTCGTCCGTTCATCGCGAAGGTCTCCCCACCTACTGTGGTCTTGTCTCGATTAAAGTTAAAATCGATCTTCTGCGTGAATATACTCTTCATGCCCGCATCCTCCACCACTAAGAGATCATTCTTAGTCGCTACCAAGATGTCCATTCGCAGCAGGCACGCGTAGTAGTTCTTGAACAAAGTAGTGACGAGCTTCTGCATTACATCAACATATGCTGATCGCACCTCGTGACCCATGGCAGGCGCCTCTCTCAAAAGAAACTTGAAGAGTTTAGCGTACTTAACGAGGCTGCTCTGCTGGATGATGCTGATGTTCGTCTTGCCCTTCTTCATTTCCGTAATGTTGGCCAGAAAGAACTCCTTCACTCTCAAAATGGCCTTGGTCTTCAAGGCCATCATCTCAGGAATCAGCTCCTTGCCTGCCCGTGTGTCACATGGCAGGATGCCTAGGTCCTTGTCCCCAACTCCTCTCGCTGTGCGTGTCAAAAACTGCAGCTTGGCATTTAAGCTCAGCACGGCATTGAGGAATTTGTCGTTGATGGGGTGATGATTGATGGAATCGGCATCATCAGGCGACAACACCGCATTATCGATGAAATGCTTCAATTGCTCCTCTACGGCCTTCCTATTCTTCAGCCTAATGTTCATACTCACGCTTTCGTTCTGTAAGTGCTTGATTTCTTCGCTAATACCCCCTAAATCGCTCTGGAACTTGAGCAGCATCTCTTCGATGCGGGACAAAGTGCCATCGCACGTTTGTATATTTTTGTGCAGGTCGGCCACCTTGTCGTGATTATCCACATACTGCACCACACATTCACTCTCCGCCGCTTTCAAATTGTTTTCCAGGTCAAGGTAGTACTTCTTCAGGTCGACACCCTTGTTCAGCGCTTGCTGCACAATCTCATCCTTGTGGAATTCAGCCATGTCCTCCTCTAAGCCCTCCAGATCAATGTCGCCAAATTTTGTTTTCTTCTCATCGATCACCACGTGCTCCCCCTGCACTTTGGAGAGAGTAGACACGCCTGGCTCAACGCTCTGGGATGCGAGCCTTTCGAAGACCGGGTCCTCCAAAAGTCTCTCCATCTCAATTGCCCTCAGAAGAGGTGTTTGGGGTATTGTAGAGACTAGTTGAGGCCAATGGCGTACAATTCAGCCTGCATTCAGGCTTAGTGAGGCAGGAAGCTCCGATTTTCAGCTTTTGATCGCGCTCCCAGTCAGTGTTTGAGGTGTACGCCATCCATAGGCATGCTGTCTCGAGGTGTGCGTGGTGTCTTCGGACGAGCTAGGCCTTACAATCGGTGCCAGAGCTCAGTGGGAGTGTTCCCGAGGGAGAGTGAGGGGAATACGATGGCTGTAAACTGGAGCCTTTGCGAGGAAGGCGTCGTGCCCAAAGGGGAGGCGTTCCGCAATGGTCGTGTGTCGCTGCTAACGAGTCGTCTTAGTGCCAAAGTCATGGATGGAAAGGTAGATGTGAAGAGCCCAGTGTACACGGGCAAGTACGAGGTAGCGGAGAGCGGAGACGACATCAGTCACGAGGACTTTGAGGCGATGCTAACGGCGCAGCAAGAGTTCCTGAGCTCTGGTACTGATCTCTTTGTAGAGGATGGGGCTATTTGTGCCTCAAAATCAGCGAGATTGGGTGTCAGGGTGGTGACAGATAATGCTGCATCAGCTCTTGTCGCTCGTAGCCTATTAATTTCGACTCCTCCCCGTGAAGTCGACCATAGAACTCGATTTGATGGTTGGAATAAGGATCCTCGCTGGGAAACTACTGTAGAAGAGGGAGAATTCGACGGGGACAAGTGGGTTCCGGCTTTTGCACCAGGGGAGAGCGCCGAGGGTAGCCGCCCTGTGGTGGCTTACTACGGCGGAGTTGGCGACAAGGCTGCTATTCAGTTCTTTACGTCCACAGAGAATCCTGAAATATATATTGGTGCCACTGTGTCTGTTGGTGGTGACGCACCTGTGCGTGCCCTCATTGAAGCACTTGGTACTGCTTCTGATGTCCTCATCAACTCTCGTCCCAACGGGGCCCTGAGCGTGCCTTCCGTGGCCTTGAGCACCGGAAAGCTTATCATCGGTGCTGATGACAGTGTAGTGGATGCTGCTGCTGCCAAGGGGAACCTCTACGGAGCTTACAACAATGTTTTAACCTCCGAGGGAATCAGTGCAGGATGGAATGGTGTCATCGGCAAGGCTCCTGCCAAGGCCGCTTCCACGCACAGAAACGCTGTGCCGTCTGTTGTGTCTGGCGGCAAGGCCGCTGTGGCCCTGACACCCGATAACATGATCGGCGCTACCGAGATCGTCTTCTTTGAGGCCGGAGCGGCCAAGAAGACCCTCACCGAGGCCGATGCCGCGGCGAAAGTGGCCGACTTGGTGAGCGAGATTAAGAGCGAGAACATCACAGCCTTGCTCAAAGGAAAGAAGTGTCGTGTCGCGGGCTCTGCAGCTGACGCTGTGGCCTAGAATGTATCTAATCAAAGAGTCATCTTTCATTCTTTGTCTCTTTCTTCCACTTTTCTTCGGGTTTATCAACACCACCAGTAGTGATACCACCATCCGCCGCCTGCTTTGCCAGCCATAGCGCCTTACTTTCCTTAGGGGAAGGTCTCTTCTTCTTCTCCTTCTTCTCTCCTCCTTCACCCTCGCTTACAACCTTCTTCTGCGGCTTAGGCTTCTTCACCCTAACTTGCTTCACTACAGGGTTGGGGTTGGGCGTCTAGCACATGTTGCACTCCATTCGCCTCTGGTAGTTGACGTTCTTGCAGTCCATGTTGGGACAGATCCAAGACTCTTCCACGATCTGCTCTTTGGCAATCTCGTTCTTGATGGCGATTCTCTGCGCCTTTCTGATCGCTCGACGCTCCAAAGCCTCCGCACTTCTTTTTCCGTTACCTATTTTGGCGATGTGGGACGTAGACTTACCAAGTGTGCCTTGTGTTGGTGACACTTGATGAATTAGTGAGTTGGGTTGTACAGGTTGGAGAACACGTCGTAGCAGCTCGCACGCTTTGCATTGGTAGAGCTCGCGTTATTGTGCCATCTCAAACATAGCCTAGAGGTCTGCATCGTGTGTGGGCACCTCTCTACTTCTTTGGTTACAGCGGTGGAGCACCGACTTCTGTGCCTTTCAAAAATGACTTCTGAGGGCACACTGACTACCATCTCTGGCAAGAGCTCGAGCACTGTGCACTACATGCCTTACAAGATAGATTATGATGGGCAGACGGAGGTGAATTCCTACTTTCGTGTGAAGGAGGATGAGGGCGGGAGCGGTGGGAAGACGGCCTTCTTTCGAGGCAGAGAGCTGAAGGGACAGACCTTGGATCTGGCGAGAGAGTCGGGTGCCGAGAATGCCAGTGAGAACAAGATGAAGGGACTGGTGGTCATCCGGGACACCAACAACCCCACAAAGCTCGAGATCACCAGCCAGTTCGACAGCCTCACTGTGTGGCAGCACGACAGGAACCCCGACACTCACGAGGTGGGAGCCTATCTGGATCATCTGGAGGTGGCTCGTGCTATACATGAGGCATAGGACGAATCTGAGACCCGGGAGATGGCCTGAGGGCCCAAAGAATGATAAAAACATTTGCTTATTGATGGACAATTTGTGCAAAACCAGACAGTCTCTAACACTTTCGCTTCTCTCGACAATATGACTACTCCTTCTTGCTCGCGACACTGCTGTCCGCATCTGGGTCTTTCCACTCTAGACAGTCCTTACCCAGCACAAGTCTGCCAAAGTACTGGTCGACGGTCTTCACATCGTGGCCGTCGAAGTATTCCTTGACTAGGCCCAGAACCTCGTTCTTCGCAATAGGCGCGCCATTCATCTTCCCTAGCTTGGCATAGATAGCCTTGGTGAAATCAGTCATTCCCTCGTCGTCCATGCACTCGTCTACTCTTGACAGGACCAAGGCGCAGGCCAAGCCGACACACGACAACATGATGGTGAACTCGTCCATAGTGAGCTGTCCAGTCTTGTCAAAATCGTAGAGGTCAAATATTGCGCCAGGCTGATATAAGGTGATGCGTCTATTGGGCTCGGCGAGCATCAGCACGGCCGAAAAGAAGACCATGGAATTAACCACGCCGCTCTGGTTCCTGCTGAAGGCCTTGACGAGCACCTTCGAGTCGTCCAAGGGCAAGCCCGTCAGCGTCATGATCACCGTGTGGTCGATACCAAAGTCATATTCCCCCGTCTCATAAGCCTTGATCGCAGAGCCCACCTTCGGGGAGGGCCAGCTCGTGAAAGCCGCGAAATGCTTCGGTAACTGGTAGCTCGGGCTCACTCCCATGCTTTATCTCTCCTGCTCTGCCAGCTATAAGGGCTATACCGACCGATGATGTCTATATCTAGATCGCACACTACCTTGCCTCAGATTAAATGCCTACACACGACGGCACGGGGTGATTAGTTTGAGGTAAGTTCGGAAAGCAGGAATCGGCCAATTTGCAGCCATTTAGCGTGAAACCGGATGAATTACGAAGACAGCACGATCAGCTGGTCGCCTGAGCATCTCGAGGCAGGTTCGGTGATCCTGAGTGATGGGGCTGTCTCTGGGCTGGACTACCATCGCGAGGGGCGCTTCGTAGTGATGGCCACGAAGGACAGCAGCCTGCATCTCATTGATAGTTTGAACGGGGTTGAGAAGAAGAAGTTGTACACGAGGAGCCATGGTATCGGGGAAGTGCAGTACACGCACCACGAGAGCTGCGTGCTGCTCTCCTCGGATGTAGCCAGAGATCGGAGGTTCTGTGATATACGCTACCTGTGCATGTACGACAATCGGTACTTGCGGTACTACAAGGGACACACGGACAAGGTCACATCGTTGTCCATGAGCCCCATAGAGGACTACTTCCTGTCCACGTCGAATGACAAGAGCGTGCGGTTGTGGAACATCAATTCGCCCACCTCTCTTGCGCAGATGAATTTGCCTGATTACGTCACGAATCCTGTGGTGCGGTATGAAGGAGAGGGCCTTGTGTTTGGCGTACAGTACCAGGACTACCGCACGCAAGGCCAAAGTCTGAAATTGTTCGATGCTCGCGCCATCGAGAAGGGGCCCTTCCAGACCATCTCCCCCAAGTACGAGGTGCTCAAGAACGCTGTGACGAAGGGAATGATGAAGGCAGGTGGCGGATCAGCTCCTACACGTGGTCAACTAGCCAAAGCCATGCAAGCACAGTGGACGGACTTCGCCTTCAGCCCTGATGGTCTCAAGATCCTCATCAATACCAAGAGCGACCTTTTGCTGATACTGGACGGCTTCGAGGAGACAGTAGAGCCTGTGGCCATCTGCCACCGCAAGAATGAGACCAACAGCCAGCTTGGAGCCTGTTTCTCTGCAGACGCATCATGTGTCATCGCGGGTAATGACAACAATGAGGTGCAAATCTTCGACAGGGGGACGGGGGAACTCAGAAACACGCTGTCGGGGCACATCGCACCCGTAGGCGCGGTAGCCTGCAGCCCTCTGTACGATGTCGTAGCCACTGGCTGCTTAAATACAGTGTTGTGGATACGTCAGCCGGCACCACAGTAGGAATGAAAGGAAGATATGAAGTATAATTGTCAAGACTGCACTGCTTGTTAACTTTCAAGGAAGAAAATCAACTGATCAAGCCATAATGCAGCCAGACTGGTAGCCTGCCGCCTGCTCGACCTGCTTGAGGCCTGCCTGGGCCCTGCTGTTGGAGTTTTCGGTAGTATCGGCCACGGTCTGGATTACCTCCCCTTGCTCCTGCACGATCTCCGCCATGTCCTTGAACATCTCGTTGACCATCTTCAGGTCCTGGTTCATCTTCAGGATCTCCCGTTGTCTCTCCTCCGCTATCAAGTCATCTACATCCTGGCCCTGGACTACTGCTGTGAATTGGAGCTCTTGCCCTTGTCGAATACCGCCCCCTCGATCTGACGAAGATCTCCCATTTTTCGTCTCGTTGCCGTCCATTCTAAAGACTGTATTCCCCATTCCCCCGCGACCCATGCCACTCACACTCCCACTCCCTCTCATAGGGCTGCTTTCATTCGCTGCGAGCTTATCATTAATACGCAACCGTGTCACTTCCTGCAATAATTGATTCAGCAACCCTCGTATTCTGTCGAAGTCCTTTGCTAGCTTGGTAAGCGCCACTCGCCGCTGAGCGATCTCAGATCGAGGCAAGTTCTCAATCTGCTTCTGCTGCCCATCCAGCTGGTTCTTGATGCGAGTCTCCATGTCCTTCAGGTTCTTGATATCCTTGTCCAGCTCCACCTTGACACTCGTGCTAATGCTGCCGCCGCGAATCTTAGACACTTCGTCCTTCAAACGCAGATACACACGCTGAAAGTCCTGCAGCTCATTCGACAGCAAGTTCACGGTGCTCCCACCGCTTTGGCGCCTGCCTGCAGCCATAGAGCCGCGAGATCCCCCAGGCGCGATGTCTCCGAAGCTCATTTTATTTTCCTCTTGACCTTGCTCAAGTCGCCACGAAATTGATCACCATCCAAGTGATTACTGCGGCCGCTTCAATCTAGTCGCCTGCCTCGTACGATGATTATCTGCGCAGTGCTTGCCCAAAGTGTGGAGAGGATCCGAGTCCAGATCTGATGCAGCTCGATTCTACTTACAGCGTGAGATTATGAGATATTAATATAGCTGAGTGACACTATCGCTAGTCAGAATACCGTACGTATCACTGAGGGAAGAATAAGACGTGTTCATCTCTCACAGCGAGGCCGCACAGCCGGCTGTGGCTGGAACTCGATTGGGAGGCGCTGAGATGGCGTGAGCTGGATTCCATATTGTTTCCATCTTTAACGGTACAATCAATTTCATATTCGTATCTCTTTTCTCTTCTTGGTTCTAGCTAGACCCACAGGATCTCCGGTATGATGGCGCTGACCAGGCCGGGCTTGAGGTCCTCCCCCGATAGGAAAGAGTGTGGGTAGGGGATGAGGAAGCCCTGGAGGTTCTCCATGGCCTCCACCACGTTGTCATCAAACACAGTGGGGTTGACGTAGTTCTCCAGGGCGTGGTGGTAGGTGTCGAATTGCGTGGCGGCTTTTCCGTAAATGTCCTTGGCGCCATCCACCGCGCTGTACAGAGAGGCGTTGACATTAGCAGTCTTGTCCCAGATGTCGTTGAAGACCTCCGTGGACAAGATATCATCGAGGTTGAGTGCCCCCTCCTTATCGCCAATGTGCATCCTCATCAAGCGTATACGGGCCTCGTGTGGTTTGCTGCCCACAGATACGCTCTCTCCACCCAGCGTGATGGTCTCTTTCTTGCAGTCTTCGACACGAATAGCCACCTCTGTGTCTCTGTCACCAAGCATGCTCCTGTCGTTGATATTGGCACTGCCCACGATCATGATGCTGTCGTCTACAATGCACACCTTGTCGTGTACGTAGATTTGATCGTGCAGGAAGAAGTCGTTGACTACGCCGTAGTTCTGCAGACAGTAGAAGTTGAGGTACTCGGTGGGCTCGTGTCCTGGGCACAACTCTCTGAAGCGCGAGTAGAGGCTGTTAAGCCCCTTACTGATGGTTTCGGCCTGGTAGTGAAGGATGTTCTTAGGGCGCATAGAGTAGGCGATATCTCCTTGTGGGTGCTGTGGAACCACTACGATGACACGGAACTTCTCATTACTCCTCGCTGCACGGACAATGCGCGCTAGAATAGCAGAAGGAATGGCGTTGTCCGGCACATCATGGAAGGAGCTCTTCTCCTCTTTGAATTTGGTACAGCCGATGAAGAACTGGTTCTCGATATACACAAAGTGCTCGGCCTGAGTAATGGCGTCACACCATGCCACTTGGATAGAGCACTCCGGGGCACGGATTCCCAAAGACCAGGTACCAGCACTACGGAGGACTTGGACGCAGCAAGAGCCGGATTGGCTGGTGTTTTTTGCGATCAAGGGGATGGGAAGGGTCGGCAGATCAACGGGGACGTGGGGCAGCACGAGATCTGGAAAGGAGGCCATAAGCCATGCGCGTGTTCCTTCTTGGGAGTAAAGCTTGCTCATCTGCAGAGCGATCTCGCGCCCTGCACACTGCGCACATGCGTTGAGGATCCTCTCGGTGTCTATTTGCCTATTCTTTCTCCCTGAGCTAGTGTCGACATCACGGCCCTGGGCCTTGTTGTACAAGTAATCCTTCGTCTTGACAGCAAAGGAGAAGCCCTGCTTTATGGGCTCCACTAACTTGCCATCAAAATCCATACCAAAGAATGTAATGGCCTCATTCCAGTCACAACGAGCTGCTGCCGCCGCCGCATTGATCTGACTTTTGTATCTCCGCATGACCTTTTTGCGCGTATCAGCGGTATTTACATCATCTAGCTCCGAGGCAAGCACCATTGGGTTATCAGCAACACCTTGAGTAGCATATTCTTGCTCCTCCTCCTCTTCATTAGCAAAGCTCTCCACATAGTGACGACGAAGCACTATCTGCACTTGCGAGGGGACGATGTTGTCATCTCGTGACATCACACTCCCTCTGCGTGTGTTGTCGTCATTGTCTATCTCCGTGGCTATAGAATGACTGTGCTTGCTCCACCCGTCCACGAGCCTCTGGAAGAAGCGTGCAAGGGAGCTGTGGTCCATATGCGACACGTTCACGCCATTAATGGATGCGATCACATCTCCATGCTGCGGGACAAGGCCTCGCCCTTGCAGGATCTCCGCGTTCACACCATGGGCAAACAGAAGCTCTCCCTTGCCGCTAGAGGGTTTCATGTCGGGAAAGGGGTACTTGTTAGCCTTCTTGCTAGAGGAATCCCTTCCGCCACCACCACCACGCCCAGCCACAAAGAGGGTGCTACTACTCGTCATAAACGATGGAATCTTCACTTTCTCGTCATTCTCTTTTGAAATGGAACCATTGCTGATGGGATCACCGTGTTCGTGTCCACCTGTACCAGATGACTCGTCAATGCTAAGTGGCGAGATCACGCCCAGGTTAGCCTCGTTGACGTAATTGAAAGCTTCGCTCTCGAGCACCACCACGGGGGTGGAGCCAAGGATGGGCACACAGAATCCCTCTTCCGGGGTGAACTCGTACTCGATGTAGGAGCGAACACTCTCTGTGGCCCTGTTCTTGGTCAGCTCTTCATTCTCTCGCTTCTCAGCTTCTGAGATGGAGTCTGGTTGCACTATTGTGCGTGTACCCCCCATCCCTGGAGCATAGTCCCCTCCAGGGTGGGGAGAC
>MDTE01028969.1_pt1 | contig 11809 bp, 16 predicted proteins | sample 811231 | NCBI WGS metagenome assembly MDTE01 (sample SAMN05326651, study PRJNA326480) | marine metagenome | isolation source: seawater | place: Indian Ocean: Red Sea | collected 2010
CAATATACAGATTGGTCATCAGGTTCAGACCAAACAGGTTTAACTTTTAAAGGTGTTGCTGTAGAAATGATTGATTTACCTAACCCATTTACTTATACAAATTCCTCTGGTAATGAAACAACAGTAACATTTAGTACAGGACCAAGTGTAGTTCATGCAATTCAATGGTCAGGCATAGCATCAGGACATACAGCTTATGTAACATTTAAAAAGAAATTTGTCCAGCCTACTCTTGAATCAAATACGCTTGCTACGATAGGATTAGAAGATGAATATGAAGCTATTATTATGGCTGGTGTGGCTGCACATATGCTTAGTGGCAGGGATATTCCTGCTGCAACAACTGAGTATATTACTGACCAATTAGGTGTTGCTAATTTTCCAGTAGGTGCTGCTTCAAATATTAGAAATGGATTATTATCTTACCAACAAACTTTAATAGACCAAGCTAAAAAAGACTTGAAAGCTAGATATCCAGAACCAGTAGCTCTTAATCAAATAACATATCCAAGCTAATGCCTAGAGTACCTACAACGGCAAGTGTTAGTAACCCACATCAAAGAGGGTATGATTTTAGAATAGATAGTAAATTATTTAGAGCTTCTACATCTCAAGATAGACAAATGGTAATTAGAACAGAAGAGTTTCCTAATCAGCAAATTAATTTAAAACAGAATCCAGAAGATATTAGCACTAACATAGGACAGATTTTTTCTAGAAATAACTTTTCTGGTGGTCAAGGTTTAGATACTGCACATAGAAAAAATGCAAAAGAAGATGATTCTATTAAATTTTGGGATAGTGCTGGAGTAGATGTATTTAATATTGATAAAGGTGAAAACTATACAGTAAAACTATTAAATCAAATGTCTAATAGTCCTGAACAAGCAACATCATCAACAGATGGAGATAACTATACAGCAAGAGTTGGTACAACTTTATATGCTTCTGATGATGGAACTTTATATAAATCAACAGATGGTGGTGATACATGGGCTACACAATCAATAAGTATTACATCTGGTTATCAAATAAAAGGTTTAGCTGTATTTGGTAGTTTATTATATGTTGTTGCAAACAATGGTAGTAATGGAGAAATAATTAAATGGGATGGAAGTAGTGCAACACAAGTAGATACAGATAAAATATTTAGTGGTATATGGTCTGCTAAAGGAGTTTTATTTGTAACTTGGGTAGAAAGTAATATTGCATATATACAACAATATGATGGAGGTACAGGTACTACATTTGCTACTGGTAGTTCTATTATTACTTTAACTCAAGGTCAAACATTTACTGATTTAGTTGATGCTGGTGCTGTTGTATTAGCTACTGCAACTGATGGATATATATATTCAATTAAAGATATAACTGGTACTTTTACACTTAAAGGACAAACTGAAATAACTGGAGAAATTCCAACTTGTATAGCTGAAGCACAAGGAATAATATTTTATGGAACTAAAGAAGAACAAACTGGTTCTACAACAATAGGTAGATTTTATAGAGCAGATTTATCTGTAGCTGATGATTTATATATATTATCAAATAATCAATTAATTAAAGAATGGGAAAATTCTGGTATTGATTCATCTCCTAAAACATTATTTGTTAGTAGAGATTCTGTATATACAGGAATAAAAGAAAGTACAACAGAAGCTAATTTATGGAGATATTATTTACCAACAGCTGGTTTAAGTAGAACTTATAAATGTGATATAGCTACAGGAACATTAGATGTTATATCTGGAATAGAATATATAAATTCTAAATTTGTTGTATTAGTACAACAAGAAGGTATATTTTTACAACAATCTACTTATGAAAATACAGGTTATATTATATTGCCTAACGCAGATTTTTATACTTCAGATGAAAAACAATGGGTTGGAACAACTGTAGAACATGAAACTATTGATGATTCAAGACGTGTTCAATGTTATATCAGTACTAAATTTGAAGATATTAATAATCCAGATTCAACTAATTGGTTATTAACTAATGACTCATCTACAGGTAGAGGTAATGAAGAAGCACAAATTAACGAAAACTCTAGATATTTATCAACAAAAATAGTATTAACATCTAAAGCTGATTTTACTGCAACACCTTCTTTTAATTCAGTAGCAGTAAGAGCATTGCCTAGACCACAAGTTGTAGTTGTAGATTTACCAGTTAATTTATCTGACCAATATGAAAGAGCAAATAGAAAAAGAATTAAAGTTAGAAATCTTGGAGAAACAATTTATCAAGAATTAAAAGAATTTGAAGGAGATTCTGTTACTCTAGAAATTTATGACCCAGCAGAAACTATTAGGGGAGTTGTTGAAAGTGTCGCATATCCTGTAATAAATAATGCTAGTATAGGTTCAGTAACACAATATTGTACTGTAAGAGTTAAGGGTGTAAGAGCAAGTAGTTCTGTAACCCCATCTAGTAATATACTTGGTGTTGGTACTATAGGTGTGATAAGATTAGGATAGTTTATGGCATTAGTAGAAAGTAAATTAAGTAACGCATACGAGACAACATTAGCTGCTGCATTATTAGCAGACAGTACTGATACAACAATATCAGTAGCAGTTGCACCAACAGATTCTGGTAATACTGCTATTTCTCCTTCTACTGCTACTCCTATGTATCTTATTATTGACCCTGATTCAGATACTTTAAGAGAATACATAAGAGTTACAGCTATATCTGGAACAACATTAACTGCTGTTAGAAATATTGATTCTGGTGGCGGTGGGTTAAAAGCACACTCTATTGGAGCAAAAGTAAGACAAGCTCCTGTAGCACAAATGTTTGATGATGTTCATGATAGAATTAATACATTAATTAATACTGCTGGTACTGCAGTTAATACATCTGATGGTTTAGTTAAAGACCAAGATGATATGTCATCAAACTCTGCATCACATCTTGCAACACAACAATCTATTAAAGCATATGTAGATGCAACTATACAAACAGAAGAAACTATAGAAGACTTTGTTGGAGGTATGTTTTCTAGTAATACAGAAACATTTATTACTGCTACATATGATGACTCTGACGGTACATTAGATTTAGTAGTTCCAGTTCTTGATGAAGATAATATGTCATCTGATAGTGCTAGTCATTTAGCTACACAGCAATCCATTAAAGCTTACGTAGATGATGTTGCACAAACAACAGAAGAAGTTCAAGATATTGTAGGAGCTATGTTCTCAAGTAACACTGAGACAAACATTAGTGTTACTTATGACGATTCAGACGGAACTATAGATTTAGTAGCAGATTTATTAACTGAAGAAGCTGTTGAAGATTATGTTGGAGGTATGGTAACTGGTAACACAGAAACCTTTATAACAGTAACATACGAAGATAGTGATGGTACTTTAGACTTTGTAGTACCTGTTTTAGACGAAGATAATATGGCTAGTGATAGTGCAACTCACTTAGCTACTCAACAATCTATAAAAGCTTATGTTGATGGTTTAGTACAAACTGAAGAATCAATAGAAGATTTTGTAGGTGGAATGGTCACTGGTAATACTGAAACTTTTATAACAGTAACTTATGAAGACTCAGATGGAACTATGGATTTTGTTGTTCCTGTTAAAGATGAAGACGATATGTCTTCAGATTCAGCTACACATCTAGCTACTCAACAGTCAATTAAAGCATACGTTGATACAGTCGCACAAACTACTGAAGAGGTTCAGGATATTGTAGGTGCTATGTTTAGTAGCAATACTGAAACAAGAATATCAGCTACATATGACGATTCAGATGGAACTATCGACCTTGTAGTTGATGATATGACTGCTGATACACAACTTACTACTGAAGCAGTACAAGACATAGTTGGAGCTATGTTTAGTTCTAATACAGAAACTAGAATAGCTGTTACTTATGATGACTCTGATGGCACTATTGATTTAGTAGTCGATGATATGACTACTAATACACAACTTACACAAGAACAAGTTGAAGATTATGTCGGTGGTATGTTAGATGGTGATGAAACATTTATAACAGTAGCTTACGATGATACAGATGGAAATATAGATTTTACAGTACCAGTATTAGATGAAGATGATTTCTCTTCTGATTCTGCTTCACATTTAGCAACACAACAATCAATTAAGGCTTATGTAGATGGTATAGGTGTTAGTACAGAACAAGTACAAGATATTGTCGGTGCAATGTTTTCAAGTAATACCGAAACAAATATTACAGCAACTTATCAAGATGCAGATGGAACTATAGACTTAGTAGTTGCAGCAGTAGATAGTACAGCTATTGTAGATGGAGATTCAGACTTTACGATTGCAGATGGTACTGCTAATGGTATACATTATGAATTAGATAATACAGATATGGCTAATTGGAATGCAGGTGGTATTGCATTAACAACAGCAGGTGGAATCTTTAGACATCATCAAACACAAGCTGCAACATATACAGTAGCTGCAAACGAAGGAGCTGTTTTAGCTGGTCCAATAACAATTACAGGGACAGTTACAAATTCTGGTACGATGGTCGTTATCTAATGGCTAATGTAAAAGTAAACACAATATCGCTAGTATCTGGCAACAATGTTGCTATGTCAAATTCTTTAAATTTAAAATCATATACTACTACACAGCGTAACGCACTAACAAGTGCTGCTGGTGATGTAATTTACAATACAACAACAAGTACAGCACAATTTTATAATGGAAGTGCTTGGTCTGATTTATAATGAGTACATTAGAAACAAACTCAATAGCTAAATATTCTGGCAATAATGTTTCTATTGATGATGCTTTAAATTTAAAATCTTACACTACAACACAAAGAGATGCTTTAACTTCTGCTGCTGGAGATATCATTTACAACTCAACTACAAATAAAACACAGTTTTACAATGGTTCAGCTTGGGCAGATACAGGTGTTTCTTTTATAGATATGGAATATTTAGTTATTGCAGGAGGTGGTGCTGGTGGACATAGTTCATCATCTGCAAAACAAGGTGGTGGCGGTGGTGCAGGAGGTTACAGAAGTAATGTTTCTGGAGAAAACACAGGTGGTAATGTATCAACAACTAATGCTTTTACAACATATTTTATACAAAAAGGAACATCTTACACAGTAACTGTTGGTGGTGGTGGTTCTTCTAATGCAACAGGTGGTATTGCAGGTCAAGGTTCAGATAGTAGATTTGGAAAAATAATATCTTCTGGTGGGGGTGCTGGTGGACACGGTACAGCAGAATACAGTGGTCAAACAGGTGGTTCTGGTGGTGGAGGTTCTACAGCTAATAAAGGAAAAGGAATTGCTCATCAAGGTTTTGCTGGTGGAGAATATGGTGCTATAGGTGGGGGTAACACAAACAACGCAGGTGGTGGAGGCGGAGGTGCTAGTTCTGTAGGTGCAGATGGTGCTTCAGCTAATGGTGGTAATGGTGGTGCAGGTTTAGCTTCTGAAATAACTGGCTCTAGTGTAACTAGAGGTGGTGGTGGTGGAGGAGGAACAGGTGAAAACTCTTCTGGAGGTGCAGGAACAGCATCTGGAGGTGGTGGAGCAGGTGGCTACAGAGCTAATGGAACTGCTGGTACTGCTAACACTGGTGGCGGTGGAGGTGGTGGAGGTTCTTATAACACTGCCAGAGATGGTGCTGCTGGAGGTTCTGGAACAGTTATACTTAGATGGGTTACTGCTGATGCAACTATTGGTGGAACAAGAACAGGTTTAACTGATGGTGGAGTACAGACAGATGGTTCAGATTCATATATAGTTTTTACAGCAGGAACAGGAACAGTGAGTTTTAGCTAATGAGTGAATTAAAAACAAATCAAATATCAACAAATGATGGCAATAATGTAGCTATAGATAACTCTTTAAATTTAAAATCTTACGATACAACTGCACGAAATGCACTTACATCAGTTGCTGGAGATATGATATATAATACTACAACTTCAGCAGTAGAAGTATATGATGGTTCATCTTGGACTTCTGGTACCAAAGTAGTAACAGTTGACTATTTGGTTGTTGGTGCTGGAGGAGGCGGCGGCAAATCAGGTCAACATAATCTTGGATTAGGAGGTGCTGGTGGAGGTGGAGTTTTAGCAAGTTATAATAATGAAGCCTCTGGAGGTGGTGATACTTCTTTAGAAAGTTTAACTTTATTAGCTGATGGTTCAACAACATATACAGTTACTGTTGGAGCAGGAGGCACAGGTGGTACTAATATAGGAAATCAAGGTGGATTTACAGAGTTTAGTGTTATATCTGCTAGTGGTGGAGGAGCAGGAGCGCAAAGATACGCAAGTGCAGCTCAAAAACCTGGTGGTTCTGGTGGTGGTGGTACTGCAATAAATGGTCCTGCTGCAGGTCTTCCAAATCAAGGTTATGGCGGTGGTACAGGTAATAACTTCACAGGTAATAATAATGACCACGCTGCAGCTGGTGGTGGTGGTGCTAGTGCCGTTGGTGCTAATTCTAGTGGAGGCACAGGTGGTGCTGGTGGAGCTGGATTAGCTTCTACAATTACTGGTTCTTCAGTAACATACGCTGGTGGAGGCGGCGGTGGTGGAGGAACTGGCGGTGGCGGTGCTGGAGGAACTGGTGGCGGTGGTGCTGGTGGCGGACAAGCTGATGGTTCAAATGGAACTGCTAATACTGGCGGTGGAGGCGGTGGTTCTTATGGAAGCACAACTGCTGATAGAGATGGTGGAAATGGTGGTTCTGGAATAATTATTTTAAGATATCCAACAGCAGATGCAACTATTACAGTTGGTTCAGGTATAACTTCATCAAGTGCAACAGATGGTAGTGATACAGTAATAAGTATGACAGCAGGAACAGGAACAGTTACATTCGCATAATGGTAGAAAAGATTTTAATATAGGTTATAATAGGAAACAGATATGGCACATTACGCATTTTTAGATGATAATAATATAGTAACAGAAGTAATTACTGGTGTTGATGAAGACGCAAAAGATGACTTACCTGATGGATTTGATTCTTGGGAAGCTTGGTATGGAGATTTCAGAGGTCAAACCTGTAAAAGAACTTCTTACAACACAAGTGCTAACGCACATAGTGATGGGGGAACTGCTTTTAGAGGTAACTATGCTGGTATAGGTTATACTTATGATGCAGAAAATGATGTATTTTATAGCCCAAAACCTTTTAGTAAATGGGTATTAGATGAAACTAAATGGATATGGAAAGCACCAAGTGATATGCCAACTGATGGTAAATTATATATTTGGAATGACAATGCAGGTGCTTGGGAAGAAGTGGTAGAATAGATTTATGGCTAGTGAAATAAAAGTAGATACAATATCAGAAAAAACATCTGCAAATGGTGTTACAATAGATGGTGTTTTAATTAAAGATGGAGCTGTAGATGGATACGCTTCTATCGGATTAGTAATAGCGTTAGGATAAGGTAAATATATGGCAGAAACTTTTCATAGTAAAGCAGCATTAGTAACTAATAGTGCTGATACAAACTTGCTTACCGCAGGAAGTGGTGAAACATTAATTATTATTCATTGCCAAGTAGCAAATGTTGATGGTACTAATGCAGCAGATTTATATATAGACATGGTAGATGATGAAACATCTGATGTTACTGCAGCTTTAGCTCACACTATAAGTGTCCCTGCAGACAGTGCAATTAATCCTATTGGAGGAAAGCTAGTATTAGAAGCAGGGGATAAAATAAATATATGGGCAGGAGCCGCATCTGACCTAGAAGTCACGATTTCTTATTTAAAGATTACATAACATGACAAAAGGTACGAATAAAGACTTTTTTGGCTACATAGGTCAAAATACTGGTACTCAAACAGCAATTACTAATCAAGGACGTTTTGTTCCTAATGACATAATTTATTTAAAAGGAAAAAGTCAATGGGATAGTCCACTTGTAGTTGAATATTTAGTTATAGCTGGTGGTGGTAGTGGCGGCAATGGTAACGAACAAGGTGGCGGTGGTGCAGGAGGATTTAGAAATTCTGTACAAACTGAAAACACTGGTGATGGTGGAACAGCAGAAACTACTTTAGAACTTGCTCCTGGAACTTATGGAGTTACAGTAGGTGGTACTGCTACAGATAGCACATTTGATACTAACGGTGTAGTTTCAACAATAACATCAACACGTGGCGGTGGTCAAGGACAAAGTGGTGGTTCTGGTGGAGGCGGAGGAGGCTCCGATACAAATAATGGACACCCAGGTGGTTCTGGTACTGCTAATCAAGGTAATGACGGCGGTGAAGGCGGCGGTCAAGGTGGTGTTAGTAATAATGCTGGCGGTGGTGGAGGTGGCTCTGGTAACGCAGGTTCAAATGGTCGTAATGGTCACGTTGGCGGTGCAGGCGGAAATGGACAAGCTTCTTCAATAACTGGTGCTTCGGTAACTTATGCAGGTGGTGGTGCAGGTTCTGGACACAATGCAAATAACAGTAATGCTTCTGGTGGAAACGGCGGTGGCGGACGAGGCGGCAAACAAGGACAATCTGGTAGTGCTAATACTGGTGGAGGCGGTGGTTCTGGTCGTGATAGTTCTGGTACTTCTGGTGGCTCTGGTGTTGTTATATTAAGATATTTAACAGCTAATGCTGGTGGTTTCTCTGTTTCTGGTGGTTCAACTAGTACTTCTGGTGATTATACAATTCATAGCTTTACTTCTTCTAGCAACTTTGTGATTTCATAATGGCACACTTTGCAGAACTTAATGATAGTAATGAAGTAATTAATCTTATAGTAATTAATAACTTTGATATATTAGACGAAGACGGTAAAGAAAGCGAAGCAATAGGTATTGCATTAGCTAAAGAAATTACAAATAGTTCTAATGATTGGGTTCAAACTTCATATAACAATAATTTTAGAAAACAATTAGGAGAACCTGGTTTTACTTATGATGAAACAAAAGATATTTTTATTGCACCAAAGCCTTATGCTTCTTGGACTTTAGATGATAACAGTGATTGGCAACCACCAATAGCTAAGCCAGATTACGATGATGATGGCAGTGAGTGGTGGTGGCAAGAAGATGAAAATAAATGGGGTAAATTAAATTCTGAAGGTGAATGGGTTTATAACGAATAGCTTGTATAATAAGCTATATGGATAATAAACCGTATAAAATTTACGACGGTGTGTTAGATGAAGGAGATTTATTTCATTACCGTAGATATTTTAAAGAAAACACTTTTCCTTGGTATTACCATAGTAGAACCACTATGTTAAAAGGTGATGATGAATTTATGTTTACACATACATTTTTTAATAATGGTGCAAGAAACTCTGAACGTATGTGGGATATATTAGATATAACAACTAGAGTTGCACATTTATCTGAATCTAAGAATCAAAAATTAATGCGTATTAAATCAAATCTTTATACAAATCAAGGTGAGAATACTGAAATGAAACCTCATAGAGATTTTGTAGATTTAGATTATGATTTTAAAACTTGTATTTTTAATTTAACTACTTGTAATGGTGGCACAGTTTTATTAATTGATAATGAAGAAGTTTTAATTCCATCTGTTGAAAATCAATTAATAGTTTTTGACGGAAACATAGAACATTTTGGAATAACACAAACAGATAAAAAAGTAAGAGTTCTTATTAATTATAATTTTTCATAATGATTGAAATTTATCCCAGAGATAAACGTTTTGAAGAATTACTAAAATTATATCCACCAGTTCAAGCAAATAGATTTTTACCAGATTGGTACAAAAAACATAATATTAAAAAACGTGGTTCTGCTGCTTCATCACAAGTAAGTGATGACATAAGACACGCAAAACAATGTCCAGCTATACAAGACTATGTAACTCACGGTGTCATAATTCCAGCTTGGTCTGATATGTATTTTATTAAAGATGATAAAGATGATTATTCGTGGAACATTACAGTTGGTATGCAAATAAATGATTTTGTATGGATTGATAAACAAGGAATAAAACAAACTGAAGATATGGGATTGAATGTAGTAAAAAATTATGGTGTTTTAAAATTAATATCTCCTTATTACTGGAAGACTCCAGAAGGGTATGGTATATATTTTAATGACCCATTTTATAATCATAGAAATAATATAAGATTATTACCTGGTTATGTTGAAACTGATAAATGGCACCAAACAAATTTTCCATTTGAATTTATAAAAGATTACAATACAGAAGAAGAAAAAGTTTTATTTGTAAAAGCTGGGGACCCTTTAATTCAACTAACACCTTACAAGATTGATGATATCAAAAAGAATACAAAATTTGAAATTAAAAATTATGATGAAAATTTAATAAAAGAAATAGAAAAACAAAATATAAAACATACTTCTATGTCATTAAATTGGAACGAGTATAGGCTTCATGACAAAAATTAAATTTGTAACTGTTTCAGATGTGTTATTTTATGAAGAAGAATTACTTCCTCAACCAATTTCTAATTTTATTCCAGAATGGTTTAAAGATATTAAAAATTATTCTAATGATTCTAAACATGATATTACAAGCAAAGTTAAAACTGTTAAAACTTGTCCAAGTTTTGTAGATATATTTCAACAAGGTTATGTAATACCAGCACCAGTAGATTATGTTTTTAAAGTAAATACAAAAGAAGATTGGTCTTGGGAAATTCCACTTGCTTTTGAAAAAGAAAATAAAATGATAGATGTAGATATTCACGATGATATACAAATGGTTGACCACTTGCCTAAAAATTCTAAAATAAAAAAAGTATTTAAACTTAATTTACCATTAAGAGTTATAACACCAAAAGGTTATAGTTGCACACAGTTGCCAATGCCATATACTTATAACGATAAATGGGAACTAAGTTATGGTGTTTTAAAAACAGATGTTATACATGAAATAAATTTACAAATAAATATTCTAACAAACGAAGAAGTTCTTATTAAACAAGGTACACCATTGGGTGTTTACATACCTTTTAAACGTGAAGAATATAATTTAGAAATTACAAGATTACAAGATGACCACGAAGCTAGTAAAATGATTAATAAAAGTCTTTTAAAACTGCACGGTAGATTTCCATCACAATATTTTAAAAAATTTCATAGAAAATAGAATAACAAAACCTTAATAAATTATGCTATAATGTCTCATCATGGATTATTTAATAGGATTTTTATTGGGTTATTATGCTCGTATATTTTTTAATTGGTTAAAAGAATTAGCTGAAGTTAAATTACCAGATAATTATAAACAAGAAGACTGGGACTGGTTAGATACTAATGACCAATACTAACGGTTATACAAACAAAGAAATGTTACACCTTATTAGGGTAGAAGTACAAAACCTACATGAAAGAATTGATTTTCTTCACGAAAAAATAAATAAAACTCCTACAAGAGCTGAAATTGTTGGTTGGTTAGTTGGATTAAGTAGCACAGCAGCGTTTTTAAATACTATAATGTAAAATATGAAAGCACAAGTAAACCTAGGACAAATACTACAAGGTGGATTAGCTGCGTTAGTTGGTTGGTTATTTAAAACAGTTAATGACCTTCAACAAGAAGTAGCCACGCTAAAAGCACAAGTTATTGCATACCAGGATAGTATTAGTGGATTTAATCAAAATTTAATAATAATAGAAGAAGTAATTAGAGAAATACTATTTAAGGTAGGTGGCTAATGGGCGACTGTTGCGGTAGCTGTAACTGTGGGGGCTAAATACTATTACGCTGTAGAAATACTTAAAGTAGTTGATGGAGATACAGTAGATGTCAGAATTGATTTGGGTTTTGATGTGTGGCATAAATGTCGTGTACGACTTATGGGTATC
>MDTE01024104.1_pt1 | contig 11808 bp, 6 predicted proteins | sample 811231 | NCBI WGS metagenome assembly MDTE01 (sample SAMN05326651, study PRJNA326480) | marine metagenome | isolation source: seawater | place: Indian Ocean: Red Sea | collected 2010
GGTTTCATCAGTAGGTTGTTGAGTGGTTTCATCAGTAGGTTGTTGAGTGGTTTCATCAGTAGGTTGTTGAGTGGTTTCATCAGTAGGTTGTTGAGTAGTTTCTGGAATATTTATAGGAGAAAAAATATTTTGATCATTTGTTTTCTTAACAACATAGTCGGGATTATAATAAAAATCAGGAGGAAGATTTTCGATATCATAAAATTCGTCAAGAGGTTCAGGTTCAGATTCAGGTTCAGGTTCAGGTTCAGGTTCAGGTTCAGGTTCAGGTTCAGAACTTAATTGTTCGGGTTTATCTATATCATAATACAGGTCAAGCATTAAGATATTTTGATAAATGTAATTTGAATCAAATACAGTACCAGAAACATCATTAGTAACTCTACTGGAAAGTAAATTACTAGAATAAGTAAAGTCAATATATAATTTATTAACAATAAATATAACGCCATCGATAGAAATTTTAGAATATTCAATACTGAGTGGGGGCATTATAGGTATAAAAGGTTCAGGGTCAGGTTCAGGTTCAGGAGATGGTTCAGGTTCAGGGTCAGGTTCAATTTCATCTTCTTCATAAAATATCATAGGGTCAGGAATAACGCTATCAATAGAAACAGGACAACCTCTATTATATACGATTTTATGAAATCCACCCATATAACCATGAAAATAACAAGCATAACTAATTGATTCAAAATCAGATATAACACTAATAGTAATAGTATTATAAAAAAAGATAATAGTTCTATTTTCGATATGACGTGTAACAAGAAAACCTTCAGCATTTTTTAACATATCTTTACCAGTAACATAAATTTTGGAAAAGTCATTAATAACAAAACCAATAGGGTGTTGTTGAGGGATACCAGTAATTTTATATTCACCAATACCAAGACCAATAGAATAAAAAGAACTATAATTAATATCATTAAATTTGTAATAATTATTATTATTAATATTTTGAATAGAAATAACGTTATCTTTATCTTGGAATAAACATTGAATTCTAACATTATCAAAAGTTTCGCTAGGATTATAATATTGTAGAGAATTAATACCACCCATGTAACTATTATTAAAGGAAAAGAAACTAATAGTACCAAAATCACCTAACACAGTGATTTTAACATTACCAGTATAAAAGATGTAGTCGTCATCATTGGTAGTATTGTAAATTGTTCGATTAGTAGTATAAATGATAGGTTCATAATTATTGTAGCTAATATCACGTATGAATTCAACTTTATTATATTCTTCGATAGTAATATTAGGATTATCATTATTAAGAATAGTAAAAGGATAATTTTCATTAATTCCCATAAAATAATAGATACCGTTAGTAAGTAAATATTTTCGACCAGGTACGAAAGGTTCTGTAGAAACAGTAAAATTAGTAGAGTCAATAGGTGTTGTATTACGTAAAACATAGCGTTGAAACTTATCAACAAATAATTTAACATACTGAGTTAAAAAAATGTGTTGAATATTGAGAAAAGAGGTAGGTATAACAGGTATTTCAATAATTTCTACATCATTAATAATACGATTAATAGAAGTTGTTTCAGGTATATTAGATGTAATAATCAAATTAGTATTAACAGAATATATGTTACTATTAATATTGTTAGAGGAAGCATTATTAAAAAACAATAAATTATCATTAGAAGGGAATACATAAGTACCAAAAATTTCATCAGTAGAAGGAATAAATTCACGAAAAGTAGATTTATCAGGAGGTTCAATATTATAAGTAACAGAAAGTTTCATATCATAAATAAAACCATTAGAAATAGGTAAATCAATATTAGAAATACGGATAATACCAAGATATTTAAAAATATCAACTCTATTATTAACAATAGGATTCATCGATATGTCAAAAGAGAATTTACCTACACCCAAATCAGATTCTTCAATATTAGGATTTATGATGTTAATAGAATGATTAGTAGAAACAGGATTACCATTAAAAGTAACAGTATAATCAATACTTTGAACAATAACACTAATATTAGGAAGATTAATATTATTAACTTCAGTAGTAGTCATTGCATGATAGTAAAAAGAGAATGGTATATTAGCCTCAAACAATTCAAAATCATTATTATGAGCTACTTGAGAAATAAAATGAGTATAGAACTCAGTGCTAGTACTTTGAGGAATAAAATAATCACGATTATAAAGATATTGCATATTAATAACATCAGTTGATTGTTCAATACCATAAACACGATTGGATTTATACATGTATAGAGGGATAGATGGTTCGTCATATAATGGAATATTTAATCCGGGTATATCAGAATTACGTGAAAGAGTATAATCAATAGCAGTGGGACTAGGTTCTCCAGTGTAATCTAAATAAGGGGGAGTTACAAATGTAAAAAAAGAGTTAGAATTTTTATCATAAAGTACATCAATTGTTCTTAAAGTAAAATTTTCATTATTATTATTATTATTAAGTCTAGCCCAAAGTTCTTTTTTAGTGGGCTTATTAAAATCATTTTCATATTTTAATATTTGTACCTTTCTCTTCATATCCAATTGATATTGCGAGAAATTTGAATTAGAATATGGTGAAATGATTTCAAGACGATTTAATGGAGAGGAAAGTAATTGTTGCCTTTTCCTGAGTGATATAATTGTATTTAAATCTGTGTATTCACTCATTATATATTATTTTATAATTAAAATAATATAATAAATTAATATTTATCAGAATACCAATCAAAACCTAAATAACCATATTCACCTAATCCAGCTTCATGACCAGATAAAGCACTTGATGAGGTATTAGGTCCTTTATTAACAATATTTTGTATTTGGAAAATATTTAAACTTCGACTGAAATATCTAATATCAGAAGTTTTACCTGAATATCCACCATTTTGATGTATTAAAATATCATTGTAATTTTGTTTAGGTACATTTGATAAAAGAAGACGACCGGAAATGACACCATTTATATAAACATCTAAAATTGTATTTTCTAAACGCAATGCAACATGAAACCATTTACGAACAGGTATATTATCAACATCTACAAAAGTTTTACCATCATTTAATTTTACAGTACTCATAACAACGCGAAGAGTTAAACCCATGTTATTGATTTCTGAATTAGGAGCAGGTTCGCCTGTTTTTCCTAAATAAAGACCGGGTGCATTATTTACTTTTGCAATATTAAAATTATCTACACCTGCAGTACCTTTACTAAAAACATGATAAAATTTGTTATCATTAAAGCCAAAATCATTTACATATAACCAAGCTGACCAAGTAAATGCTGCACCTGCATCATCGTTATTTGACCTAAATATAGGGACAGCATCAGCACTTTTTGGATTTTGAGGAACAGTAATAGCAAAATTACCATCTAACATACCTTTTACTACATAAGGGTCACGTGGAGGACTATTATACCACGCAATTAACCATAAACCTAAACGAAATAGTAATACAAATAATATAACAACTACTATTATAAATACAAATTTTGCAACAAGTCCATTTGATTTTAAATATGATGATTCATTAACTGGACTACTTTGAACTGATGTAGGAGATACAGAATCCATTATATTATACTTTTATATATTAAAAGTACAATATATTTGTACTAAATTAAAAAACATTGATTTCTTTGTATAGTTCATTATCTTTCAATACTTTCAAGTCTAAACCATAAACAGGGACACCTGCAAATCCACTTTGACCATTACCAGCCATATATTCATCGTATGCTTTTTGAGGATTGATTGGATATGTGTATCTTTTTAATTTTGATAAATATATATCACCTTTACCAAATTCTAATGAAGCACCTTCCGTTGGTATTAAAGGTTTTACAGCAGCAGTTCCATCACTACCTGGAATATAGATTCTGGATGACCTTACTAATTTACCATCTAAATATGTATCAATATATTCGTTATCAACACTAACAATTACATGAGCCCATTTTTGTAATGGGAAATTATTAGAAACTTGAATATTTGAAATATTACCTTCACCCGTATCAATACCAACCATTAAAGAAGCAGTTGATTGATCTAAAAATACCTCTAAGTTATTAAGGATTTTAATAATTGATTTCTTACTTGAAGCATCCCAAGTATTTACATATATCCAAAAACCATATGCGTATCTAGCGGTTTCTGGTTTTTCTAACTCAGTAATCGGTTCTAAATTATTTTCTAAATGTACATATTCTTGTAACATTTCTTTATCAGTTCGAATATATACATACAAAATGTATAAAAGTACAACAAGAATAACTCCTAAAATAATAAAAGTTGGGTCCATATTATAAATTATAATTATAAATTATTTATAGGTGGATTGTAATTCATTAATAAATTATAAGTATTAGCTATTTCAAATTTAGTAAGAGGCTTTGTATGATAAACAGTATTACAAATTACTCCCTCTAAACCATTCTTTTCGCCTATAGTAAGTTCATCGCTCAAATGATCGTATGTTGGTCTATTATTATCAGAGAACTTATAACTATTAAATAAATTACCATTTACAAATAAATCAGCAATGTTATTATTATAATTAAATACAAAGAAATGCCATTTTTGTGAAGGAAGTTCAATTTTTACTGTATTAATATTATCTTCGCTATCTGGTTCATTTGTAAATCTAAATATAAAATTACTTAAATTCCCTCCTATATTGTCTAAATTTATTTCATCTGGGTTACAACCATCTTTTGTATTATTAATATACTTATAAACTAAATTATCACTATCAGTATCTATTTCTGTTGGTTTATTTTTACAACCACTTACATTTATTTTATATGATACACTTGGTTTATCATCATAATTGAATATATTCAATTCATTTGCATAGGCATTTGAATTATTTGCATTTGTATTTACATAAACCCACATAGATACTGCATAATTGTATCTAGGTCTTTCTTGATTATTTATACCACTTTGCAGTAATTGTTCGTCTTTATTATGAACATTTTTTGGAGGTATTAAAAACATCTTTCCAGCAGGTAATTTAACCTCATCGTTTAATGTTATTGGCTCTTTAACAACATCTACACCAGTTAATTTTGTCATCTTATTTAAAAGTTTAGGTAAATATAAATAACACAAAACAACTATTATTTCTAATATAAAAATAATTCCTAATGTAGGAGTAATTAAACTGAATTCCTTCTTAATATAATTAATAAAATCAATAACTAAACATGGAATATAAAATATTAAATATGCAATTATACCTGGAATACCATCCAATGACCCCATATGATTAGCTGTCAATAAAAATATCATTGCCAGTAACAATACTATACTCAATATAATTAATAAACCTGAGAAATAATTAAGTAAATCTTTTTGTTCATCTGATATTATTGTTAATAAATATAAATATCCAAAAAATAAACTAAGTGTTACAATAGAGTACAATAAAACCATTGTACCACTGTTATTTGATGAAAATATATTTGTTCCGAACAACATTATCAATATTATAGGAAAAACATATATCGAAACATCTTTTAATATTTCAATATCATCACTTGCTTTTCCTTCTTCTTTCTCAATAGTCAAAAATCTATTACCTAATACTGGTATTAATAATAACAAAATCAAATAGAATAATACACTATTACTAAATCCAGAATCCATTCTTAATGATTCTTTAATGTTACTCACACTATGAAAGCTATTTGTTGTAAATAATTTACCACTTAGTAATAAAAATACAATTAATGCAACAACACCAGAGAAAATATAAAATAAGTATTTATTGAATGGAGCAAATTCTAAAACAAAGTCATTTAGTAAAGGAATTATCATAATAATTGCAGCAAATATTGTACCAGCATATATTGTCTGAATACTATCTGAATTATTAAAATATAATGACAATCCATATAATAAAAATGATACTATACTTAACATGAATGATATTTCTTTTCCTTTATTCACATTAGGTGAGCCTTTTGTTGATTCAAATAATGTAAATAATGATGTTATCAATAGTAATGGAAATAACATTAATTTAATATTTGAATTTACCATATTTAAATCAAATGCACCTAACATCGAAAAAGAAAACAGTAAAATGATTATTCCCGAAAATAATGCTACAGGGAAAGATAGTTGAATAGGAGAAGAATTTGAAATATTAAAATTTAAATCTCCTGTTAAATATATATTTACAACTAATAATAGTCCGATCAACATTACAATACTTTTTGTAACATAACTATCACTAAAATCATTTAATCCAAAAAAGCTTAATAATCCATCTATGTAAGGTTTTAAATTCATTGTAGATAAGATAAGCATAAGAAATGCAACCAATATTATTATTGATAAACCAAAAACACTTCTTAAAAAAGAACTGTTATCTCTATTTGTAATGTAAGTTGAAATATAATAAATTAAATAAGAAATCCCACTAATTAGTGCAATACCTCCAAATAATTTAAAGAATCCTACTAATTTATCTTGTTTATATCCTATATAAAGTGCAAAAATAAATATAGCGATTGAAACTATGATTAATGTTCCAATAATAATCTCTTCTGTTTCCATTATATTTATGATATAAATTATAAATATAAATTAATTATAATTACAAGTTTTCAATTGTTGTTTTTTTACCATGACATTCACGACATAAAGCAACTAAATTATCTATATGGTTCGTACCACCATGTTCAAGTCTAACTTTATGATCAATTTCAAACCATGCATTTAATTGTTTTGTACAATCTCCACATTTCCAACTTTGATTAGATGCTACAAATTTTTTTTTTGTTTCACTTACAGAACGTTTTGTTGCACTCTTTCCACCAGATGTTTTAATTCTCTGTTCAGCTAAATGTTGTGAATTATCAGAAAAACTATTAGTATATTGTTTACTTGTAATATCAAAAATAGGTGTTAATATAGTACTTGTATCCTTATCAACCGGTAAATACTTTATATATTCATTCGATGTTTTTATTATTTCTCCAGTTCTTCCTGGATTTTTTTTTAATAACCAATAAAGAACAAATGCCCCTATTATTACTCCACCCATGTGAAAATATTTTTTATTATCATATATTAATTTTAAATATTTCCCTTCGTAATAAATATTTCCTGCTACAAAATATGTTACAGCCAGTAAAAATAATTCTAATTTCATATATATATTATTGATTAAATAATAATATTATAATTGAAAATATAACAAATCCTGAATATAAATAATGTTTTTTTATTTTAAATTTTTCATGTAAATATACAATTTTTGGTTTATAATTTTGCATATACATTTTTCTTGACTTAGCATACGACATTTGTTTTTTTCCGAGTCTTTCATTTATCTTATTATGTATAAAATGTAACCACTTTCTAAATGAATCTTTATTATCTAAATACGGTGTTAATGGATATTTATCTAGTAGTTCTGCAAAGTCATTACCTATTTTCTCTTCTGGTATAAATAAAGGCATGTTAATAATTAAATCATAAAATTTTCTTTTTGTAACATCATTTGGATACATTGGATATACTTCTCCTATAGTATGTAAAAAAAACCAATAATGTGGTCCCCAATATTCAGATTTATTATTCATTAAATTATATAAAGATTTATCTATTATATTTTTAACATAATGAATGAAAATAATTACTGTAATAATTGTGGAAAAACTGGTCATCAATTTCATCAATGTAAAATACCCATAACTAGTATTGGTATAATTGCATTTCGAATCAATAATTTAAATAATGATATTGAATATTTACTGATTAGAAGAAAAGATACTCTAGGTTACATTGACTTTTTGAGAGGTAAGTATTCATTACTAAATAAAGAATACATTATAAATATGCTAAAACAAATGACTAAATCCGAAAAAAAAATGTTATTAAAACATGATTTTGATTTTTTATGGAACAAACTTTGGGGAAATAGTAATCTATCTAAATATAAATCCGAAGAAACTAGCTCGAAAGAAAGATTTAATTTACTTATGAATGGTATTAATATTAACGGTGATTTTTTTAATTTAGAAACTCTTATTGAAGAAGCTGATAAATCTGAAAATTCATGGGAAGAACCAGAATGGGGTTTTCCAAAAGGAAGAAGAAATTATATGGAAAAAGATTTTGATTGTGCTATTCGAGAATTTTCTGAAGAAACTGGTTATAACTCTAAATTGCTTTTAAATATTAGTAATCTTTTTCCATTTGAAGAGGTTTTTACCGGTTCTAATTATAAATCTTATAAACACAAATATTATATTGGAAACATGGCTTATGAACATACTATTGATACAAGTCATTTTCAAAAATCTGAAGTTAGCAAAATGGAATGGAAAAATTTTGATGAATCTATCAATTCAATACGAAAGTATAATTTAGAAAAAATTAATCTACTTACTAAAATTAACAAAATTATTAAAACTCATATGTTGTTTAGTATTTAATTATATGTAAATAATTATATATACATATAATTTAAATTATGTCTGAAGAAAATATTTATACTACTAATGATAAAGGTTTTGCTGGAAAAATTGGTGAAGAATTCTCAGAAAATTATTTATATCCTATCAATAATAAAAATAATAAAAATAATAAAAAAGCTGTTCCTCCACCTCCAGAAGAAAATATTAATATTTTTGATAATAATAACAATCAAGATGTAAAACTTAATGTTAAACAAAAAGGCAGACCACCTAAAAACTGTATTCAAAAGTTAAACGAAAATGAATTTAAGGATAAGAATTTCATTCAAGATGATTTCCTTTATAATAAAAAAAGTATTTTTAATACTGAACATTACAATCAATGTAATCTCACTTTCTTAAGAGAAATTTATTTTAAACTTAAACAGCAACCTTACAAAAATAGTTCTTTCCCTTTAGATAGTAAAAAGTTCTTAATTGAAGGACGTCACGATGAAAAATATGATGTTCAGGGTATATTAGAACTTCAAAAAGCTAATCTATCTGATTCTTTATCCCCTGAAAATAATTCATCAAAAAAATATACTATAGATGATGATATTGATACTGTTTATCCTGAACTTGATTTTAAGGAATTAAAAAATAGTATAACTTCTGAACCTAGCGAAAATAATGAAGAAGATTACAAAGATACTAATGTTGATAAAATTATTTTATACAATAAAGACATTAAAATACCTGATGTAAAAAATACTACTACTACTAATTCTTCTGAATTTAATGATTATAATGAATATTTATTATATTTAGAAAAAAAGTCATACGAATATAACAAAGATAATGATACTCCTGAATTCTTATATCCTGACCTTGATGACCCTAAGTTCAGTATTAAAATTGCAAAAAAGAAAGAATTTTATGATAATAAATACGAAAATAAGTTATTTGATATTAAAGAACAAAGTGAATTATTATGTAATTCCGATTTTGAATTAATGCCACATCAAACCTTTGTTCGTAATTTCTTATCTTCTTACACACCTTATAACAGTTTATTATTATTTCATAGTGTTGGTACTGGTAAAACATGTAGTGCTATTGGTATTGCAGAAGAAACTAGAAATTATTTTAAATATACCAATTCAAAACAAAAAGAAATTATTATTGTTGCTAGTCCGAATGTTCAAGAAAACTTTAAATTACAATTGTTTGACTCATCTAAATTAAAACAGGAAAATGGTATTTGGACATTAAACACTTGTGTTGGTAATTCTCTTATTTCTGAAGTTAATCCAACAAATAATAAAGATATTACCCAAAGACAAATTACAAAACAAATTAACAATCTTATCAATGCTAATTATAATTTCATGGGATATATTGAATTTGCTAACTTTATTAACCGGTTGATATTTGTTGCTTCTGATTCAGGTTATTCTAAGAAACAAATGGAATCCATTGAAATTTCTCTTATTCAGAAATATTTTGATAATCGATTAATTATTATTGATGAAGTTCATAATATTCGTACTACTGATGATAACATTGAAAAGAAACGTACTACATATTTACTTATGAAAATTGCAAAATATGCTAATAATATGAAATTATTATTACTTTCTGCTACTCCTATGTACAACAGTTATAAAGAAATTATATGGATTACTAATTTGTTGAATTTAAATGATAAACGAGGTATCATTCGAGAAAGCGATATATTTGATAATGATGGTAATTTCTTAAAATCTAATGATGATAATGAATCTGGTAAAGATTTACTTCAAAGAAAACTCATTGGTTATGTATCATATATACAAGGTGAAAATCCTTATTCTTTTCCTTTTAGAATTTATCCAGAAGATTTCTCTCCTGATAATGCATTGGCTCCTAAACATTACCCTAATACTCAAATGAATAATCTTAAAATTGATTTCTCAAGTAATCTCCCTTTATATATGACCGATTTTAATGATTATCAAAGAAATTGTTACAATATCATTATTCAAAATCTTAAAAATTATAGTGAAAAGAATAAATTACCTAATTTCGAGAACCTTGATTCATTCGGATATAACTTGTTACAAAAACCTCTCGAATCACTTAATATTGTGTATCCTAAACCAGATATTGAACAACTTTTTGATAAAGATTTAAATGCTCTTGAAAGAACCAATATTCGTTCCAAATTATTTAATTCTGATAACAATATTGATATTGTTGGTAAATCTGGATTAAGACGAATCATGAATTTTGAAGTTAAAACTGATTTATACAAACCAATTAAATTCAATTATGAATATAAACCTGAAATATTGTCCAACTATGGTAGAATTTTCTCAAAAGAACTTCTTCCTAATTATAGTGCTAAAATTTCCAAAATTTGTAATAATGTTATCCTTTCTAAAGGTATTGTTATTATTTACAGTATGTATATTGAAGGTGGTGTTATCCCTATTGCATTAGCCTTAGAAGAATTGGGATTTACTAGATATAGTTCTTCTCCTATTTCTAAACCTTTATTTAAAGACAAACCATGCGAACCTATAGACTCCTTACATATGAAACCTAAAAGTCAATTAAAAAATATTAAATTTAAACCTGCTAGATACGTACTTATTACTGGTGATTCCAATTTCTCGCATAATAATGCTGAAGATATTAAAACTGTCACTAGTCGTGATAACACGGATGGTTCTAATGTAAAGGTTGTTATCATTTCTAAGGCTGCTTCAGAAGGTCTTGATTTCAAAAATATCAGACAAGTTCATATTCTTGAGCCATGGTACAACCTAAATCGTACTGAACAAATTATTGGTAGAGGTGTCCGTAATTTAAGTCATTGTATGCTGCCTTTTGAAGAAAGAAATGTTGAAATATATATGTACACTACAAGTCCTATTACTAATAATGATAATAAAATAGAAGTTGCTGATATGTATCTTTATAGACTTGCCGAGAAAAAAGCAAAATTAATTGGTAATGTAACTCGTTTATTAAAAACTAATGCTATTGATTGCAATTTAAATATTGCTCAAACTAATTTTTCTATTGAAAAATTCAAAGAATTTTCTGTTAATAATATTGTTAAAATTAATCTATCTAGTAATAAAACTATCGATTATCAAGTTGGTAATAAACCATATTCTTCTGTTTGTGATTATATGGACAATTGTAATTTTCAATGCGTTAATCCTGATAATATTGATGACCTTCAAATTCAAAGTGATAATTATAATAGTTTTTTCTCAATTTCTAATTATGATATGATTGTTAAACGCGTTAAACAGTTGTATAAAAATAGAGCATTCTATAAAAAATCTGATTTAATTGACAGTATTAATATTAATAAAAAATATCCTATTGAACAAATA
>MDTE01029158.1_pt1 | contig 11808 bp, 12 predicted proteins | sample 811231 | NCBI WGS metagenome assembly MDTE01 (sample SAMN05326651, study PRJNA326480) | marine metagenome | isolation source: seawater | place: Indian Ocean: Red Sea | collected 2010
ATTGGAGGGTTGATAGGCTTTTTTGCATTTGATAGACTTGCTGGAAATGTAACCGATTCATAGATTTGCATTAATTGCAGCTAATTGGTTTTTCTTCCTTATCAAAACAAATTCTTGCAGTTGGAATGTTGTTCACAAAATTGACTCTTGTTGCAAGTGTTCCATCAAGCCTGAACTCTTTCCATATTCCATCAGCATATCCGTTAAGATTTTTTCCAGTTTTTTTGATTGAGCCATTTTTGTAGAACTAAATGTAATCTCCATTTAGTTCATTATTTTGAAAAAGAGCAATTATTTTCTTTTCACCTGTTTCGTACCATTCAATCCATTCTCCTTCTGCTTTCCCGTCAATCATTTCCCCTTCTTCTTTTGTTTGTCCATTCTCATGCCACCATGTTACCTTCCCTTGAAGGATTCCATTTTCATAGTTTGCTTGATATTCAAGCTTCTTGTTTGTATGCCATTTTTTGAATAATCCATTTTCTTTCCCATTTGAATACTGTCCTTTTACAATTATGTAGCCGGAAGGATTCCATTCTGTGTATTTCCCATCTTTTAAGCCTTTCTTGAAATGTGTTTCTGTATATTTTTTTCCATTTTCATGATAGGTCATTTGCTTTCCATCCATTTCTCCATCAGCATAAAGAATCTTTATTGCATCACTTCCATCTTCACGTTTGGTAATCCAATAACCATCTTTTTTGTTATTAAGGTAATTTCCTCTTATCAAAATTTTTCCATTTGAATACCATTCAATATAAGGTCCATGAAAAACATATTCGCCTTTTTCATTTTCCATTTGGCAACTTAAGATTGAATGTTCGTTTTCAACTTTTCCAAGACCTATTTTTTCAGTGCCTTCAGGACAGTCTTCAATTTTTTTTGAAGGGTCTAGAAAAATTACGATAGATATAAATGCTAAACAAAAAAGAATCTGAATTAGCTTTGTCTGTGTCATTTTTTAATATTCATTTCGTTGTATTCTTTTGCTTTTTGTTTCATTCCTTCTATCATTACTATTTGTTCATTTTTGTTTTTGTTTTTTGCCATCTCTTTTATCTCTTCACTAATCTTCATTGAGCAGAATTTTGGACCACACATTGAGCAGAAATGGGCTACTTTTGCATTTGCATGAGGAAGTGTTTCGTCATGAAATTTTCTTGCTGTGACTGGATCTAATGAAAGATTGAATTGATCTTCCCATCTAAATTCAAATCTTGCATTTGAAAGTTCGTCATCCCAATTTTTTGCATTTGGATGTTTTTTTGCAAGGTCTGCTGCGTGCGCTGCGATTTTATAAGAAATAACACCATCTTTTACATCTTTTCTATTCGGAAGCCCAAGATGTTCTTTTGGTGTAACGTAGCATAAAAGGGCACATCCAAAAGAGCCAATGTTTGCTGCACCTATTGCACTTGTGATATGGTCATATCCCGGAGCGATATCTGTGGTAAGAGGTCCAAGAGTGTAAAAGGGAGCTTCATGACACCAGTCAAGTTGTTTTTCCATATTTTCTTTTATCATATGAAGTGGTACATGTCCAGGACCTTCGTTCATTACTTGAACATTAAAATCCCAAGCTCTTTTTGTCAATTCTCCTTGGATTTTTAATTCATCAAATTGGGCTTCATCATTTGCATCGTATATAGACCCTGGCCTTAAACCGTCTCCTATGGAAAAAGATATATCGTATTTGGCACATATCTTGCATATTTCATCCCAGTTTGTGTATGCAAAATTTTCTTCATGGTGTGATAGGCACCATTTTGCCATTATTGAACCACCTCTGCTAACTATACCTGTCATTCTTTCGCTTGTTTTTGGAATGAATCTTAGCAATACTCCGGCATGAATTGTGAAATAGTCAACTCCCTGCTCTGCTTGATCAATAAGGGTTTCTTTGAATATTTCCCATGTTAAGTCTTCAGGTTTTCCATTAACTTTTTCTAAAGCTTCATAAATCGGCACTGTTCCAATAGGAACAGAGCTATTTCTTAATATCCACTCTCTTGTTTGACGTATGTTTTTTCCTGTTGACAAGTCCATGACCGTATCGGCACCCCATAAAGTTGCCCATTGTAATTTTTGGACTTCTTCTTCTATTGATGATCCAACAGCACTATTTCCTATATTTGCATTTATTTTTACTCCAAAGTTCCTTCCAATAATCATTGGTTCAAGTTCAGGGTGTTTTTTATTTGAAGGAATTATCGCTCTTCCTCTTGCAAGTTCTGACTTTATGAATTCAACATCCATGTTTTCTCTTTCAGCAACAAAGATCATTTCCGGAGTTGTTATATTGTTTTTTGCATAGTACATCTGTGTCGGTGTTTTATCTTTTTCTCTTTTCGATATCCATGTCTTTCTTATTTTAGGCAAGCCTGTGTTTGGGTTGATTCCCTGTGTTCCGCTTGAATCATAAACATCGAGATAGTGAGTTTTTTCTTTTAAAGCTATTCTTCTAAAAGGAATTTCAATCTTTTCATTTTTTAGTTCAAAATATTCTGAAGAAAAATCAATCTTTTTGTGCATTTTTTCACTATTGGGAAAACACTCTTCATAGGTTGGATTTTTTTTGAATTTAATTTTTTTAGTCATTACGCTTCCTCCGCCAGAACGACCTGGATCAGGTTCGAGGGGTTCTTCTCAGGTGTTTTTGATTCACCGCCCCCGCGTTGTTTTTGATTCTAAAACAAAAGAAATAAACTATGATTAATTTATTCTTATGAAGTATAAAAAAATCATTTTGATATTTTTGGCTTTTTTTACCATTACTCCTTTATTGGACAATTTGACTGACTATGCGCAAAATCCTGCTGATGCTTATCTTCAGGATTCTGTTGAAAAGGCTAGAAGTGCTTTTTTAACCTTGACAGCAATGAAGAGTATTTTGGCAATTGTTGAAGGTAGCGATATTGAAACCGGTGTGCAGTTTGGTCTATTGGGGCAAAGTGCAGATATCACTCTTGATCTAGAAGCTGGTGATTTTGCAGAGCCCACATTTGACCTTGTGCATAAAGCATGGAACATAACCTTGATTGCTTGGATAGCAATTGAGATTGAAAGAATGCTTCTTTATGCTTCAGATTTTCAATGGGGTAACTTCTTTATGTGTTTTGGTTTTTTAGGATTGCTTTTTATATCAGTGAAAAAGGTTCGTTTTGGCAGCATTAGCACATCTGATATTCATAAATTTTCTATCTTATGCTTAATCTTCGGTTTTTCCTTGAAATTCCTTTTTCCTTTTACTGTTTTAACTTCTGAAAAAATATCAACCTCCCTTACTCAGGAAAGCCTTATTTCTTCACAGGTTTCTTTAGATGCAAAAGTTAAAGAACTTGGAGGGCTTGGAGAAATAATCAATTCTTCATCTCCAGCTCTAGAGAAATATCAAGAAGTGTCTTCTTGGTTCCAATCTCATGATATTGCTTTTTGGCAAGAGTATTCAGCTCAGATAGTCAGACATACTATGATATTGGCAGCAATTTTTCTACTAGATGCAATCCTCCTTCCTTTGGCTTCTGTCTTTTTTATATGGGGTTTATTGAAAAGATTTTTTAATTGGCTTCTAGGGTTTTCTGAATCAAAGTTTACTCGTCATGTTCAATAGGTTTTTGGCCTCTTGACTCTCTAAGTTGATTCATTTCTTTTCTCGCTCTATCTAAATCGTCTTGGCTTATTTTAAATTGCTGTTTCCTGTCTTCCCAATTTTCAAATTCAGAAATATTTTTGTTTATTATCTCAACAGCTTCTTCTATGAAATCTCCTTTTGAGTCTTTGAAAACTTTCACTCCGTTTATTCCATGTTCAAAAAGCTGTAAATAATATCTTCTATAAGTTGTTTCTACTTTCTTAGAATACAAAATGATACCCCAGGTTATTATTGCTAGTCCAGGGTATGCAAAATTTAAAAATATTGGATTAACCTTGTTTTCGTTTCCGCTTATAACTCCACCACTTACAAATATACCTGCTATTGCGATTAGCATCCCAATTGCAACCATTACGCTACCTTTGCCAGATTCTTCAGATTGATGTCTTCTTTTATAGTTTGCATAAGTCATTCTTGCACTGCTTGTTGGTGTGATTGGGTATGTTTTCCCCATATTTATGATTCTTGTTTTCGTGATTTTTAATCCATTCTTATCAAGTAGAACAGAATCTCCTTCATAGATGTCAACATCTTTTTTGTTTAAGAGTACTTGTAATGCTTCTTTTAGTTTGTCTTCTTCAATATAGCCTTTTTCAACAAGTAATTGACCAATCCTTCTGCCTGATCTTGGTAATTGAGATAGAACCTCATCAAGCTGAGAAGGCGATATAAGCTTTTGCTCTACCAGAAAATCTCCCAACATAAAAGAACCTCGATTAAAGTCTAGCATACAAAGTATGCTAATGAATCAAATTGATTTCAAAGCTTCTTCAAGATCTTTTTTAATGTCTTGCGGTGATTCAATTCCAACTGAAAGGCGTATTCCATTTTCCGAAAGATTATTCTCTTTTTTGCTTTCTTCAGGAACGGAAGAATGAGTCATCGAAAAAGGGCTTTCTATGAGGGTTTTTACATTTCCAAGTGAAACTGCAAGAGTTATTGAGTAAGAGTTTTTCGCTATGAAGTTTACAAATTCAGTCCCAGCATTCCTTTTTTTGCTTTTAAGAGAAAAATAAATCATGAATCCAGCGAAAAAATTTCCTTCTGGATCAACCATTTGTTTTTTTGCTATTTCTTGATTTTCGAAATCATCTAGACCAGGCCAAGAGACTTTAGCGATTTTTGGGTGTTTCTTTAGGTATTTTGCGATAATTTCAGCATTGGCTTGCTGTTTTTTTAATCTTAAAGGCAATGTGGGGATTCCATAAGTTAATATATTCCACGCAGCTTTTGAGTTCAGCATTCCGCCAAAATCTTTTCTTTTAACCTGAAGAATTGGGTAGATTTTGTTTGAAACAACAGATGCACCGGCCGTATCTGTTCCAAATCCTCCAATTGCTTTTGTAAGGCTGTGCACAACAATATCAGCACCTAAAGAAAGAGGTCTTTGCCCCCATGGAGTCATGAAAGTGTTGTCGACTACTAAAAATATCTTATCCTGTTCATTTCTTTTTTCATTTTCTTCTTTTATTATTTCTGATATTGAAACAATGTCCATTATTTCAAGTGTTGGATTTAATGGTGTTTCAAGGTATACAACTTTTGTTTTTGTCAAAATGTTTTTTTTGACTTCTTCAATATTGCACATGTTTACTCTTTTTACAGAGATTCCTAAATCAGGGAAACTGTCTCTTAACAAAGAATCTGTACATCCATAAAGAATATGGTGTGTCATGATATTTTCTCCTGATTTGATTAATGCTAAAAGAGTAGTTGATATTGCTGACATTCCGCTTGCAAAAGTTAATGCTTTTTCTCCTCCTTCTATTTCTGCTAATCTCTTTTCTAGCATTAGAGAAGTTGGTTCCTCAAGCCTGTCGTAGATGAAAATTGGACCCCCTTCTTCTTTGTTAGCATATTCCTCAAAACCCATTGCCCCTCTCTCGCTTGAGTCAAGTCTGAATGTGCTGTTTGACGATATCGGAGGAACTACATTGTGAGAATAGTCCCACACTGAACTTTTCATTTCTCCATGAATCAATCTAGATTCTTTGCTATATCTTTTAGAATTTTGTGACATCTTCTAAATCATATATTTGTTTTATGATTTTTTTGATTAAATTTAAGGCCCGTTCGTCTAACGGATAGGACGCCACCCTCTCAAGGTGGAAATAGGGGTTCAATTCCCCTACGGGCTGTTTTTAAACAATATTATGATTACTAAAGATCAGGTAATAGATGCTCAAAACAGATGGGGCTTAGGTTTGGTGAAAATTGGCTCATTGAAAAAAGAGAGGGTGGAGTGTGAGTCTTTCGTAAGCAGTTTTTTAGATGAAAGATATGCTTTTGAATCAGGACCCGTTTTGTTTAAACCTACAAAGTGTAAGAAAGAGCAGTTTAGAAATACAAAATTACAAGCATTGTCATATTTTATTGGAGGCGAAAAGAGAGTTTGTGAAGAGGATCAAGGTTTTGCATTACATCCTTGGACAGAAGTGAGGTTTGAAAATTCAGAGTTCATTTTAGAAGAAAATAGAGCTATTGCTATGGGTAATTATTTTTTTATTGATTCGAAAGGAGATGAGGTTAAAGTTGAATACACATTTGGATATAAATTGATTGACGGGATTTTGAAGATTGATTTGCATCATTCTTCACTACCTTTTAACCCAGATAAAGTTTCCTGAAATCTTTCTTATAGGGTCTCAGTTTTCCATTAGAGCTGCGATAGTTTAAAATACCTTTCTCAGTGATAAACATATCTTTGGATGCAATGGGTGGAGATTATGCACCTGAATCAGTAGTTGAGGGGGCTATTCTTGCTTCTTCTCTGGAAGTAAACCTTACTCTTTTTGGTAATAAGGATGTGATTAATAGTGTTTTAGATGGAAGAAATTTTAGTAATATAAAGATACAACATACTGAAGAAAAAATTGACATGGGCGATAAGGTCGCTTCTGTTTTGAGAAAAATTCCAGAAACATCTCTTGGTCTTGCGGCCAGGTCTGCAAGCGAGGGTGATTCTGATGGAGTCATTTCTGCTGGACATTCTGGGGCTTCTGTTTTGGTCGCTTCCAAATACCTTAAAAGAAAAGGTGTTCGAAAGCCTGTACTCGGGACCTTCATGCCTACAAGTGATAATCCGGTTTTTTTACTGGATGTTGGTGCAAATGTAGACACGAAAGCAGAAGATATTCTTATGTTTGCACAATTAGGAAGTGAGTTTTATAGTTTTTGGTCAGGAAAAGAAAACCCAACAGTTGGTTTGTTGAATATTGGCTCTGAGAAGGGGAAAGGTGATAGAGAATCCATAAAAGCATACGAATTGATGGAAATGAATGCTGCAACTGGAGCATTTAATTTTGTCGGAAATATTGAAGGAAGACAGGTCGGCGGACAGGGGGAAGAGATAAATGTAGTTGTTTGTGATGGTTTTGTTGGAAATGTTATTTTAAAGTTTGCTGAAGGAATGGCAATTTCTTTGATGACTATGTTTGGATCTGAATTGAAAAAATCTTCAAAAAACAATATCTTTATGCCTTTGGCAAAAAATGCGATTAAAGGATCTTTGAAAAATGTAAAAAAAAGATTGGATTATTCTGAGTATGGTGGAGCTCCTCTGCTTGGATTAAGCAAGCCTTTTTTCATTTGCCACGGATCTTCTAGCCCAAAAGCAATTTTCAATGCAGTTAAAAGCATGAAAAATTTAATAATGAGACAGAATGGAGAAAAGAATGATTAGAGCAGTTATCACCTCAATTGGAACTTCTGTTCCCGAAAAGATTGTGACAAATGATGATTTATCAAAAGTAATTGATACCAGCGATGAATGGATAAGAGAAAGATCGATGATTGGAGAAAGAAGGTTTGCAGAAAAAGGGGAGGGTCTAAGTAAGTATTGTGTAGATGCTGCTAACAAAGCTCTTGAAAAAAGAAATATGGATCCAGCAGATATAGACCTTGTTATTGTTGCTACCGTTACTCCAGATATGATGTTTCCAAATACATCGAACCTTGTACAAGATCGAATTGGAGCTGTTAATGCGGGTTCTTTTGATTTAGTTAATGCCTGTCCAGGTTTTGTTTATGGAGTTTCGACTGCTGCTGGAATGATATCTTCTGGACTGCATAAAAATATTCTTGTTTGTGGAGGAGATATTATGACCTCTATATTAGATATGGAAGACAGGTCTACTTCTGTTCTTTTTGGAGATGGAGCAGGGGCTGTTCTTTTGGAAGGGCAAGAGGGAGATTATGGAGTTCATGATGTTCTTCTTGGCTCTGACGGCTCTGGTGGAAAATATTTGTATATGAATTCTGGGGGTTCTTTAAGCCCTGCATCTATTGAAACTGTTAAAAACAAAGAGCATTATGTAAAAATGGATGGAAGCAAGGTTTACAAGGTTGGAATAAGAAGATTTGTTCAAATGGTTAAAGACATTTGTGAGAAAAATTCTCTAAGCCCTTCGGATATTGGATGTCATCTATTCCATCAGGCAAATGGTGTAATGATTGAAGCAATAGCAAAAAGACTGGGTCTTGATAGGGATAAATGTCCAATAAATATAGACAAATACGCGAACACAACAAATGGAACAATTCCTTTGTTAACGGAATATGCTAATGATAAAAAAATGCTAAAAGATAAAGATTGGGTTTTGATGACAAGTTTTGGAGCAGGTTTTGCTTGGGGTTCGGTTCTTATGAAGTGGAAAAAAATATGAATTCTTGTTTTCTCTATCCTGGACAGGGTTCTCAAAAGGTTGGGATGGCTGATTTTTTAGCTTCTGACAAAGAAGCAATCGATTTAATTCAGCAAGCGGACAACATCTTAAATTTAAATCTTTCAAAACTTATTTTTGAAGGGCCTTTTGAAGAGTTGACATTGACAAAAAATGCGCAACCTGCATTGTTAGCTGTAGGTTATGCGGCACATAAGCATTGGGTAAAGAAATATAAACTTCAACCTATTGCAGCAGCTGGACATTCGCTTGGTGAATATACCGCTTTGGCTGCAGCAGGTTCGATCTCGTATGAGGAAGCTTTGAAAACTGTCAAAAAAAGAGGGGAAGTTATGCAAGATGCTGTTGCGAACCAGGATGGCGGAATGGTTGCTTTGCTAGGAGAGGGAAGACTGAATGATCTTCTTGAATCTTGTGAAGGTTCAGACTGCTTAGTTCCAGCAAACTTCAACACTTTAAATCAAACTGTTCTTTCAGGGGATGTTAATGCTATTGACAGAGTTGTTGGAAAAGCAAAAGATTTTGGATACAAGGCCATCAAGCTTAAAGTGTCTGCTCCATTTCATTCTCCTTTGATGAAAAAGGCTAAAGAAAGAATGGATAAAGTAATAAACGAGATCGATATTTCTCCACCAAAGTGGCCTGTTGCTTCAAATTTTACTGGTTTTTTTCATGAGGAAAACAGTTCAGTGATTAAGAAAAATTTAATTAATCAGATTGAAGGTTCTGTTAAATGGGTTCAAAATTTAAAAGAATTAGCGAAACTAAATTTTGAAGGATGGCTTGATGTTGGTCCAGGTAAAGTCTTGTTTAATATGATTCCGAAGAATGATTCCAGGAAAAAAATTAACCATTTTAATGTTGTTGGAGATATTATTAGATGATGCCTATTTTGGATTTTGATTTTTCAGGAAAGAGAATATTGATTACTGGAGGGACAAGAGGGATAGGTTTGTCTATAGCTAAAATGTTTTCAGGCTCTAATTGCAAAATGGTTTTGGGATACAAGAGTAATCATGATGTAGCTAAGTCTGTTGATTCTGAGCTTTCCACGGACAGTAATGAGATCAAGATTATTTCAGGAGATCTTTCTACTGAAAAAGGTTGTGAAGTATTTGTAAAAGAATCACAGGATTTTTTAAAAGAAATTGATATTTTTATTCATTGTTGTGGTGTCAGGATGGATGCTCCTGCATCTCTTATGAAGAATTCTTATTGGAATGAAGTTGTTAATACAAATCTCAATAGTGCTTTTTATTGTTCTAAAATGGTTTCAAAAAACATGTTGAGAAAAAGGGATGGAAGGATAATTTTTATTTCAAGTGTTTCCGCTTCAGTTGGAGGTCCAGGACAATCTAATTATGCAGCAAGTAAATCAGGGATAGAAGGTCTTATGAGAGTTATGTCAAGAGAATTTGCAGATAGAGGTGTAACTGTCAATTGTGTAAGCCCTGGTTTGATAAAAACAGATATGTCGAAAGACATAAACAAATCAATGAAAGATTTTTATTTAAGTGTTATCCCAATGAAAAGATTTGGAAGACCTGAAGATGTTGCTTCTGCTGTAATTTTTTTATGTTCTGAAAACTCTTCTTATACAACAGGGCAAATTTTAGGAGTTAATGGAGGTATGGACGTTTCATGACAAGAGTTTTCATTACAGGAATTGGTGCGGTGACACCATTTGGTGTTGGATTTTCGTCTTTGAGAAATGGTTTAAAGGAAGGGGTTTCAACAGCAGGAAAGATATCTTTGTTTGATTTCGAGAGCCATAAATGCCATATTTCTTGCGAAGTTCCAGAATGGGACCCATTAAAACATATAGACCCAAAGCAATCTAAACAAATGGACAGATTTACTCAATTTGCAGTTGCTGCAGCTCAAGAAGCTGTTGAAAGTTCAGGTATTAATTTCGAGGATACAGATCCTTACAGGATCGGTGTTAATGTTAGCAGTGGGATAGGGGGGATGTGGGAGCATCATGCTCAATTTGATAAGTATTTCAAAAAAGGGCCTAGGTACATTAGTCCTTTTTATATTCCTAAAAACATATGCAATATAGCTCCAGGTTGGATATCCATAAAATATGGACTTAAAGGTTATTCCACATCTCCTGTTGCTGCTTGTGCTACAGGAACTATTGCAATAGGTGAGGCTTTTAATTTGATTAAAAATGGAACAATGGATGTAATGGTTACTGGCGGAGCTGAAGGCGCAATTGCCCCAACATCACTTGCTGGTTTTTCAAATATGAAAGCTTTGGCTTGCAACTTTAATGAAAACCCAAAAGAGGCTAGTAGGCCTTTTGATTTAGATAGGTCAGGTTTTATTATGGGGGAAGGGTCTGTTGTTTTTATATTGGAAAGTGAAGAGCGAATGAAGTCAAGAGGAGCAAATCCTTTGGCTGAGGTCGTTGGATTTGCTGTTACAAGTGATGCTTATCACATAACATCTCCAAATCTAAATGGAGAATCTCCAGCAAAAGCAATGTCTTTAGCTTTAGAAGATGCCCAAATCCCATCTTCTTCTGTTGATTACTTAAATGCTCATGGAACATCTACAAAGTTCAATGATTTAATGGAGACAAATGCTATTAAGTTAACTTTTGGGGAGTGTTCAAAAAAAATAAATATTTCAAGCACAAAGGGAATGCATGGGCATCTTTTAGGTGCTGCTGGGGCAATAGAGTCTGCTGCATGTGTTGTTGCTATGACAGACCAAGTAATTCCTCCAACTATAAATTACAAAACAAAGGATCCTGATTGTGATTTAGACTATACGGCAAACGATGCTAGGAATTTTGATGTTAATGTAGCAATGTGTAATTCTTTTGCGTTTGGAGGACATAATGCATGTTTAGTTTTAAGGAGTTCATAATATGTTAAATAATGTAAATTTCGAAGTCAAAGAAAGAGCAAATTCTGTCGCTGAAAAAATTGTGAGGCCTTTAGCTTCTGAACATGATGAAAAACAGGAGTATCCTTGGAAAGTCAAAGAAGCTCTAGCGGAAAGCGGTTTATTGAAAACTTGGATACCTAAAGACTATGGTGGAGACGGTTTGGGCAGTGTTAATTTATGTTTGGTTGTGGAAGAATTGTCAAGAGCATGTGGTGGTGTTGGGGTCATGTTTGCAGTAAATGCATTGGGTTCTTATCCAATAATTCTTGGTGGGAGAGAGGATCAAAAGGAAAAATGGTTACCGAAAATTGCAAGTGGCGAGAAATTGATATCTTTTGCTCTTTCCGAGAAACTTGCTGGATCAAATGCTTCAGATTTAAAAACATTAATATCAAAAAAAGAAGGAAATTATCTCATCAATGGGGATAAAAAATGGAATACTAATGGAGGTGTAGCTGACTATTATTCTGTTTTTGGTGTAACTAACCCAAGTCAGCTTGGGAAACCCTCTGCAATATCTGCAGTTGTTGTTGAAAAAGATACAGAGGGTTTTGAGATTGGAAAAGAAGAGGACAA
>MDTE01134191.1_pt1 | contig 11808 bp, 7 predicted proteins | sample 811231 | NCBI WGS metagenome assembly MDTE01 (sample SAMN05326651, study PRJNA326480) | marine metagenome | isolation source: seawater | place: Indian Ocean: Red Sea | collected 2010
GAACGACCAGCTGGTCAATGCAGCCGACGTGGCCGAGATGAACCTCGAGGCCAACAGCCGCATTCGCTTGATGCCCGGCCTTGTCGGTGGTCAAGACGCCCCCACCTTCGTGGTGGAGATTGCCAGCGCCGAAGGTCACACCGAAGCCGTGATGACCCAAGCCGAGATTGCCAGCACCGCCTCACAATCCCAGGGCTCCTGGGTCTTCGTGAACGACCAGCTGGTCAATGCAGCCGACGTGGCCGAGATGAACCTCGAGGCCAACAGCCGCATTCGCTTGATGCCCGGCCTTGTCGGTGGTCATTGCTGAATCCATGTCTGGTGACTGGACGACGAACGAGGAAGACATTCTCGTCGAGAATCTTGAATCGGGGTACGATCTTTTGTCCATTGCTGAGTTTACTCAGCGAACACCCGAAGATGTGGCGATGAAAGTGGTTGAATTGTCCCTACGTGGTGATTTGATCATTCTTGCGACCGCCACGCTCAAGGCTTGGATGGAGCGTACGCTTCAATAAACAGATTCAAAACGGGATGCAGGGTCGCGGTGAATGGAGAGAACAATATGGTTGAACTCGTTGATTACAAATGCGCCAACTGCGGTAGCCTCGAATCCTTCCACCGTGAACGTAACGGGATCAGCTGCAAAGGATGCGGCTCACGCATCTTCATGAAACTCCGTCGTCACGGAACCAAGCGAATGAACGCAGAGTGATGGTACACCCTACTCGCAGAGTTCAAAGACCTTGGGCGGAAGTCCACCTCCATGACGATGTGGCTTGAATCTTACAGGCCGCAACGCTTCGATGAACTGCTCACCTCTGACAGCGTTATCGATTCACTCACGCATCTTTCCCTGCAAGCCAATCCGCCGCATTTGTTGTTGTCCGGGCCGACCGGATGCGGGAAAACCGCCGCCCATCAACTCGTTTGCCGACAAGTTCTGGGCCCGTCATGGCGCGCAACCACCCACGTGCTGCAAGCACGAGATCTTGCGAAAACAGCAGGCGCCATGGCAAAATTCGAAGAATTCCTTCGTCCAGAAGGCGCAGGCTCCGCCGACACCCTCGCAGGTCGAACAAGTCTGGACGCCTTCGACCACAACATCAGTGCCGCAGCCGAGCATTCACCACCGCCAGCGGGCGAAGAATCTCCCGCCCCTGCCGTGGGAGCCATCGCCCCCGTATCCCGTATCATTGTCATCGAAGATGCCGACTACCTCGGGCACGCCCGCCAATCCTACCTGCGCCGAATGATGGAAGAAAGCAGTCGAAGCGCCCGTTTCATTTTCACAACGCATACCCCGTCTCGCATTATTGAGGCCCTGCGCAGTCGAACCCAACACTTGCGCATGCCGACCCTTTCGCGGCTGATGATCGAACAACGCCTCGACACCATCGCCACCGCTGAAGGCATTCAACCCACCCAAGGTGTTTTGGGAGATATCGCTCATGTGTCCAACGGCAATCTTCGAAAATCCATCTTCATGTTTCAATTGCTTTCGGAACGCCAACTATTGGACCAACGCAGCAACGTCCAATTGTTGATGTCAAACAGCACACGACGCGAAGTTCAGTTGGTGCTTGAAGAAGCCCTTCGAGGCAGAGTGCACGATTGGAAGTGGGAAGTGCAGGGCAAGAAAAACGCAAGGGTGCTGAAAGGCGCGATGGGCTCTCTGGACCAATTGATGACGCTGCATGATTTGGACGGGCGAGGTGTTGTTGACCGCCTTCACCATTTCCTGGTCGCCGGCCGAACCCATTATCCCGATGCGTTGCTCAACGACCTTCTTGAAGCACTCTCGATATGCGATGTTCGATTGCAGCGATCGGCACAATCAAGAATTCAACTCGAAGAACTGCTTCATCGTGTCGCAGAGATTGGTAAGAAACATGTTTCCTTGCTGTCGTAACCGTCATGTAAGGTTGCACAACAGCCACCGACGGGCGTGTAGCACAGCTGGATAATGCACCGGCCTCCTAAGCCGGAGATCGCGGGTTCGAATCCTGCCACGCCCGCCAATTAATATGGACAAGAGCCATATTTGCGAGCACCCACGCATGAACGGGGGATGACATGGCGAAGGATGACAAAGCGACCGCCAACACCCTACCGGACCCGTACGGTCACGGGTTCGTTCGTGCGGAAAATCCCGTGGAGCGTACGATTGAAAAATGGCGGCAGCAAGAGCAACTCCGTCTCCGTTTTGGCCTTCTCGCCCGGCACCCATTGATGATCGCTGTCCGTTTGTTGTTCGGAGCAAGCGTTGCTATCGTGGCGTTGCTTTCTGTGTTGGTACCGACATTCGCACCTCCAAACCCGGGCTACGTCATTCTTTTCTGGATCGTTCCGTTCATGCTTGGCACCATCCCTCCACTCTTGGCCGGTGAGTCGATGTGGCAGTCCATTCAAGCAAGGATTTCGTTGCGGGAAATTGATGACAAAGCATCGGCTGGAAAATTGTCACTTCGCTCACAACCAGGAATGGACCGTATTCTCGAGGGTCTTATCGATGTGCGCAGATACAACACCGTGAACGTCATTTTAGCCATGAGCGCTGTGTTTTTACTGGGGCTCGGCACGGTCATCGAAGAGGATTCCTTGGTATGGAACCTCTCGTTTTTGGTCGCCATGACCTTTGGCTTTGGCCACACGTTTCATTCATTTTTCACATCCGACACCGTTCGTCAAATGGGTGACAAGATGCCATGTTTGGTTCACCATGCCCCCACTCACCATCCCACGCAACTCGGCTCTATCCTTGGTGAACTTATCATTCTCCACTTGGATCCAGACCTGTACTTGGATTGGCTTGACTGGCTTACAACCTTCCGAAAGAGTATCCTCCCAGGTTACGACAAAGATCAGTCGTGGGAGCGCGTCCTCTACATCCTTCACCTCAATGCAAAAGGCGATCTTAGCGATGAAGTAGCGAAGGGCGAGCTCAACGAGTTTATTCGGCCAGATGCGATCGGTGAGGTACTTCTTGACCCCGAAGCGAAATTCAACTGGCGGTCACTCCAACGACTTCTTGCCCACGCGCGAGTTTGGCAACCCAGTGCATTCCGCCTGCTTGAACGCCTTCAATTGGACCTGCTCTCAGGCGCTCCAATGATGCTCCGCTCTCCTTGGCGCATGGATGTCGCCATCGACCCAGAATGTGACGAGGGGACGGGTCATTTGTTCATTGCATTGAACAATCAGTCCTTTGAACAAACCGTTGCACGAATCGAAGTGGTTTGCCCCGGCGGCGAACCGTTCGCCCGCGATCATCGATTTGAACTCAAAGCATGCCCTCCTCCTCGGCAAGCAGTCCAACTCAATGCAGAAGGCGAGGATGATGCCCTTGATTGGGTGCCAAGATACCTTCAGCAAGGTGTCGTTCTGTGGCTTGGCGTCGCATGGCCTGAGCGCGAAGAAGGTGACCGCTATGTTCAGGTCATCTTGCGAGACGAAGAAGGCATCGTCATTGAATCCCGTGTGCTGAGGACGGTGGTCAAGCGGCGGACCAGCACTCATTCTCGAAAGAAGAACAAAAATTTGGAGCGTGCACGAACGTGGGCAACTCGCCCCCTGCCCGACCTCTGAAGCAGTGTTCGCGCCTGTTTTTCGACCCCCTCCTTCGTGTGGCTTGAGCGCGCACCTTATGGCAGTCCTCTGCCTCGCCAGCAACAGGGGAGACTGAAGATGGAAGCATGGGATGTCGTAGTACTCGGAGACGGGCCCGCTGCATTGTACGCCGCTGCTGAAGCCGCCAAAGGTGGTGCCAGCACCCTCATGATGTCGGCAACCGGCCTTGGAAATCCTGGCATGGCGTCACTGGACGGTCTCTCTTCATCGTTGCAGGAAACAAACAACCGCAGTCATCGAGAGGACACCATCCGCTGCGGGGCCTTCCTCTGTGACCAAGACATCGTTGCGGAAACGACTTCGGGAGCCAACAAACATGTCGACCTTCTCGAGCGCCGCGGCCTCAATTTCCGCCGCGATCAACAAGGGTTGCCCATGGTCCGCAAAGCCTTGGGTCACGCCCAACCTCGGACCTCCGATGCTGGAAGTGCAACCGCCATCGGCCTGCAACAGGTGGCTGAAGAACAATGCATGCGGCACGGCGTTGTTCGCCGAGGTGACCAAGTCCCCCTTACCTTGGTTCACACCAATCAATCGGTTGACGGCATCGTTGTGCTTGACATGGTCAACGGGCGAATCATCGGCATACAATGCAAGGCCCTCATCATCGCTGACGAAGGCTTTGAGGGCGCATTCACCACCGGCGTCGTTGGCCTCGGAATGGACATGGCTTTCCGAGCAGGCCTCGCGCTTCGGGACATGGAGTTCATGACCCATCACCCCCTTGTCATTAAAGGAACCAACATCTACTTGCCCACAGGCTTGCTCAACGACGGTGCCCAACTGCACGAAGCCTCTGGGGCACCCATTGAGACGGCTGGCAAATCTTCCATCGAAGTCACCGAAGCCATCTTGGCAGCCGTTCAACCTGTTCTTGACGCACGCCAATTGGGCCAAGCCGAGTCGTGGTGGGGCTCGCTCTTCAGAACGGTCGCTCAGCGTACCGGTATTGACATGAAACGCCAAACAGTCCCTCTTGCACCAGCCGTCGGGCACACCATTGGTGGACTCGCCGTCGATGGCGAGGGCCGTTGTGTTGTTGGAACATGGTCTCGTTGGTTTACCGGCCTGTACGCCGCCGGCGATGCTGCCTGCACGGGATTGCACGGGGCCGCGGCTCTTGCTGGCAACCGTTTGCTTGATGCGCTTACATCGGGCACATCCGCAGGACGGTCCGCTGCTGCATGGGTCGCAGAACGCAAGTTCAGCACAGCGCACTCTTTGGAAGCAGCACTTGCCGAGGCCGAAGCAGACCTGTCAACGATGATGGAAGACAACGAGCACACCCACGTCGTTCGTTGTGGAACGGTCATGACCAACCTCCAAACGGCATTGGCCTCGACCACGACGTTCAGTGAAGCGTCCATGGAAGCCTTGCTGACCAAACTTGAAGGCGTCTCGTTAACGGCTGAATCGCTCCACCTCGACCAGCATTCACTCATTGCCAACACCAACTTGTTGGAAATTCTACGAACACAAGCAGCCGTCCGCATGGTCACAGCATCTCTCCAAAGCGGCTTGGCACGCCAAGAATCTCGCGGCTCCTTCGTTCGAGAAGACTATCCCGAATCAAACGATGACTTCCTTCATCACAGTACGGTAGACCTGAACGGCAAGATCGACAAACTCGCCGTCAAGAAAGGTGCAGGTGGACACTGGGTCTTGCCTCCACAATGAAGAAGGACATCGTTCGTTCGTTGACGGTCATGGCGACCCTGTTCGAGCAGATTCTCAGCGGCGACATACCCTCCCATCGCGTGGCAAGCGGCGAAGGTTGGTACGCATTTCTCGACATCTTTCCCCGAAGGGAAGGCCATACACTGGTCATCCCCGTTCGTCCCGTTCAACGGTTGGCCGACTTGGAGCAACACGAACATGCTGCCTTGATGCAAGGCGTCATCTCGGTTCAAGCGAGGTTAAGCGCACATTTCCAAACCACCGATTTCACCGTATGTGTCCACGACGGGCCGCTTGCAGGTCAAGAAGTCCCTCACGTCCATGTTCATGTTCTGCCGCGCACGGTTGACGATGGCGGTGGCACGTTGATGTCCATGTGGCCCCCAGGTAGGCGGGAACCCGACCACGAACGACTCGGCGCGCTGGCCTTGCTTCTTCAGGATGTGAAGTGATGGCGACCATCGTCACAGAAGAAGAGGAAATGACGCACAACGGCGAAGCCCTACCCATCCTGTCTGCTTCGGCCAAGAACATGCAAATCGACAAACTGCTGGCAGCACCACTTCCAACCTACACCTCTTCCGTCCCAGGTTCGTATCTTTGGACCAACGTGGCGTTTTGGATGTGCAGACGGGTATCAAGCGTGCAATTTCGTACCGTGTCCACCACTTCGAAGACCCAGCTGCAGCGAGATGGAGCGGGCGCCATGTGTTGTGGGTGGCACACCAACGGACTGATGGACCCGCTGGGCATTTTTCTCCAACACCCCAAGGAATTCGTGGTTGGCGCACGCCATGACCTGGTCACGCGTCCTCTCCTTGGATGGTGGACGCGACGTCTGGCTGTACAACCGGTGGTTCGTAAAGCAGAACTTTTGCGAGGTGGATGCACCGAAGAAGAAGCACAACACCTCAACGGGCGCTCGTTGTTGGCACTGGCAAACGGCATCGCCCATGGCTTTGGTTGTGTCCTGTTTCCAGAGGGCACAAGTCACGACAAATCCCACATGATTCGTTTCAGGACGGGGCCGATCCGAACCGTTCTTGCTGCTGCAGCGTTGGCCAAGGCCAACGATCTCCCCCTCCCCCATCTTGTGCCCGTGGGTCTGCACTTCCGCCGCCGGGAGCATTTCCGAACCGATCAATACGTTGAATTCGGCGAACCGATCGTGCTTGAGGACAGCATGGTCTCCGAGGCCATGGTCGATGCCGTACGAGAGGGCGGCTGGGTCGAACCGTCATCAGAAACGGTTCACGAAATTCGAGATCGCCTACAGACCATCCTTCCCGACATGACGCCAAACGCCGCTACGTGGAAAGAACACCGAGCCGTGCACCTTGTGGCTCATTTGAACGCTCGCACCAACGGAACACCCCTTGACACGTGGCAAAAAGAAGTCCATGCCGCACGAACCGTTCGGGATACATGGCCGGAGCGAAACGCATCGTTCCCTCCAGAACCGCTCTCAGGAGAACGATACGAGAACGCCAGCGAAGCAGCGGAAATCCTCGAACGTCACGGATTGGACGGGCGCGATCTCAACCAAAACGGTACAGGACTTCGTCGAGCGGACCTCTTGCGCGCACCGCTTGCGCTTGCCCAAACACTCCTGTTCCTCGCGCTCCTCCCGCTTTCAGTATCCTCTCTCGGTTTGCAAATTGCTCTCGGACGTTTGCTGGGCGACTCAACCGATGAGGGACTTGACGCACGCACGAGTTATCAGTTCTTAGCGGCGTTCTTTGGCTCCCTTCTGGTGTGGCCAATCGTCGCCCTATTGTGGACTGTGACCTTGTGGTTGAATCAAGCCTCCATTGCGGACATGTTCAGCCTCTCAAGCACATGGTTGGCCGATGCAGGAGGTCCATTTGTGGTGTACTTCCTCTGCTTCCCGTTGTTTTGGGCCAGTGGCAAAACCTTCGCTTGGGCGTGGGATGCATGGGTGGACACACGGAAGGCATGGAAGCGACGATTCCTCAACAGGGAAGAACGAACCCGTCTTCAGACGCTCCTTCGCGAACTCGTCTGAAAAGGGTGCAATTCAAACGGGAGGAGAACCTCGCCATACCATGACAGCCGACGAAACGGTCGATTTGCTTAAGCAGTGGCTGACCGAAGAGCGATTGTCGGCCAAGGCGCAAAACGACCCTCGGGCGCATGCCCATTTCCTCGTTCGCTATCCCAGCGGAAAACAAGGACACATGTTTGCGATCGTGGTGCCCAAAGGACGCGATCTCGTCGCAGTATCAAGCATGACACGTGTTGATGAGGGGCAGCAGAAAGAGATGAGTGAACACATGAAGGACGAGGGGGGTGACTGGGCCGAATGGGTGCATGAAAGCCGCCTCCACCTCATTCGAACCGGCGTTGATTGGGTCATCCATATGGGTCACGAAGGCGACAAAAAACCAGGACCACTCCAAGCCTTCAATGTCAGTCTTCCTATTTGGTTTGACGGTTTGACCAAACACGAGTTCATGAACAGCCTTCGTCGTCTTTGGCTCGCAAAACTCGCGGTGATTCACGAAATCAAGTATTCCTATGGCCCAGGCGTCGGTAAACCAGGACCAGTGGATGACTGGGCAAAATCAAAGACACAACCCAGTGGTAACCATCCGGAGCCAGAGGCCGCACCGACAGCCGAAATTGAATTTGACGAGAAGATGTCGTTTGGGTCAGGCTTTGACCCTTCAGAATGGGCTTAATCGCCCCAAAAAGCCCGTTTTTGCCCTTCAAGAATGTGGGCCACACTCATGCCCCCCCTTCGTCATGAAATGACCGATAGGGAGCGCGGTTAAGTATGAGAAAAGTGTGAAAAAAAATCAGTGAAGACAGGGGTATTCCTATGAAACAGAAAATGAAATCCGTTAGCCTTGCATCCCTCATGGTGCTTTCCGTGCTTTCATCGTTGATGATCGCCAGCGTCACCGTGAGCGCCAGCACCGTCGTGATTACTGAAGCCGTTCAAATTGTGGACGGTGGAACAGCATCCGATTCCCAAACTGCAGTTGTTGCTGATAGTTCGGGCAACGTTCACGTTGTTTGGACTCGGAACAACCTCCACCTCTACTACTCGATGCTGTCTCCTCGTGGAGAGACACTCATCGATGCTACCAAAATCACCAATTCTGGACTTCACAAGATTTGGCACCCTGATGTTGCGGTTGACGAGTTTGACCGAATCCACGTTGTATGGGCCGACAAAGCCGGCCAACACGCCATCATGTACAGCGCTCTTTCCCCTTGGAACGCACCGATGGACGGCATGGCTTCCGATGACGGAACCATCACGGCGATCGACGACACCATCATTGAACGCCGTTCACAAAACCGAGATTGGCCAGCCATCGACATCGACAGCCAGAACAACGTTCACATCGTTTGGCAGGACAACTATGACGAACTTGGAAAATTCTTCAACCAACCCCAAATCTACTACTCGATGATTCAACCTGACATCAGCAACGGTGCTACGGTCACGCTCTTTGACGACAGCCTGCTGACGCCCATCATCGGGCACAAGGGCCACCCTGATGTCGTGGTCGATGCCAACGATTACGTCCAAATCGCTTGGGACGACACCCGTGGTGGCAAGGTCGAATTGGCCTTCATCGTCGACACATCAGGGTCCATGTACTCCGAGTGGGCCGACATCTGTACGGTCATCTACGGTGGTAACTTTGCATCGGGCGGCAATTTCCAAGGCATCAAACCCATGCTTGAAAACGCCAACATGACGGTGTACGAGACGATTTACGGTCTCGGAAACACCCTTCCGGGCGCAGCAAGCTCCGGTAACTGTCAAGGTTACAACAAGAATACCGGCCCCCGAACCACACCTCTTGGGCAAACGCCCGGCGACGACTCTGGCGGCATCCGTAAACTCCCAGGGACCATCTACAACGGCAACACCTACTCGGGTTACTCGGGCGAGGACTGGGGCCCAGGATCCAACTGGGCATGTCTCTCGTGGAAGGACGCTGCAGGCAATGTTCCGGGCAACCCGCCCACGCAATCTGACCACCGTTGGAACCCCAACGCCACCAAGATCGTGATTCCCGTATCCGATGAAGGACCCAAAGACGGTGACCCTTCTCAGCAGGCTGACGACAAGACCGCCATTATTGAAGCCCACGACAACTGTCTGCTTGCGGGCGTCATCCCTGTTGGTTTGTACGGTCAAGGCTACGGCGGTGCAGGAAACATCCAATCCCACTTCATGGATCTCGTCCAATGTCCAAACGGTATCGTTTCGACCCAAACTCGAAACTGCCCGGGCAACACCCTTGCTAACTCCGACGCAGGTGGTCAGGCTTACGAGTTCCCGTCCGGCAGTGGAACCAACCAAATGGCCCTCCTCGTTGAAGCCATGGTCTACATTTCGACCAACAACTCCCGTGAAATCTACATGTCTGTACTCGACCCCTACGGGAAGATGAACAACGACCCCTCCTTCACACCAGGCGTCCGCGGAACGACCGCTTCTGGCGGCTCCTACACCGAAGACACCGGGGCAGGAGCAGACGGGCACCTCGTGGTCGTGAACGACACTCGCGTGACCATCGATGACGCCTACTCCTTCCACCCCTCCATCGGCGTTGACATGCAGGGCAACACCCACATCGCATGGATGGATGGCCGTGATTATGGCTTTGAGAAGGACACCAATTACGAGGTCTACTACACCAAACTCCGACTGCAAGGCGCAGGGGCTTGGGACGGCGCAGACCAAGGACTGTCCACCTACGCCATCAAGAAGATCAACGACACACCCATTTCTAACGTCGAAGGCAACGGCGGCCTACCACCCGCTTCGCCCTACGCCGGAAACTCGGTGTTCCCTTCGTTGTTGACCGACGATCAAAACAACGTGCATATCGCTTGGGTTGATTCAGGTAACATTTCGGCGAACGAAGAAATTCTCTATGTTCGCTTGAACCAAACGGATTTGACCGGAGACGGCGAAATCGCTCTCGACCCATGGGAAGCGGTGCCTGTTACCTCTTGGAACTCCAACAAACTCGGCCCCAACAGCGGTCGCCAACCGAGCATCGGTATGCCTCCGGCTTTCGCCAATGACCTCGGCAGCGGCGCGCACATCGCTTGGTCCGATACCAACACATGCGATGAAAATGGAAACAACAATCGTTTCACGATTTGTTATTCTCACGTGTTGACAGGGCAAGTCGATGTTGAATTTGATGAAGGTGAAACGTTCTATCACGTCATTGAACCCGGGCAACAGACCATTTACAACTTGACGATGAACAACTCAACACCCGGTCCAAAAGACCTCGTTGCCGACACCTATGGTCTCAACATTTCCGGTGTGCCGATGAACTGGACAGCGAACCTCTACTTCGCTTCCAACCACTCGAGCATCTTCCCCGACACCCCGATCTTCCTCGAGGGCGGCGAAGACATTCGCTTCTACATGCGCGTGCAGGCACCGTCCATTTACCAGGCGAACGGTGATGAATTGGCTGAAATCAGAATCACGGCTCAGTCGTACAAGGACCCAGCGATTCAAAACGACCTTGTCACCCTTACGCTGATGGACGTCGTGCACGGCATCAACCTTGACACCTCACACAGCATGGCCGATATTGAACAAGGTGACACGGCCATCTTCTCCATCACCATCACCAACACCGGAAACGTCCACGACGCCTTCGTGTTCTGGGACCCGAGCACCCTTGAAGGACAAACGGAGTGGGTTCTTCCCTTCGGTTGGCAAGTTAACTTCCCGATTCGTGTTGAGCTTGACCCTGGACAATCGGTGACCAAGAACCTCGAAGTGTTCGTTCCAACCTCCGAAGACCCAGGATTGTTCGTCATTTACCTCAAGGGGTGGTCTGAAGGTGAACCGATCAAGGACGCAGCCTCTCCAACGTTCGATGTACTTGAGTTGCAAGTCTTCGTCTCGATTCGTTCAACTGGAAACATTGTCCTCGTTGCGGAAGACAAAACTTCGCAGGTGCTGCCGGGCGACTGTGCAAATTACCTCGTGAACGTCACGAAGAATTTCGACTCAGGCGACCTTGTCTTCGCCACACCTGGCGCTCCTGAGGCCATGCCAGACGGCATGAGCGTGACGGATTGGCGCAAGGAGAATTGGGTGGTGAATGTTGACTTCCAGAACGCCACGGGTCCAGCCGATGCGGGGGCCGGTCTTGGTGACCCCATCGCTTGGACCATCCCTGGCACTGCAGATAAACTCACCAAGCGCGTAAACGTTCATGTTTGCGCTCCGTTCAATGCGACAGCAGGTCTTGGGCCAGCAATCACCCTCAAGGGGTACTTGGACGGCTACCCTCGGATTTCCGACTCGGTGATTCTCTCGACGAAGGTTGTCCACGTGTTTGACCTTGATGCAAGCATTGACCCAGAAATAGGAACCGAGATGAACGTGAACCCTGGTGAATCGATTGAATTGCCAATCACCGTGATCAACGATGGAAACGGGCCTGACCGCTTTGATTTCCGTCTTGCTCGCGTGACCGA
>MDTE01015061.1_pt1 | contig 11807 bp, 10 predicted proteins | sample 811231 | NCBI WGS metagenome assembly MDTE01 (sample SAMN05326651, study PRJNA326480) | marine metagenome | isolation source: seawater | place: Indian Ocean: Red Sea | collected 2010
AAGACCAGATCGCGCGCGAGAAGATCTTCCACTTCGACCACGAACGGATTCCCGAGCGCGTGGTCCATGCGCGCGGCTACGGGGTGCACGGCCATTTCGAGCTGAAGAAGGCGATCCCGCAATATTCGCGGGCGGCGATCTTCAACCAGGAAGGCGTAAAGGTGCCGACCTTCACGCGCTTCTCCACCGTGGCGGGCAACAAGGGTTCGCCCGACCTCGCGCGCGACGTGCGCGGCTTTGCCACCAAGTTCTACACCAGCGAGGGCAATTGGGACCTCGTCGGCAACAATATCCCGGTGTTCTTCATCCAGGATGCGATCAAGTTCCCCGATCTGATCCACGCCGCCAAGCCCGCGCCCGACCGCGGCTTCCCGCAGGCGCAGACCGCGCATGACAATTTCTGGGACTTCATCTCGCTCAGCCCCGAAGCGATGAATATGGTCATGTGGATCATGTCCGACCGCACGATCCCGCGGTCCTTCCGCTTCATGGAAGGCTTCGGCGTGCATACCTTCCGGCTGGTCAATGCCGAGGGCAAGGCGCATTTCGTCAAGTTCCACTGGAAGCCCTCGCTCGGGCTGCAGTCGGTGGTCTGGAACGAGGCGCTCAAGGTCAACGGGATGGACCCCGACTTCCATCGCCGCGACATGTGGGACGCGATCGATGCGGGCGACTATCCGCAGTGGGACCTCGGCATCCAGGTGTTCGACGAGGAGTTTGCCGAGAAGTTCGAATTCGACGTGCTCGACGCGACCAAGATCATTCCGGAAGAACAGGTCCCGGTCGAGATCATCGGCACGCTGACGCTCGACGCCAATGTCGACAATTTCTTCGCCGAGACCGAGCAGGTCGCCTTCTGCACGCAGAACATCGTGCCCGGCATCGACCATTCGGACGATCCGCTGCTGCAGGGCCGCAATTTCAGCTATCTCGACACGCAGCTCAAGCGGCTCGGCGGACCCAACTTCACGCACCTGCCGATCAATGCGCCCAAATGCCCGGTGCGGCATTTCCAGCAGGACGGGCACATGGCGATGCACAATCCCAAGGGCCGCGTGAATTACGAACCCAACAGCTGGGGCAGCGGCGACGGCGCAGACGTGGATCCCGGTCCGCGCGCTTCGGCCGAACACGGCTTCCAGTCCTATCCGGCCGAGATCAGCGGCGCCAAGGTGCGCGAGCGCAGCTCGACCTTTGCCGATCACTACAGCCAGGCGCGCCAGTTCTACATCTCGCAGACCCCGGTCGAGCAGACCCACATGGGCAATGCGCTGACCTTCGAACTGTCGAAAGTGCAGCGGATGGATATCCGCAAGCGCATGGTGGGCCATCTGCGGCATATCGACGAAGGACTGGCGCAGGACGTCGCCGACGGCATCGGCCTGACCGAACTGCCCGACAAGGTGCCCTTCGCGCGCAAGCCGATCACCGACCTGCCCGAAAGCCCCGCGCTGTCGATCCTCAAGAACGGCCCCGACAGCTTCAAGGGCCGCAAGCTGGGTATCTACATCGCCGAGGGCGCCGATGCGGATGTCGTGAAGGCGCTGCAGCAGGCGGCCAAGGATGCCGGCGCGATGGCGGAAATCATTGCCCCGCATGTCGCGGGCGCCAAGCTGTCCGACGGCAACATGATGGAAGCCGACGAGAAGATCGATGGCGGCCCCTCGGTGGTCTATGACGCTGTCGCGGTGGTGATGGGCGAGGACAGCGGCAAGCGCTATGCCGAGGACAAGCCGAGCATCGACTTCGTCAACGACGCCTTCGCGCATGCCAAGTTCGTGGCCTATGTCCCCGCGGTCCAGCCGCTGTTCGAAAATGCAGGCGTGTGGAGCCGCCGAGACGACGGCTTCTTCGATGTATCGTCGGGCAAGGACGCCGCGGCGAGCTTCATCGAGACCTGCGGCAAGCTGCGCTTCTGGGACCGCGAGAGCGTCAAGCAGGACTAGGCGCGATGTGAATCGCCGCGAATGACCCGCGCTTTATGCCGGGCGTCTTACAGGAGGCGCCCGGCATTTCGCGTATTGGAGCGCGGCTGCGCCTAGTCGAGCTGGACGAATCGTTCCGGCACCAGCCGGGTCAAACTGCCGAAATCACCGACTGCCGCGTGCGCACCGGCGGCCAGCAAACGATCGCCATAGGCGGGCGTCAGATGGCTGGCGCCCGTAAAGCCGATCACGTCCATGCCCGCGGCGACGGCTGCCTTGACCCCGTTCACGCTGTCTTCGATCACCAGACATTCCGCCGGGTCGACGCGCATCGCGCGGGCGGCGTAAAGGAAGATATCGGGCGCCGGCTTGCCCGCGGCGACAACATCTGCGCTGAAGACACTGCCGGAAAAGCATGGCGCGAGGCCGGTGGCATCCAGCTTGAACTCGAGCTCGGCCTGCGCACTGCTCGATGCGACACAGCATGGTCCGTGTAAACGACGCAGTGCTGCGGCAGCACCGGGCACTGCGCGCAACTCGCGCTCGCCGCGCCTGCGAAGCTCGGCCTTGACTTCGCGGTCGTAGTCATCGGGAAACGGTGCGCCGAGGTCTGCCTCGAGCGCGGCATGCATCGCGCGGTCAGTTACCCCGAGAAAGCGTTCGGTCAGTTCGGCATGCGTGATGTTCAGCCCCAGCTTCCGTAACTGGGTCACGTGCACGTCGGCCAGCAGTACTTCGCTGTCTACCAAAACCCCGTCGCAGTCGAAGATGACCACCGCTAACGTTCGCGCTTGAGCACGATGTAGAGCGCGCCGTCGCCGCCATGGCGCTGGTGCGCGCGGCGAACGGCGGCAATCGCGGGATGGTGGCTCGAGGCGGCCAGCCAGTCGAGCACCTTGGCGCGAATGGCACCGCGCTGCGTGCCGCGGTCGGCCGCTGCCACCGGGCGCGGCTTGCCGGTCACCAGCAATATGCTGCGCGCGCCGATGGCGCGGGCCTGCGCTACGCCGCTCATCAGCCGGTCATAGGCACCGTCGAGCGTGTGGCCGTGCAGGTCGATGGTCACTTCGGGCTGCAACTGCCCGCCCTTGAGCCGCCGATCCCAATGCGAATCGAGCCCGCGATCGGGCGCTGCGATGTTCCGCGGCGGGGGCGCGGGGACCGGGCGGGGCCTTGCGGGGGACACCTGTTTCTTCGCCTGCTTTTTCGGCGGGGCCGGCGCCTTGGCCTCATGCGCGGGTTGCGGCTGGACGGGGCGCAGCGGATGCAGGGGTTCGACTGTCGCGGCGAGCTTTTCCCACGCAGCGGCTTCTTCGTCGGACAGTCCGTGCGGGGAGCTCACCGCCGCGTTTCGAGACGGTCGAGCGTACCCACCGGCAGCAGGACGAGAGCCGATCCGCTGGCGCTCATGCTGCCGGCGATTTCGCGGGCATCGCCGCCATTGCCCCAGAAGGTGTCGAAGCGATTGGTGCCCTTGATCGCCCCGCCTGTGTCCTGCGCGATCCACAGCCCGTCGGCCTCGTCGCGTTCCATGTCGAGAAAGACCGGCGCCCCATAGGGGACGAAATTGGGATCGACCGCGACCGATGCTTCGCGCCGGACGGGCACCCCGAGCGACCCGAGCGGGCCGTCACTGTTCAGTTCACGGAAGAAAATCCAGCTCTTGTTGAGGCGCATGATATCGCGCCCCTGCGCGGGATTGTCGCGGATGAACGCCATGATGCCCTGCATCGAAGTGGCGTAATCGGTGCCTTCGCCGATCAGTCCGCGTTCGCGCATCACGCGGCCGATGCCGACATATTCGCGGCCGTTCTGCCCGGCATATCCGATCCGCATCAGCGAGCCATCGGGCAGGCGCAGCAGACCCGAACCCTGGATCTGCAGGAAGAACAGCTCGACCGGATCGGCAGCCCAGGCGATCTCGAGCCCGCGCCCTTCGAGCGCGCCGAGTTCGATCGCAGTGCGATCGTGGAACTGGACGAAGCGCCCGCTGGCGTCATCCCGGCCCAGCGGCGGGCGCCCGCTCCGCTCGCTCGCAGGCATATCGTCGGGCCATGCGCGCACCAGTTCGGGAGGCATGGCATAGACGGGCACGTCATATCCCGGTGCGCGCGTCCGGCTACCGCGGATCTCGGGCTCGTAATAGCCGGTGGCGAAGGCCGCCCCATCGCCCACGCGGGCGGTTTCGAAATAGCTGGCGAAGAACCGGCGCGCGTCCGAGACCGGCCAGGTGGCGGCGGCCTCGCAGGCGGGGCGCCAGTCGTCGGCAAAGGTCAGACCGCTCTGGTCCTCGCGGCGCAGGATAGCGGGACAGGATTCGAGAAACGAGACGAGCGCGGTACCCGCATCATCGGCGCCGATGCCCAGTTCGGTTACCTTAAGGCCGCGAGAAACGGGTGCGAAGGCGGCGCTGGAGACGGTGCCGGGCGGCATGGCGACCGGTGTTTGCGGGCGCATGTCGGGCACAACGCGGACGCAGGCAGACAGCGCCAGCGTGACCGCGATTACCAGCAGGTAGCGCATCATCCCTCCCCCCGGATCGAGCGGCGCGTCAGCCTTCGTCGGTTTCGTCGAGAACCCAGTTGGGATCGGCGGCATCGACATTGCGGCGGAAGGTCCAGACGTCGCGGCTTTCGATCGCGTCGTCGAGCGAACCGGCCACGACATTGCCTTCCGCGCTACGGGTCACTGCGGCGATATCGGCCACGAAGAGCACGGCAATGCGGGCGATGCGGCCATCGAGATCGGCCGAACGCACGGTCGCGTCCTCGATCCTGATCAGCCGGTTGTCGAGCGTTTCGCCCGCTTCTTCGCGCGCGTCGATGGCCTGCGCAAAGCTTTCGTAGACGTCGCCATCGGTCAGTTCGCGCAGCGTATCCTTGTCGCCTTTCCAGAAGGCCTCCAGGATCATCGCGTAAGCGCCCTTGGCACCTTCGAGGAAACCCAGCAGGTCGAAGCCCGGCGAGGCCGCGGCGATGGCGCGCACGCCTGCCTCGCTGGCCGGTGCGGCATTGTCGCCCCCGCGCAGCACCACCGGCTGGCGGGCGGGACGCGGTGCATTCTCGGCCTGCGCAGGCGTATCCGCGCGCTCGAACCGATGCGGCACCACCTCTTCTTCATGCTCCGACCGACGGCCGAGCACCGAATAGAGCCGCAACCCCAGAAAGGCGGCGATCATGGCGAGGATGACGATCTCGGTGATCACGTGATTAACCTGCTTCCCAACTTCATTCGCGAAGGCAACGCGCCTCCGGCAGTCCAACATCTGTCCTGCCCTAGATAGGAAGGAAATACAAACCGACAATGGTCCTGCGGCCCCGGCGCCGCGCCGCGTACCGCCGGGCCGGGTCGCGGATTGCTAGACTCGTCCGACAGTGCTAGGCGCGCGCACCGAAGGCCCGCTGCGCCCGGAAATGGCGCGCGCGGGCGGCATTATCGGATAAATGGAAAGCGAATGCACATGGCCGACGAAGGCGACGTTCTCACCGACCTGAACAATCCCGCAGCGGGCGCCAACGGGGCCGACAACCAGCCCAGCGCGGGCGTGATCTCGCAATATATCAAGGACCTTTCGGTCGAGAACCCCAGCGCGCCGCAATGCTACCAGTGGAACGAGCAGCCGCAGCTCGACGTGCAGGTCAACATCGCCGCCGACAAGATCGCCGAAGACGTTCACGAAGTGACGCTGAAGGTTACCTGCAGCGCCAAGACCAGCCAGGGCACGCTCTATCTGATCGATCTGGACTATTGCGGGCTGATGGGCATGCGCAATCTGCCCGACGAGCAGGCGCACGCTTTCCTGTTCGCCGAAGCCCCGCGAATTCTGTTCCCCTTCGCGCGCCGCGTCATTGCCGATGCCAGCCGCGATGCGGGCTTCCCACCGCTGATGCTCGATCCGATGGATTTCGGCGCGCTCTACCAGCAGCAGCTGGCTGCGCGCGCGCAGGAACAGCAGCAGGGCGCCGCGGCGACCCCGCCCGCCGGCGAAGCCTGAGCCGCTGATTCGCCCGGGAGGCTCTGACAGGTGAGCCTGCTCAAGAACGTCGGGACCATCGGCGGGCTGACCGCGGTCAGCCGCGTCTTCGGCTTCGTGCGCGACATCCTGGTGGCGCGCGTGCTCGGCGCAACGCCGATGGGCGACGCGTGGCAGCTGGCCTTCATGCTGCCCAACATCTTCCGCCGCCTGTTCGCCGAAGGCGCCTTTGCCAGCGCCTTCGTGCCGCTTTTCAACCGGCGGATGGTCGAAGGGCAGAGCGAGGCCCAGCGCTTCGCCGAAAGCGTATTGTCGCTGCTGCTGCCGATCCTGATCGTATTTGGCGGGCTGGCGATGGTGGCGATGCCGTGGGTGGTCGCCTATTTCGCACCCGACGGCCTCGAAAGCGATCCCGAAGCCTTGCCGATCGCGGTGATGATGGCACGGATTACCTTCCCCTACCTCCTGTTCATGAGCCTTGCGACGCTGGTCGCCGCCGTGCTCAACTCGCTTTCGCGCTTCGCTGCCGCGGCGGCGGCACCGGTGCTGCTCAACCTCTGCCTGATCGCAGCGCTGCTATACGGCGCATCGCTGGGCGAAGGGGTGATGGCGCGCCGCGAAAGTGCGTTCTGGCAATCGGTCGCGCTCAGCGCCTCGGGCCTGCTGCAACTGGTGTGGCTGGCGTTCTGGATGCACCGCGCGGGCTTTCGGATCCGCCTGCTGCTGCCGCGGGTCTCGCCCGGGGTAAAGGAACTGGGCGTGCTGATCGTCCCTGCGGTGTTCGGTGCGGGCATCTACCAGATCAGCCGCTTCGTCGACCTGTTCTTCCTCTCCACGCTGGAGGTCGGCAGCTACACCTATCTCGCAATGGCTGACCGCTGGAACCAGCTGCCGCTGGGGATCATCGGGATCGCGCTGGGCACCGCCATCCTCCCCGCCCTTTCGCGCTACCTCTCGCGCGAGGAGAACGACGAGGCGCAGCGGCTGCAATCGAACGCGATCGAGCTGGCGATGCTGCTGACCGTGCCCGCGGCTGCGGCATTGTTCGTATCGGGCAGCGCCTTCACCCGCGTGTTCTTCGCTGGCGGCGCGTTCAGCGTCGAAGATGCCCTGATTACCGGCACGGTGGTCAGCGGGCTGGTGATCGGCCTGCCCGCCTATGTGCTGATCAAGGTGCTGACGCCCAATTTCTTTGCCCGGAAAGACACGCGCACCCCGGTGTTCACCGCTGCGGCGTCGCTGGTGGTCACGGTGGGGCTGAATATCCTGTTGGTCCCGCGCCTGGGCGTGCTGGCGCTGGCCGTGGCAGGGTCGATCGGCGCGTGGTGCAATGTCATGCTGCTTTACGCGATCCTGGTCAGGCGCGGGTATTTCCGCCTGCCGTCACGGATCGCGGGGCGGATCGTGCGGATCTTCATCGCCGCGCTGGCGATGGCGCTCGCGCTGTGGGCGCTGATGGGTCCGCTGGACCCGTGGTTCGACGGCACGATACTCCAGCGTGCGGGCGGGATCGCCGCGGTGACATTGACGGGCACTGCGGTCTACGGCATCGCGGCGATCCTCCTCGGGGTGCTCGACCGGGCGACGATCGCCCGGCTGCTGCGCCGCCAGACCTGAACCCGACGGGCCGATCCCGGCCGGCCCGAACCTGATTGAGAGAATTCATGCGTCCTGACATGCGGGTAGTTTCCGGCATCCAGCCCACCGGCAATCTCCACCTCGGCAATTACCTCGGGGCGATCCGCAACTGGGTGCGCATGCAGGACGATATGCAGGAGGGCGAGCAATGCCTGTTCTTCCTCGCCGACCTGCATGCCATTTCGATGCCGCACGATCCGGCCGAACTGCACCGCGGCACGCTGGAAATGGCCGCGGCCGTGGTCGCCTGCGGGATCGATCCGCACCGGAGCATCCTGTTCAACCAGGCGCAGGTCCCCGCGCATGCGGAAATGCAGTGGCTGCTCAATGGAACCGCACGAATGGGCTGGCTCAACCGCATGACGCAGTGGAAGGACAAGGCGGGCAAGAACCGCGAAGGCCAATCGGTCGCGCTGTTCGCCTATCCGGTGCTGCAGGCCGCCGATGTACTGCTCTACCAGACAACGCATGTTCCCGTCGGCGAAGACCAGAAACAGCATCTCGAACTGGCACGCGACATCGCGCAGAAGTTCAACAACGATTTCGCTGGTGAGGATACGCCGGTCTTCACCCTGCCCGAAGCGATCACACCGCCGCAGGCCGCCCGGATCATGAGCCTGCGCGACGGGTCCAAGAAGATGAGCAAGTCCGACCCGTCCGAAATGAGCCGGATCGAACTGGCCGACGATGCCGATACGATGATGAAGAAGGTCAAAAAGGCCAAGACCGATCCCGAACCGCTGCCGAGCGAGGCAGGCGGGCTGGTCGGCCGGGCGGAAGCGCTGAACCTCGTCACGATCTATGCTGCGGTTGCCGACACCACGGTCGAGGCCGTGCTGGGCGAATACGGCGGCGAGGGTTTCGGCAAGTTCAAGCCCGCGCTGGGCGAACTGCTGGTCGAAACGCTGCGACCGATCTCCACCCGGTTCAACGAGCTGCTCGACGACCGCGAGGCGCTCGATGCGATACTGGCGCGCGGCGCCAGCGAGGCCCGCGAACTGGCGCGCCCCACGCTCGACGCGACATATTCGGCGCTGGGGCTGGTGCGTTAAGCGCGCGGTCATCGCATCAAATGTGAATCCGGACATTCAATCCGGGTTAATCGCCATTCGTCCATAGCCATGCACAGCTAATGGCAGTGTGCCTCGGGCAAGCGGTGGGCTGCGCACGATCGCGTTTCCGTGTAAGAAACGCCAACAGTACAAAGGACTGAGCATGACCAACCTGAACCAGGGTTGGGGGCGCAAACTCAAGCTCGCCTCCGTTCCCGTCATCCTTGCAGGCCTCGCAGCCTGTGCCACCCCGTTCAAGGCAGATGTATCGCGTTTCCAGACGCAGCTGCCCGCCCCGCAGGGGGAAACCTATTTCGTCGTGGCCGATGATCCGGCGCTCGCCGGCGGGCTAGAGTTCGCGCAATATGCCGACCTCGTCGAAGCGCAGATGTCGAGCCTCGGCTATGCCCAGGCTGCATCGCCCGAAGACGCTTCGCTGCTCGTCCGCTTCGACTACGAGGTCGACAAGGGCCGTGAACGCGTGCGATCGACCGGCTTCAGCGATCCGTTCTATTCGCCGTGGTACGGCTACCGTGCGCGGACCGGCTATTACCGCCCGCGCTATGTCGGCAGCCGCTGGGGCTATGGCTATTACGACCCGTGGTTCGGCGGGCAGGAAGTCCGCAGCTACACCGTCTACACCAGCGAGATCGACATGAAGATCGACCGCGCCGCGACGGGCGAACGCTTGTTCGAAGGCCAGGCGCAGGCGATTTCGACCTCGAACCGGCTGCAGTATCTGGTGCCCAACCTCGTCGAAGCGATGTTTACCGATTTCCCCGGCAACTCGGGCGAAACGCTGCGTATCTCGATCGCGCCCGAAAAAACCACCGTGCGCAAGATCGACTGATCCGCGCGGGCGAAAATTCAGCCAAGCGAAGGGCGGTCCGCGAGCGGGCCGCCTTTTTCGTACCGGCGCTCAGCCCAGTTTCGCGTGGCCGCCTGTCGAGCCGAAGCCGCCTTCACCGCGAACGGTCGCATCGAGCTGGCCCACTTCGTGCCACGCGGCCTGCGTGACCGGGGCGAGCACCAGCTGTGCGATCCGGTCACCCCGGGCGATCGCGAAATCTTCCGTCCCGTGGTTGATCATGATGACCTTGATCTCGCCGCGGTAATCGCTGTCGATCGTCCCCGGCGTATTGGGCACGGTTATCCCGTGCTTGAGCGCGAGACCCGATCGCGGGCGGACCTGGATTTCGAAACCCTGCGGAATTGCGACCGCGAGACCGGTAGCCACAGCATGCCGCTGTCCCGGCGCCAGCGTCAGGTCTTCGGCGGCAAGCACGTCCATCCCCGCCGCGCCATCGGTGGCATAGACGGGTAGCGCCAGTCCTTCGCCATGCGGCAGCCGCTTGACCTGCACGCCCACCGGATCAGTCATCGGCGTCATCCCCCGGCACCAGCGCTTCCGCGGCACGCAGCACCAGTTCGCGCGCGACGTCTTCCTTGGCCATCTCGGGCAGGCTCTCGACCCCGCGCGCGGTGACGATATGGACCTGGTTGAGGTCGCCCCCCATCACGCTTTCGCCGATATCGCCTGCGACATTGTTGGCCACGATCCAGTCGGCGCCTTTTCGCTTGCGCTTGGACTTGGCGTTTTCGACCACGTTCTCGGTTTCGGCGGCGAAGCCGATCAGCAATGTCGGGCGCTTGCGACCCGCCGCCGTGCTGGCAAGAATATCGGGGTTCTCCGCGAGGATCAGCGCGGGCGGCGCCGAGCCGCGTTTCTTCATCTTCTCGCCCGCGACATGCCGGCTCTTCCAGTCCGCAACCGCGGCGACCATGAAGGCGATATCCGCCGGCAATGCGCGGCGCACTTCCTCGGCCATGTCTTCGGCGGTCTCGACGTCGATGCGGTCGACACCGACCGGGGTGGGCAGGTGCACAGGTCCGGCGATCAGAGTAACGCGGGCCCCTGCCGCTGCGGCCATCGCGGCGATGGCAAAGCCCTGCTTCCCGCTTGACCGGTTGGCAATATAGCGCACCGGATCGATCGGTTCGCGCGTCGGCCCCGCGGTGATGAGCACATGCTTGCCATAGAGCGGCCGGTGTTCGGGATCGGGATCGAACGCCGCCTGTCCCGCCAGCGGCGAAGCGTCGAAGGCTGCGGCCTGTGTCTGGAAGGCGTCGGCCATGGCCTGCGGCATCGCGTGGCCATCGTCGCCGTAAGCCAACGCCCCGGGATCGGTCGGCGGGGCTGCCGAAGCCTTGCCCTTGGTCGCCAGGATCGGTCCTGCGGCGGGATCGGGTTCGGACGGTTCGGGTAGTTCCGCGCCCTCGAAGCCGGCTTCATCGCCCGCTTCGGGCAGCTCTTCCAGTTCGGCCTCGATTTCCTCGTGGGTGCGGGTTTCCGTCGTTCGCGGAATGATCATCGACAGCAAGCCGCCCAGCCCGCCGCCGCTGGGGGTATCGTCTTCTTCCTCCCCGTCATCCTCGAACATAAGCTCCGAAGGTTCGAGCGTCTCGCCGAGCGGCACGCTTTGCGCGGGCGCGGCAAGCTGCGCAGGCACCGGAGCGCCGAGTTCGGGCAAATCGAGGTCGAGATCGAGCTCCTGCGCTATCCGCGCGAGGATAGACGGCGGTTCGGGCATCCGCCCGGCGCCGAATTCGCCGCAGGCCATCGCGCCCTCGTCGGGGTCCATCACTGCGACACCCGCCTGGCGCAACCAGTCGGCGTTGCGCTGGGTCGCCGAATGCTCCCACATGCGCACGTTCATGGCCGGCACGGTCAGCACCGGCTTGTCGGTCGCCAGGATCAGCGTGGTGGCAAGGTCGTCGGCGATCCCGGCGGCCATTTTGGCCAAGAGGTCGGCGGTTGCCGGACACACCACCACCAGGTCGGCTTCGCGGCTCAGCTGGATATGCCCCATCTCGACCTCGTCCTTGAGATCGAACAGCGAGGTATAGACCTTGTTCTCGCTCAGCGCGGCAAGCGCCATGGGCGTGACGAATTGCTCGCCGCCCTTCGTCAGCACGCAGGTCACTTCGCCGCCGGCCTTGCGGATCAGGCGCACGAGTTCGCACGACTTGTAGGCCGCAATGCCGCCGCCGATGACGAGCAGGATCTTCGGGCCGTTCACGCCGGGACTGCGCCTTGCAGCGGTGGTTCCGGACGCGCCAGTACGGATCGGCAAATGCATAGCCAGTGTGTCATCGCCGCGCTTGCTAGCGCCCCCCGTTTGGTATTGCCAGCGTGTAGCACTGGCGTTTTACGCGATA
>MDTE01105934.1_pt1 | contig 11807 bp, 17 predicted proteins | sample 811231 | NCBI WGS metagenome assembly MDTE01 (sample SAMN05326651, study PRJNA326480) | marine metagenome | isolation source: seawater | place: Indian Ocean: Red Sea | collected 2010
ACCCGAAGTATCAACAAAAACTGGTGGTATTAGATACAACTCATCTCTAGTAACATGGGAAGGTTATAACGGAACACAATGGACAGGTTTAGGTGGTGGTAATCCATGGGCTTCTCAAACATCAAGTTTTAGTATAGCTTCTAATGACAGAGTTTTTGTTGATACTTCGGGTGGTGCTGTAACAGCAACATTACCTGCCTCACCTCAAACAGGTGACCAAGTTTCTTTTATTGATTTAGCGGCTACTTTTGATACAAATAATTTAACAATTGCCAGAAACGGTAATAAAATAATGGGTGCAACAGCTGATTTAGTTGTATCTACTGAAAATGCAGGTATACAATTAGTTTATACTGGTTCAGCACAAGGATGGAAATTAACACAAAACTTCTAATAAAGAGTAGGAGAGGATAAATAGTAATATGGCAGATTTAAGAGATTTTACAGGTAAAAATAGACGATTTACAGGTACAGATTCCATAACCATCTCTAGCGGTACTACTGGCGAAAGAGTTAATGGAAGTGCTAAAATTAGATTTAATTCTACTTTAAATTTAATGGAGTATTATGATGGTGCAAACTGGAAATCAATTGACTCACCTCCATCAGTAACAGGTTTTACAATAGATGATGTTGGTGGTTCAGCAGTTACTTCAGGTACTATTGATAACGAAGCTAGTGGTGTATCAACAATTGAAGTTTTAGGTTCTTTATTTGATACTACTGGTGCAGTTGTAACTTTTGAAGGTACAGCTGAAACAATATCTCCTGTTTCTACAACAAGAAATAGTACAACAAAAATTACGGTAACGGTAACTAAATCTTCTTTTGACGCTTCTAATGCTCCTTATACAATAAAAGTTTTAAATGCTTCAGGATTATCTGGACAATTAACAGGTGCAATATCAAATGACGCTGACGCTCCTACATTTACAAATGCAGCTGATACAAATTTTGATATTTTTGATTCTAGCAAAGGTTCAGTTTCTATACCAGCAGCTTCTTTAGTTGAGGCTTCGCCTATTAAAGATTCTGCTACTGCTTATACCGTTCAATCAGGTTCTTTACCAAGTGGTTTAACACTAAACGGTGCAAGTGGTGTAATATCAGGTGCAACGAGTGGTGTTGGTTCAGATACGGTTACTACATTTACTATTAGAGCTTTAAGTCCTGAAGACGGCTCAGCTGATAGACAATTTACAATTACTCAAAAAGCTCCACAAGTTACAACTTTCAATTCAAATGGAACATTTACGGTTCCTACTGGATTAACTTCCGTTAATGTATTAGTAGTTGGTGGCGGTGGTGGAACAGGTGCTAGACATGCAGGCGGCGGCGGTGCTGGTGGTCTTATTTACAGACCAGGATTTCCTATAACACCAGGGTCACCTATTTCAGTAACCGTAGGTGCTGCTACACCTGAAGGCGATAATCAAGGTTCAGATAGTGTTTTTTCAAATTTAACTGCTAAAGGCGGCGGTGCAGGAGATAATGGAAATCAAGGTGCAGATGGTGGTTCAGGTGCTGGCGGAGGTCATTCTCAAAGAGGAGGTGGCTCAGCAACTCAACCGACACAACCAGGTGATTCAGGCACATATGGTTTTGGAACATCTGGCGGTAACGGATTTTATACAAATCCTCCAACAGGTGCTCAAGGTGGAGGAGGCGGAGGTGCCGGCGGTTCGGGCGGTAACTCTGGTCCTAATTCTGGTTCAAATGGCGGAGTAGGTAAACAATATAGTATTTCAGGTTCAGCCGTTTATTATGCAGGTGGTGGTGCAGGTGGTAATCATCAAAATGCTACTGACTCTGGTCAAGGCGGACAAGGTGGTGGGGGTAACAGACCTCCAGGAGGTTCAGGCACAAACGGCCAACCAGGAACAGCTAATCGTGGTGGCGGTGCAGGCGGCGGAAATGATATCAATAATAATGGTTCAGCCGGTGGTTCAGGTGTTGTTATTGTTGAATATTAATTAATTTTAAATTAATAAAAGGTTATATTATGAGTGAAGAAAAAATTAATGACGCAAATACCATTGACGGTGTTGTTGACCATCATCCAGATGAAATTTCTAAAAGAGATAAAAAAATAGTTGAAGATGTTTTAGAAACATTAAGAGAAAATCATAAAAAAGATATCCCTTTAAAACATACAATAGAACAAATCCAAAACAATTTTCATATAAAAGAGATTCCTACCATGGATGTAAAAACTTCATTATGGTATCAAATGACAAAAGATGAAAAAATTGGTGCTAATATTCAAGGTTATAGAACAACCGTGAAAGATAATAAAAAAATTAGAATACCTTATATTGCTATGGGAGCAGATTTAGATTATTTAGATGATATGATGAAAAGAATTATTACAAAAATACATTTATCAAAAGAAGATAAATAGTTATGTAATATTGAGGAGTTTTCATAATGGTTTACAATAAATATTTTTACTTTAAAGAAGCTTTAAATCCTGACCAATGTCAATCAATAATTGACAAAGGATTAACTCAAATAAAACGAGATAAAAAAAGAGGTGTAAATGTTGCCGGCACAACAGCAGGCGACAATCATAAACAAGCTCAAGATGATACTGCTTTACCTCAAGCAGATAAAGATTTACAACAATTAAAATCTGAAAATATTAAAAAATCATATGTTAGAGATAGTGAAGTTACTTGGCTAACAGATGAATGGATATATGATTTAGTCATACCTTTTGTAGAAAGAGCTAATGTAACAGCTGGTTGGAATTTTGATTTAACTGCTGGCGAGAAATTTCAATTTACCGTCTATAAGCCTGGTGGTTTTTATGGGTGGCATTTTGATAGTGGTATGTGTAATTTTTCAAAATATAAAAGAATTATTCCTGGTATAACTGAAAAAAATAAAGACGGCAAATATCCTTCTCTTTATGTAGATAGCTCAGAAAATGAAAGAATAGGTAAAGTCAGAAAATTAAGCACTACAATTAACTTAAATTTACCAGGAGAATATGAGGGTGGTAATTTAAAGTTTGATTATGGTCCACATACTGACGGAGAAAGATACCATGAGTGTACAGAAATTAGACCTCAAGGTTCAATCGTTGTTTTTCCGTCGTTTGTTCATCATCAAGTAACTCCTGTGACCGTGGGTACTAGATATTCATTAGTTTTATGGTCATTAGGTCAACCTTTTAAATAGGATTATTATGGAAGAATCAGCAAAATATTTTAGAGAAAATCATTATTTAAAAGTTGAACAAGTCATATCTAAAGAAGAAGCTTCTTATTTTTATGATTATGTAAAATTAGCTGCTAAAAGATTATGTGTTTTAGAAGAAAGACAACCTGTATTAACAGAATTTGATAATAATACATTTGGTACTTTTGAAGATACACAAGCACCAGGTGATTATAGTAAATACGGCGATTTAGCATTTGACACATTATTAGCAAGAAAATTACCTTTAATGGAAGTTATGACAGGTTTAGAATTGATACCTACTTATTCTTATCATAGACTTTACACGACAGGCACAGAATTAAAAAGACATAAAGATAGACCTAGTTGTGAAATATCAACAACTCTTTGCTTAGGTTATGATACATCAAATTTAGATGATAAAAATTGGAATTGGCCTATGTTTGTAGGACCTAATTCAGGTGAAGAAGGCACAGAGGGTGAAGCAATTTATATGAAACCTGGTGATATGATAATATATCGTGGATGTAATTTAGAACATTGGCGAGAACCATATACAGGAATAAATCACGCACAAGTTTTTTTACATTACAATACAAAAGATAGTAATAATAACATGTTATTTGATACAAGACCTACATTAGGTTTACCAGCATGTTATGGCACAAATAAAAAATGAAAACTGATAATATTATTATAGTGGGTGGTGGCTCTGCTGGATGGATGACAGCTGCTACACTAATAAAAAAATTTCCTAAAAAAAATATTACATTAATAGAAAGTCCTAACACACCAACCGTAGGTGTCGGTGAAAGCACGATAGGTCAAATTAATAATTGGTTGTCCTTAATAGGTGTAAAAGATGAAGAATTTATGCCTTACACGGATGCTAGTTATAAAATGAGTATTAGATTTGAAGATTTTTATAAAAAAGGTGATGGTGGTTTTCATTATCCTTTTGGTGCACCTTATGAAGATGAATGTTTACATGGTTTTAAAACTTGGATTATGAAAAAGATTTTATATCCTGAAACAAAGTTTTCGGATTATGCAGAGTGTATGTTTCCTCAAATGAGTTTAGTCAACAATAATACCATTTGTAAAAATGAAAATAACGAGTTTCCTCAATTTTCGTTTCAAGCAGATGTAGCTTATCACTTTGACGCAACTAAATTTGGCATATGGTTAAGAGATTATTTTTGTGTACCTAAAGGTGTAAAACATATTATAGATGATATTGTATCAGTAGAAACAAATGATGATGGTATAAAATCATTAAATAAAAAATATAGCGCTGATTTATATGTTGATTGTACAGGTTTTAAATCTTTATTGTTAGGCGAAACACTAAAAGAACCATTTATATCTTACTCTCATAAACTACCAAACAATAAAGCTTGGGCTACTAGAGTGCCTTATAAAGATAAAGAAAAACAATTAGAACCTTTTACAAATTGCACAGCAATTGAAAACGGATGGGTTTGGAATATTCCTAGTTGGCAAAGAATTGGTACTGGTTATGTTTATTCAGACAAGTATGTAAGTGATGAAGAGGCGTTGCAACAATTTAAAAATCATTTAAATAAAAAAGGACATGATTATAGTAAATCAGAATTTAAAAATATTAAAATGCGTGTTGGTAGACACAAAAGATTATTTGTAAAAAATGTTGTTGCAGTAGGACTATCAGCTGGCTTTATAGAGCCTTTAGAGTCTAATGGTTTATATTCTACACATGAGTTTTTATATACTTTAGTTAGAACATTAAATAGAGGTGAACAATCTACAATTAGTCAATTTGATAGAGATAGTTATGATTCTTTTTGCAAATCAAGTTTTGACCAGTTTGCAGACTTTGTTGCTTCTCATTATGCTTTATCTCATAGAGAAGATACTGAATATTGGAGAGATGTAAATAAAAGGCAATATTCAAAAGAAATAGTTGATATGAAAGCTCCATTTTATCTTGGTATTGATAGATTAGTTTATGGCAAATTAAGAGATTATAATTTAACAGGATTAGGACAAAGATTAATTTCTATTGGTATGAGAAATTTACCACTAGATAAAGAAAGTATTGAGTATTTAGATTTAATAGATGATGATAACTTAAATAAAGTATTAACATTATTGTATGGAAATTATATAAAAACCATGAATAAAAATAAAGATAAGTGGAATAATATGGCAAAAAATAAAATAAAACTTATTGATTTTTTAAAAGAGATACATAAAAATGCCAAGATTTAAAGTCCATGAATTGTGGCCTAAACCAATATTTGATACAGAAATACCTGTAAAACAACAATGGTTAGATTTTGCTTACAACACGGATTACGAAAGAGTTTATGCTGATAATGGTCACTATACAAAAGACAAATATGTATTGAATAAATTACCCGACTTAAAACAATTAATATTAGAACAAGTTAATATTTTTACTACAAATTATTTAAAGGTGGTTGAAGCTGATTTTTATTTTTTAAATTCTTGGATTGTTAAACATTATCCTAAAGATTGGGCACATGACCATATGCATGAAAATAGTTTATTGAGTGGTGTGTATTATTTAGATACACCTAAAAACGCTGGTGGTATAGTGTTTGTTAAAGGCTATGGTGAACAAGAAATATTTCCAATGGCCTTAACACCAAAAGTATCTGAATATAACTATGTAACAGGTAAAGAGCAGACACTTCAAGTTAATTCAGGCAAATTAGTAATATTTCCTTCTAATTTAATGCATAGAGTAGAAGAGAATAAATCAGATAAAAATAGATTTAGTCTAGCGTTTAACTTGTATTGCAGAGGTAATTTTGGCCACAAAGAGGGGCAATTAACATTATAAATATAGTAAAAGGAGAATGTTATGGCAGATTACATACAATATAGTATAGATGTTGAATACGAGGACCACGCTCATGGTAAAGTTGAAACAAGAACAGAAACTTTTACTGGAGGACCAGGAGAGGTACCTACTGATATGTTAAAAACAATTGAGCAATGGAGATATGATAATGGTTATGTGATAAAAACTGAATTAATACCTTCAAATTTTTCAGCAGCGAAAGCTAGCGAGTAATACATAATTTTTGATATGATATATTATGAAATATACAAACGAATTTAAATATTATTATTGGGGACCATGTCTTACCAGATTTATATTGAGTGATGAATTATGTTATGGTTTGCTTCAAAGAGGTAACACATTAAAAGAAGACGCAAGAAAAGGTCTAGCTGGTCATTTAAATAAAGAGTTGAAATATACGCAAGAGGATCAAGATTGGTTTCTCTCAAAATTTTCACCTGTGATTAACGACCACATGAATTTTTTAAATACTTATCATAATAAAAATATAGAAGTAAATATAAAACTAACTGATTTGTGGATTAACTACATGAAAAAAGGTGAATTTAATCCACCACATATACACAATCAAGAATTAAGTTTTGTAATTTATGTTCAAGTTCCAGAAAAATTAATTGAAGAACACAAAAATTATCAAGGCACAGATACAGCTGGTCCTGGTGGAATAAAATTTATAAATGACTGGAACGCAGATTTTTTAAATATTGCAGAGGTGCCTATTTTTCCAAAAGAAAAGGAATGTTATATTTTTCCAGGCACATTAAATCATATGGTGTTTCCTTTTCAATCAGATTGTGAAAGGGTTTCTGTTTCAGGAAATTTTAAGTTTATATAATGAAATCAAATATATTTAATTTAAAACAACATGATTACCCTTACGATAGTTTTATAGCTGGTTGGTACATACCTGAAAATATATGTGATGGATTATTAGAATATTATCATGCAAATATTAAAAATGTACAAGACGGAGTTATTGGCACTAAAGGAAATGCTAGTACAAATATTGTTAAAAAAAGTGTTAAAGATAGTTTAGATTTATCACTTTCACCAAATGAAAATAGTAGTGAAGTTCAATCATATAAAAGTTACCTATTAGCATGTTTAAATAATTATAATGAATATTATGAGTATGCAAATTCAAATTATTCACACAATTTAAATGTAAATTTTAATCTTCAACGATATAAAATTGGTGGCGGTTTTAAAAAATGGCATTTTGAAAGAAGTCATCCTACTAGTATTTCAAGAGTATTAGTTTTTATGACATATTTAAATGATGTAGAAGATGGTGGCACGGAGTTTTATTATCAAAAATTAAAAACTAAAGCCAAAAAAGGTTTAACATTAATTTGGCCTACAGATTTTACTCATACACATAGAGGTATTGTTAGTAAAACTAAAGAAAAATATATTGTTACAGGATGGTTTACATTGAACCTAGAAGAAGTAAGTATAAAATTATGATAACTAAAAATGATTATATAAAAAATTTAGTGTCAGACGCATTTAGAGTGCCTATATTTGATGTGCAAACAACCGTTAATACACAATCTTTAATTGATTATGCCTATGAATTAAAAAATGAATCAAAAGGTAGAGTTATTTCAAATGTTTCTGGTTGGCAATCAAGTGATTTAGATATAAAATTACCTGTATTTGATGAGTTAAAAAATACTATTAATAAATTTGCTCAAGATTTACATGAATATATAGATTTAAAAAAAGATAGATTAAATATTTTAGATAATTTATGGTTTAATATAAATTCTAAAGGCAGTTCAAACAGGCCGCACACACATCCTGGTTCTGTTTTTTCTGGAGTTTTTTATTTAAAAGTACCGAAAAATAGTGGTAGAATTGTTTTTACAAACCCTAATAAACTTAATGAATATCATTTTGATAAAGATAGAGTAAATAATTTTAATGATTATACTAGCAGTTATCGTTGGTATGAACCAAAGCAATCTAAATTAATAATGTTTCCTGCTAATTTAGAGCATTATGTAGAAGGCCATACGGCAGATGAAGATAGAATAAGTATTGCTTTTAATACAAAACTGGATAATGAATAATGAGTAAAATAAAAAGAATGTTTAGTGTTGGAGTTTCATTGTTTAATGTAAAAAATTTAAATAATAATGAGTTGAAAGCTCATATACTTAAAAAATATAAAGTGCCATTTAAACATGAAAACTTTGATAATGATATATTAAATGATTTAAAAGGTGCATTTATAACTGAAGGACAAAATTATGTCAAAGAATTATTTGGCACAGAAAAAAATGTAAATTTAAAAATTGATAAAATATGGGGTAATACTCATGTTGACCATTCAATAGGCATACCTCATAATCATAGGTCTTCTTTGATTTCAGCCGTTTATTATTTGACAAAAGGTAAATTGTCTTTTTTAAACCCATATCAATTATTATTATCACATGTTTACAAAGAGGATATTGTAAGTTATAATGAATTGAATTGTGATATATGGACTTGTGATATGGTGGAAGGTGATATGGTAATATTTAATTCAGGATTACAACACTATGCTCATTATGATGGTCAAGAGAAACACGAAAGAATGTCCATAGCTTGCGATATGGTAAAAATAAATGTTTAATACAATAATTATAGATAATTTTTTTGATAACTTTGAATTATTAGAACATGAATTTAAAAAAATACCATTGTTATCTTTTAACGAAAATAAAGAGGTATCAGAAGGAGTTAAGTGGCCAGGAAAAAGAAGTTTACATTTAGGTAAAACACATCCATTTATATGGCAGTTAACAAATAAAGAAATACAACAAAAAAGTGGTAACGAAAGACTTATGTATTCTAGGTGGAAAATGAGTGTAAATACTCATTTAAGATTAAGTGAAGATGAAAAACCAGATTATATACACACGGATCCTGATGATATAACCATGATTGTTTTCTTATCTAAAACAAATTTAAAATCTGGTTTAAATATCTATGATAAAAACAAACAAGAAACTCAAAATATAAAGTTTGTACAAAATAGAGCTGTATTATTTGATGGTAAACAATTTCACAGGTCTAGTTTAAACTATGGTGATAATATTGACAATGGAAGATTAACATTAAATTGTTTTATAAATTTTCTATGAGATTATATGATTTAAAATCTTTTTATATTATTACAGATATAAAAGAACATAATGAAAATAAAGATAAATTATTATCTTTAATTAATAATATGAAAGCGTCTAGTGTGGATAATGTATCTAAAACTGATTGGAATTTACCAAGAGAAACTAAAAGACATTATAAAGATTTATTTTTAAAAATAATTCATCCTTATTTAAATGAAATGACTGATAAATTAAAATTTAAATTATGCAAGATTAGTAATGTATGGTATCAAAGTTATGAAAAAAATAGTACACATGATTGGCATGTACATCCTGAGGTAAATTATACTAATGTTTATTATCTAAATTTACCAGACGAAAATATAAAAACTCAATTGTATGATATAAGGGAAAATAAAATTATTGATATAGAATTAAAAGAAGGCCAGTTGCTTACTTTTCCTGCAAATATACTTCATAGGTCACCAATAAATACTTCAAATAGTGTCAAAACTATAATTTCTTTTAATACTAATTTTGATGGTTTTAAAGGAGATAATAATGCCTGACCCATATTTTGAAAGAGAATATAATTTAGATATTGTTAATTGGACAGAAGCCTTTTTAAATTATGATAAGTCTGTGCATTTAAATGAAGAAATAAAATTTAATTATCCAGGTTTTTTTGTTTCACACAATGGGCATGATATAGACAAAGTAAAAAAAGTGTTAAATGATTTAGATTGTAATACTGCTCATTTATATTTTAATATATCAACCAAAGCAGAAACCTTTGGTAAACATAAAGATACTATGGATGTTTATTATTGGCAATGTCAAGGTGTTACGAAATGGATTGTTGAAGATAAAGAAGTTGTATTAAATCCTGGTGATTTAATTTATGTGCCAAGTGGTATGTATCACTCGGTGTTACCATTAAGTCCTAGATTAGGCATATCAATGAGTAAATAAATGATAGATTGGATATTAACAAAAGATAATATTTTTTCAGACCAAGAGTGTGATGAGTTAATTAATTTATATAAACCATTATCTAAATTTGATAAAGAAGATATTAAATATTATAGTTTTTTAGATTTAGAACCTAATAATTTTAAATACGATTACAAGATTAATTATTTATTGGAAGAATATGCAAAACAATATCCAGAAGTTAGTAAGACTCGTTCAGTATGGACAATGACTACAATGAGATTTAAACATTTTAGACCTGGTGAAAGTTTTTATGATTGGCATTCAGAAAATAGTATGACATATCCTCATAGAGTTTTAGCCATGCAAATTTATTTAAGTAGCCATAATTGTGGAACTGAATTTTCTGGTTATGATAAAACAATAATGAGTGTTAAAGGTAGAGCTACTTTATTTCCTGCCTATTTTACGCATACACATAAAGGTCATATTTGTCCTGAAAAAAAAGATAGATATATAATTACAGGATATGTAAATTTTGTAAGAAGAGGTGAAGGTGAATAAAAAAACTTTATTTACAACATCAATATACGAAAAATTAAATTTTATTAATGAAAATGATTTAACAAATTTAATATCATATATTAAGGATAATAAGGTTAATAAAACTAATAATAATTTTAATGGAGATGTTGATAGTAGTTTTAGTCCTGAACCAAAAGGTTTATTAGATAATTTTTTAGATTTAAAAAATAATTTAAATAAAGAAATAAAAAAATGTGCTGATATGATAGGTTGTGATAGTAATTTAGAAATAACTAATTCTTGGTACAATGTGCAAAAAAGAAATAGCACTTTAAAAATGCATACACATGCTAATTCTATTATATCAGGTATATTATATTTAAAGGTTGATAAAAATAGTAGCAGATTATTTTTTAGTAATCCTAATCCTATTTTAAAAACACTTCACTATAATGAATATAATTCTGATAATTATGATAAATACGCTATAATGCCTGAAAATGGATTATTATTAATGTGGCCAAGTTGGATGTTACATGGTTCCGATACAGATATTAACAATAGTGATGAAAGAATAGTGATAAGTTTTAACACTTATTATAAGAGGTAATATGTTAGATATAAAAGAATTAACAATAGAACACCACAAGAATGCTGAAAGGCAAGAGTTTGTAAGAATATTAATGTCTGGTCAAATAGATGAAAAACTATATGCTACCTATTTGTACAATCAATTACAATGTTATTCTGTATTAGAAAAATACGGTTTACATAACTCTCTTTTTAGAGATACACCAGGTCTGTTAAGAGCTGAACATATACATTACGATTATAGACATTTATGGACTGATATAGGCGCACCACCAGAAATAACACAAAGCACAAAAGAATATATTGAACATATAGAATCAATACAAGATGAGGCTATGAAGTTGTATGCTCACATTTATGTTAGACATATGGGTGATTTATCAGGCGGTCAAATGATAATGAAAAAAACACCTGGTCCTAATAGATATTATAAGTTTAGACATAAAGAAGTAGGCGACTATAAAAGAATTGTAAAAGAAACAATTAATACATATTTAAATGTGTATGAACATTCAGTAGTACCAGAGGCAAAATATTGTTTTGAAAGTGCTACAAAATTATTTAAAGAAATGAAGGAGCTCCATGATTTGGGAACGATTGATTAA
>MDTE01131883.1_pt1 | contig 11807 bp, 11 predicted proteins | sample 811231 | NCBI WGS metagenome assembly MDTE01 (sample SAMN05326651, study PRJNA326480) | marine metagenome | isolation source: seawater | place: Indian Ocean: Red Sea | collected 2010
AATGGGTCGGTCGAGCTTTTGAGCGATCTGGAACGCTTCTTTACTCCATGGATACCAGTCTATTGGGTTGCGTGCATGTTGGAGCAGGTAGGGGCTACTCTCAAAAATCAATCGATTGAATTCATCTCCTCCGTCTTGAGGTAGTTGTTCAATCTCAGTAATGGTAGGAAGGGGGACTCTATGGGCTTGATTCTGTTTAAGTTGTCCTGCCGAATTATTTTCTAACGCACAAACACTCGCTATATAAAAAAATAAACCTAGGGAAATAAAAAGAATTCCTTCCTTCCTAAACATCGCGAGTGACTCAATATAATTAGATGAGTAACCAAACTTTAATCTATTGAAATCAGTTTTTTAATTTCTTGCACCCTTTGCTCTATTACGGATACACCCGCGGATTCAAGTCGGTCGCATCCGAAAGCCTCGACAGTAAGACTAGCTGTGCATGTACCATAAAGAATGGCTTCCTTGATGGCGGCAAAGTCGGTACGATTACGGGAAGCAAGTCTCCCGATTAGTGCACCTGCAAAGGAATCGCCGGCTCCAGTAGGATCACGCAAGTCCGTGACGGGGTAGGCGGGAAGGGCAAAGGAACCATCTTCATGAAATAGAATGGCACCATGTTCGCCCTTTTTGATAATCACAGTTTTTGGCCCTAATTCACGCAATTTTTTTCCGGCAAGAATAACATTTGTTTCCCTCGTTAATTCCCCAGCTTCTGAATCGTTGATTACAAAGAGGCTGACCCGTTTTATTAATTCGAGAAGTGCATTTCTTTCGGTTTCAATCCACAAGTCGATGGTATCTGCCAATACAAAAGGATCTCCAGATAATTGGTCGAGGACATGCATCTGCAGTGCAGGGTGGATGTTTCCCAGCAAGACGAACTTTGAATCCAAATAATTTGAAGGCAGGTCAGGGCGAAACTTTTCAAAGACATTCAATTGAATGTCCAGTGTGTCTCGTCGGTTAAAATTTTCATGGTATTTACCTTTCCAGAAAAAGGTTGGTCCGGATTCATCTTTCTGTACCCCTTCAAGATCGATGCCCCGCTTGCGGAGTCGGTCTAGGTATTCCTCGCCGAAATCATTTCCAATTACTCCGACCATTCTAGGTTGTGTAAAATAGCTAGCAGCAAATGAACAATAGGAAGCTGCACCCCCAAGTATTCCTTCTTTGGTTCCATAAGGCGTGATGACATTGTCAAATGCAACTGACCCGACCACCATAAGGGGTGCGGGCTCAGGCGAGTCGGATACTATTTTATCTGCCATTTAATCAATCTAGCGAACGGAAACCTTTGCTTCAAGAAACAACCGGTTGAAGCCGTGCTAAAAAGTAGAATTGTTCTTGTCCTAAAATTCGCCCCAAATATTTTCCATGAGAGCAAAAGTTTTAGGGTCGTGTTCCTCAAGTTCTGCACGAACGAATGGATAGAAGTCATTGACCCCGACATATGATTCAGTCATTTCAGCAAAAAATTCCTTGTGATTGGTTCTGGCATAGTGACGGGTTTTTCCTCCTCTATATAAAAGTACTTTTTCATAGAGACCTGCTTTTTCGGCATTTTGGTAAGCTGCAATAATCTCCTTGTTTTCGAAGCTGAGGATTTGATCGTGATATGCATGAGCTAATTCATGAAGAATAACATAGGGATGTTTTTGCCAGGTGCTTCGTTTTAGCAAGTTTTCTGCGCGGGGGATATGCACTCTTTTTTCAAGGCTTGGATCATATCCATTTCTGATGAGCCATTCCTTACTCGGATGGTATTGCATATTTGAAAGTGGATGCTCTTTGTCTACGCGAATGGGAAGAGTTTGCAGAACCTTTACTCTATCTTCAGGCAAAAGATATTTGATTCTCTGAAAATGATTTGACAGTGCTTTACGGATTTCACGAAAAAAAGGAGCATCGTATGATTTTGCGATTTCAGGATCCCATTCGATTTTCCAGCCTTCCAGAGAGCCTAAGATAGGCTTGTAAAATTTTTTTTCTTTATCCTTTTCTGCACAACATAAATTTGTCCATATACAAAGGGAAATGGTAATTGCAAATAGCTTTGAGTATAAACTCATACTTCCTCAACATGAGAAATGGGGAAGGTGCTTGCAAGCACTACCTGATTATCGATTTCTATAAGTATTGAGTAGTTTCCTGGCCCTTCAAATTTTAGGCGGTGAATATCGTTTATAAGATTGATCCGATGTTGTGGACCAGGGGAATCAAAGTCTCGCTTTATGATTGTTCGAGGTTCTTCATCAGACATTGGGATGCCAATGGAAATTTTGAGGTGGTGCTTCCCTTGAGTGAGGTCTGAGAAAGAAAGAAACCAAATCATTCTTGGATGAACCACTGGAAATTCTTTGGCTCTCAAATTTGAGAAGATTCCCAATAGTGTATGCTTGCCGGTTGCAGGATCCACATAGACTGAATCACAGGTGATCCATGCTAGTACTTGAGGCTTTGTGGACATTATTTTTGTATTTAAAAAAGTTTGTAATTAATTGAGACCACTTCTAATCAGCAGTGGTTCAACCTTTGGATCCCTACCCATGAAATTACGATAAAGTTGATCGGGTGGTGCCGAGTTTCCTTTACTGAGGATTTTTTCGCGAAATTCGATTCCTGTTTTCGCATTCATAATTCCTTCCTTATGAAAACGTGTAAAAGCATCTGCATCCAAAACTTCTGCCCATTTATAAGAATAGTAGGCGGCGGCATAGCCAACGGGACTACTGAATAAATGACTGAAGCGCAGAGCAATCGTGCGAGGTGTTGTCTTACGCTTTGGTAGGTATTTCTCAAGAGTCTTTTGCAAGATAGACTCGAGCGAATCGAATTCTTGCTGAGCAAGCTCACGATGAATAAATAGATCTAGTTTAGCAAAGGCGAGCTGTCTCATCATTGTGTTTCCAGCCATGAAATTACGGGCTCTAAGCATTTTTTTGAAGAGATCTTCAGGTATGTTCTCTCCGGTTTCATAATGCCGTGCAAAGAGATCCAAACTTTCACGTTCCCAACACCAGTTTTCCATAATTTGCGAAGGTAGCTCAACAAAGTCCCATGCCACATTTACCCCATTGAGGCTTCGGTGTGGAACATTTCCACAAAGATGATGAAGAAGATGTCCGAATTCATGGAAAATTGTTTCGACTTCGTAATGGGTGAGGAGTGCAGGTTTGTTGGGGGTGGGGGAAGTGAGGTTGCCACAGATAAGACCAAGATGAGGCTCACGGTTTCCATCTTCATTTGGTTCCCCCGTCATCAAGTAATTCATCCATGCACCAGCTCTTTTGCTATTGCGCGGATGCCAATCAGCATAAAATGATCCTAGATGCTGATTGCTTGAACTATCGATTAGATCATAGAAACGAACTTCTTCGTGCCACACAGATTCCGGTGTTGTATGATTTTCGATTCCATTTTCGACAGCCTTACCTTCGAATATGGTTGGTTTCTCTCTGATAATCAGCCCAAAAACTTTGGTCGCCAATTCAAACATTCCTTCGAGAACGGATTGAATGGGGAAGTAGGGGCGTAAGTCCTCGTTGTCGAAATCATATCTTTCCTTTTTTAGCTTTTCAGACCAGAAACCCACCTCCCAAGGTTCGAGTGCTTCCGATGGATTTCCAGTTTTTTCTGCCTTAAATTCCTCCAGTTCTTTATTCTCTTGTATGAAGAATGGATCGGTTTTTTCTCTTAGTTCTGTAACAAAATTATCGGCTTTCTCTCCATTTTGAGCCATTCTTCTAGATAGTACGGCATCAGCAAAATTGTCTTTGCCTAGAATTTCTGCTTTCTCATGTCTTAATTTAATAATTTGGCGTATAAGAGGTTCGTTACTGAAAGGAGCATTAACACACAGGCAATCACTTGCCGTCCAAACTTCCTTGCGGATGTAATCATCTTCCAAGTATTGCAATACCGGTAGCATGGAGGGGGTATGTAGAGTGAAGACCCAGGCATCTTTTCCTTCATCTTCGCCAAGTTTTTCAATCGCAGTTTGACGGGCTGCTTCTTTGGCACTTTCCGGCAATCCTTTCAGTTTATCCTCATCTTTAACCACTATTTTCCATTCATTGGTGGCATCCAATACCTGTTCAGAAAATTTTTGGGTCAACTTGGCAAGTTCCTGTGAAATTGCTTCGAGCCTTGATCTTTTGTCATCTTGTAAGTCAGCACCTGCTTCTTGGAAATCTCGCATTGTTTCATCTAGCAATCTTTTATCGATTGAATTTAGAGAATTAGCTTCCTCCTTTTTTGAAAAGGCTTGCAGTGAATTCCATAATTTAGGATCGAGTGAGATTTTTGCAAAAAATGCACTCACAGCGGGAAGCATTTCGTTGTGAACCTCACGCAATTCCGGAGAGTTACATACTGAATCGAGGTGAGTAACCAATCCCCATGCAAAAGACAATTCATGAGGTGCACCTTCTAGTGCTTTTACGGTGTTGGCAAAAGTGGTCTCTTCAGGCTGCAAATCACGAATTTTTTGGAGATTTTTTTCCGCTGCCTCAAGTGCTTCCGTTATATCACCACGGATATGATTCGGCTTTAAACTTTTCCAATCAGGATTGCCTGATAGTTGTAAAAATGGATGTTTAGACATAATCGTGCTATTGGATACAGAATTCCATGATGCGAATCGCATTACGGTTCCCGCTAATCAAAGGTTCTAATTCTATGTTATGTTTACCGAACTTGAGATTTTTGGCAAAAATGACGGATCTGGGATAGTGTAGGTTCCTACTATAATGATGGTAAAGCTCGAATTCTTGTTTTTCTTTTCCGTCAATCCTTACGCGTATCTTTGCGGTATCTGGTCCTGCAAGAATGAAAGCACCAATCGTACGGCCTTCAAATTCAAAGCGAAGAGGGTGCACATTACCTTTACTGTGGAGCAGAGGTGACCCAAGGTATCTTGCTCTTTTCGCTCCCTTGATTTGTTTCCAATCAGGCTCTGAGAATTTCCAACCCTTGGAAAGATTTATAGTCGAAGGGCTAAGAAATCGCCCCTCAGTAAAACTTCGGTCATCAATTAAGTTCTTGGGGAGAAGGTGTGTTTGTTCGCTATTGCTATTGGATAATGGTCCGTTCCAAGCTGAAGTTAATAATTCTTGGTGCATATCTGCACACAATCGATTGCCAGCTGGTTTTGGATGTGTTCCACCAAACTTTTCCCAACTAAATTTTCCTTTGTTAATTTGATGGGCGAGTTCTCTGGCAAGATGAACCCGGGAAACCTGATATCTTTCCAAAACCTCTTCATGAGCAGCCATAGCTGTAGGTTTTTTTCCTTCCTGTAATTGAGCAAGCATCTTTGGATTGACGAAATAAGTAACCACGATATCTACCCTTGGATACAGGGTTCTGATCTGTCGGATGATTCCTTCCATTCCAAGTATACACTCATCGTAGGTATGATTTGCATCCTGATCATCGTTAACAGCAAATTCAATGAAGAAGAGATCAATAGGCCCATGCGATAAAACATCCCTATGGAGTCGAAAGGCTCCGGTAGTCGAGCAAGTTGATGAGATTCCGGCATTAATAAAAGAGAAATCGGTTTTTGGAAATCGACGTTCAAGAAAAGCCATGAGCATCGGACGGTAGCCATTCATTTCTGTAATAGAGCCTCCCATAAAAGCAACTGTCCCTTTTTTCTTTATCTCAAAGGCAATTCTAGAATCCTCAAAGGAACCTCTAAGGGTAATATTTTCTTTTTCAAAAGCCTTAAGATCAAGGCAGTTTAGGAAAATTATGCTTAAAAAACACTTAATTATGGGAGAGGACATCTTCTCTAATTAGCAAATAAGAGGGAGCATTTGGCAAGCTTTGTAATTGCAGAAATATCTTTTGCTTTAATCAATTCTGTAGGAGTCAGCCAACTTCCTCCAACCATTGCGACTTGAGGGTCATTTAAGTATTCGGGAACCTGCTCTTTTAAAATTCCCCCAGTTGGCAAGCATTGAAGGCCAATTGCTCGAAAAGGTGCTAGAAGGGATTTCACATATGATATGCCGCCAACTGGTTCGACTGGAAAAATTTTAGGATTTAGACAACCTGCGTCGATGGCTTTAATAAGTTCACTTGGAGTGAGGATGCCCGGAATGAAGGTAAGGTTTAGTGTATTTGCTTTTTGCCAGCACTCATCTGACCAACCCGGTGCTACAGCAAAATCTAAACCTTCTCCTCGAATCCATTCCAATTGTTCAGGATTTAATACGGATCCTGCCCCCAAAACAATTTCAGGAAAATTTTTTCTCACTGCAACAAGTGATTCTTTGGCTTTATCGCTACGAAGGGTGATCTCCATAATTTCTACTCCACCCACAAGCAAAGCCTCTGCTATCATTAAAGACTCCTCTGGTAATACCTGATTGATAATCGGCATGACCGGGTATTTTCCAAACCACTCAGGTTTTTTCACTTAAAGACTTCTTTTTCAGATTATGAGAATGACGCATTTGCAAGATTTCAATGAGCATGGCAAAACCCATAGGTGCATAAATCAGGCTTTTTTCGACTTCTTTTCCCAGACCTTCCATGAAAATGGTTATTCCAATGACAATGAGAAAGGATAGAGCCAGGATTTTAAGTGCGATATGCTTAAGAATGAAGTCTCCAATCGGTTTGGCAAAAAATAAGATGACTGCAAATGAAAGAATGACTGCTACTATAATAACCCAACGGTTTTCAGTTAAACCAACCGCAGTAATTACTGAGTCTAGCGAAAAGACAATATCGAGAATGACAATCTGTGTTATAACTCCAGCAAAGGTGTCTTTCGCTTTAGCATTGCTTTCATGATGGGAAAGTTCGACCGTAGCATGAATTTCTTTAACTGCTTTCCAAATCAAAAAAAGGCCGCCTGAAAGCAAGGCTAGATCTCTCCAAGAATATTGGAACCAATCAGGGGCACTTGGGAAAGCGGGTTCAGTCAACTGTACGAGTTTGAGACCACCAATGACCATTATAATCCTGGCAACCAAGGCAAGGATGAGACCAAAATTACGGGTTACGTTTCTTTTTTCTTCGGGAAGTCGGGAAACCAAAATCGCAATTACCAATACATTGTCGACTCCAAGAATTAGTTCCAATCCTACAAGTAGGGCAAATAATCCAATCAAATCTGCGTCCATAATAAATTAGACTTATAGATGCAGGAGATGGTAAAATAAAACATTAAAATAATCATCTCAAAAGAATCATCCAAATTACAAAATCCATAAATAGTGACTCTTTCCACTGATATTCAAATTTCAGAATTTTCTCTTAATTTTATACCTGTTGAAACTAGGGTTCCATTAAAATTTGGGACAGAGGTGCTTTCGTCCGTTACCTGTGCACGGGTCAAGGTGGTCGTTGAAAAAAAAAATGGTCAAAGAGCAGAAGGGTGGGGGGAGACCCCACTTAGCGTTCAATGGGTTTGGCCATCAGCAACCCCTTACTTTTTCCGTCATGAGACTTTAATTGAGTTCTGCAAACTTATAAAAGACCGATGGACGGGTTTTGATTATGTCGGGCATTGTCTAGAGATTGGGCATGAATTGATCATGAACGATCTTCCCCTGGCGTTGAGTGATTTTAACCAATCAAGAGCAAAGGATAAGGAACCCATGCCGTGGTTGGCTGCGTTAGTTTGTGCATCTGCCTACGATATTGCTGTTCACGATGCCTATGGTATTGTAAATGGTATACCTACATACCAGTCATACGGAAAAGAATTTTTATCTTCAGATCTTTCCCGTTTTTTAGAACCTGCAAAAGATTCTAATTTTAGCTTTCAGTCCAGATATCCATCGGATTTTCTGGTTTCAACCCCCCCTGCCAAAATCCCTGTTTGGCATCTCGTAGGTGGTCTTGATCCACTCGAAGAAGGTGATTTACTTGGGAATGAACCTGATGATGGCTATCCTGTCCATTTGCGAGAATGGATCGAAAATGACGGACTTAACTGTCTTAAAATCAAGTTGCGTGGAAATGATCAGGAATGGGATTATCAAAGACTGGTTAAAATAGGTGGGATTGCTCAGGAGATGAATGTGGCACATTTAACCACTGACTTTAATTGTACCGTGACCGATCCTGATTATGTGAATCAAATCCTTGATCGTCTAAAGCAGGAATTTCCTCAAACCTATAAACTGATCCTCTATGTAGAGCAGCCTTTCCCTTACGATCTAGAAAGTAATCAAATTGATGTTCATTCGGTTTCTTCAAGAAAACCCTTATTTATGGATGAAAGTGCACACGACTGGAAACATGTCATGTTGGGTAGGGATCTGGGTTGGAATGGCGTGGCACTCAAAACCTGCAAGACACAAACAGGTGCTTTACTTTCTCTTTGCTGGGCCAAGGCACACGGAATGGATTTGATGGTACAAGACCTAACCAACCCTATGCTAGCTCAAATTCCACATGTCTTATTGGGAGCTCATGCAGGAACGATTATGGGAGTTGAGAGTAATGGTATGCAATTTTATCCCGAGGCTTCGGTGAGGGAAGCCAAGGTTCACCCAGGTATTTATCAAAGGAGAAAAGGAGTCTTAGATATTTCAACAGTCAAAGGAAATGGATTTGGATACGGACTTTCGAATTGAAAATACCTGCTGAATTAAAAAAGGAACTTATAAGGCTAATATAGTGATCTTTACAATGTTTATAAATTAAGGTTAGAAAATCAATAGTGGAAATATACTTAATGGTTAATGGTACCCAAGTGGGTCCATATCATCAAAAAGATGTGCAAGGGTGGATCAGGGCTGGATATGTTAATTTAAAAGATCCTGCTTGGTATGAAGGTTGTAATGCTTGGGTTACAGTAGAAGATATACCTGGGATAAATAAAACTCCAACCGGTCATACAGTTGATGGACATTTAGTTCCTCCATTTGAGGCATATGATGGAGATGATCCATACATTTTTGTAAGTTACGCACACAAGGACTCTGAGAAAATATTTAAAGAAATTTCTTTCCTTCATGATGAGGGATATAATATCTGGTACGATGAAGGAATCGGTGCTAGTAGTGAGTGGCCCGAGGAAATAGCAAATGCTGTTATTGGCTGTTCAATTTTTCTTGTTTTCATATCGCCAAGGTCCACTGCTTCAGTAAATTGCAGGAATGAGATTAATCTTGCTCTAAACGAAAATAAGCCATTTTTGGCAGTTTACACCGAGGAATCGGTTCTTCCTCCAGGATTAAGGCTTAGAATGGGAGATTTACAAGCAATTCTCAGCTATAAACTTCCTATGGAAAGATATCAAAAAAAGTTGAAAGATGCATTGGATCAACTTTTAGGAAGAAGGAAAAAATCAACGAGTTACAGACCTAATTCTGCCTCTGCCACAGTTTTTGCAAATGCTGTAAACTCTGTACCAAGAAAAAGAAAAAAACCTCAAGCTAAACCAAAAAAACTTTCTAGAAAGAGGCCAAAGAAATTAAAGATTAGAACTAAAAAACCATCGATTGTTTACCGAGACTCAAAACCTTTTGTAGTTTGGATGATTTTGGGAATTGTAATTATCATTTTCAGTTATAGCTCTTGTAAAATGCTGGAGATTATTGAAAAAAAGAAGAATCAAAGTGAAGTGGATGTGATTAAATAAAAATCGTTATCAGATTACTTATTGCCAAATGAAATTCCCGTTATGCCAAAAGAGGCTTACTTTGATGTTAGAAACTTGACGATCCTAATGAAAAACTATCACTCTCAGACTAGTAATAAAAAAGAGGCAAAACCTCTAAGGTATTGTTTAGAAAAATACCACTAGGTAACTTAAATAGTTTTGATATATTACCAAGAGGCAATCAGGTTTCCGAAAGTTTGAATCCTAAAAAGGCGAACATGAATATTTAGGGTTTTGACTTATTCTTAGCAGTTTAGCTGAATTAATATTAGTTTTTCAAGTTTTACTATTAAGCTGCAACAGAGCGTAAGATTTAATCTTTTCACGAACTCCGGTGAGTCCGTTTCTCCGATTGGGAGACAAATGCTGCGTGATACCTACCTCCGATAAGAAATCGGGCTCTAGCCGAACGATATCTGCCGGACTTTCGCCACTGTAAAGATCGCAGAGTAGGCTGGCAGTACCCTTGGTGATAGATGCTTCGGAATCAGCCTGAAAGAAGCATTTGCCTTCCTGAAATGAGGGAAAGATCCATAGCTGGGAAACGCATCCTTTTATCAGGAAAGTATCAATCTTATATTCAGCTTCCAGTCCGGGGTTATCTTTGGCCCGGTCGATTACATAGGTAAGTCGTTCGAGATGATCCTCAAAAGGGATCAATTCTTCGACTAATTGGTCTCGCTTATCTTCAATGCTCATGGTCATGCTTTGCAGGATTTCCTGCAAAAGTAATGATTTCATCTTTGTATGAGCTGGATCCAATACGAATTTCCCTAATCCTCCCTGTTATGGGAAGAAGATCTTTGACCGACTTTTCCGATTGAAAACGGGAAGTATTTCCGATGATCTCTCCGGTGGCAGAATCCGGAATCGCTTTTAAAGAAAGCACGGTGGAGTTATCTTCATGCAAAGAAATTGTGATATCACTCTGCTCGATTCGAACGAAATTTTCGGCATGGGCATCAAGAACATATAGATCTAGCTTACCTTCCTGATTCAGGAATAATTCGAAATTAAATCCTGAACCGTGAGGACCAAGTTCATAGAGCTCTCCTCCATGTGGAGCTGTATGAACATGGTGCCCGCCACTTTCTCCATTGTGAGAATTGGAATGATCATCGCATCCAAGTGTCAGCAACGCTGCTATAATCGATATATACTGTAATATCTTCATAAGAAAGATACTTCTATCCACTCAAATGATTCCTAGCAAGCGTAAGGCAATCCATCTAGGCTAGTTTGTTAAAATTCCCAAAATTTGATTTCAGGGTGGTCATTGAGATGAAGAATTTCTAAATTCTCATTCAACCTTTCCTAACCCTTATTTCAATTGATGAATTCGAAAAAGAATCTTTTTCTTCCTTTTATTGTAACGCTGGCTCTTAGTCTTTCGGGATGTTTTATCGTGGATACCGCCCATGCGGCCAAAGATAAAATTGTTCGAGGAACCAAGACAGTTTTGGCACAAGCCAAAGCATCCAACTCCAAATCAAGCAAGCCGAACATAGTCATTGTGATAACGGATGATCAAGGATATGGAGACTTGGGTTGCACGGGAAACCCAATCATCAAAACTCCCCATACTGATAAGCTTGCGAATGAATCGATATGGCTCACCGATTATCATGTGGCACCCACATGCTCTCCCACACGGGCGGCTCTGATGTCGGGGCACTGGACAAACCGTACAGGGGTGTGGCACACGATTATGGGTCGTTCGATGTTGCGGGCGAATGAAGGGACGCTGGGTCAATTCTTTAAGGAAAATGGATATGAGACCGGTATGTTTGGAAAGTGGCACCTGGGAGACAATTTTCCGTATCGTCCAGAAGACCGTGGATTTACCGAAGTGTACCGCCATGGTGGCGGAGGAGTCGGACAGACGCCCGATGTCTGGGATAATGCTTATTTTGACGGTGGGTATTTTCACAACGGAAAGATTGTTGATGCAAAAGGGTTTTGTACGGATGTATTTTTTGAGGAAGGGAACCGTTTCATTCGTGAGAGTGTGAAGAAAAAGAAACCTTTCCTTGCCTACATTTCCACCAATGCTCCTCACGGACCTTTCCACTGTCCACAAAAGTATCTGGACATGTATAAAGATCAGTCGGGCAGGGTTGCGTCCTTCTTTGGAATGATAACCAATATTGATGATAATATTGGTAAAACCCGA
>MDTE01155489.1_pt1 | contig 11806 bp, 10 predicted proteins | sample 811231 | NCBI WGS metagenome assembly MDTE01 (sample SAMN05326651, study PRJNA326480) | marine metagenome | isolation source: seawater | place: Indian Ocean: Red Sea | collected 2010
CACCAGTTTTTTATAAACTTTTTAATGTTTTACTAAGTGAAATGAAAAATAGTTATCCAGAACTAGAAACTGGTAAAGACCTGATAGTTGAAACTTTAAAAAATGAAGAAGAAAAATTCTCTTCTTTACTTGAAAGAGGAATGAAAATTTTAGATGAAAATTTAAATAAAGTACAAGATAACATTTTACCTGGCTCAGTAGCTTTCAAATTATATGATACGTATGGTTTTCCTTTAGACTTAACAGCAGATATTTTAAGAACTAAAGATATCAAAGTTGATAATTTTGCATTTGAAAAAGAAATGGAAAAAAGCAAAGCTTTAGCTAGAGCTAATTGGAAAGGTTCTGGGGACAAGTCAGTTGAAGAGAAGTGGTTTAAAATTAGAGAGGAACTAAGTCCAACAGAATTTTTAGGTTATGAATTTGATAAAGCAGAGGGAGTCGTATTAAAAATTTCTAAAAATAATAAATTTGTTGACAGTGCAAGTGATGGGGATGAGGTAGAAATTATAACAAATCAAACACCTTTTTATGGAGAGTCAGGAGGTCAAGTTGGGGATCAAGGGATAATTTTTAATTCTGATTGTAAAATAAATATAACTGATACCCAAAAAAAAATGGGAGATCTTTTTGTTCATATAGGTAAAATTAAAAAAGGCTATATAAAAATAGGCCAAAACGTTAACTTAGAAATAGATGTTCATAAAAGAAATAATTCTAAAGCTAACCATTCTGCCACTCATTTACTACATGAGTCTTTAAGAAGGACTTTAGGTAAGCATGTGACCCAAAAGGGATCCCTTGTATCTCCAGAAAGATTAAGATTTGATTTTAGTCACAATAAACCAATAGAAAAAGAAGAATTGATAAAAATAAATAAAACAGTAAATAAAATAATAGAAGACTCAACTGAGGTACAGACAAGAATAATGACACCAAAAGAGGCAATAAAAATGGGTGCTTTAGCTCTTTTTGGAGAAAAATACGGTGAAGAAGTCAGAGTAGTGTTTATGGGAAAAGAGTCTAATAGTTTTTTTTCAACGGAGCTATGTGGAGGAACGCATGTAAAAAATACTAGAGAAGTTGGAAAGTTTAGAGTCATTAATCAGTCATCAATTGCTTCTGGGGTAAGAAGAGTAGAAGCTCTAAGAGATAAGCAACTTATGGAGTACGAAAAATCTCAAGAGCAAGACAAATCATTAAAAGAAAAAACAACTAAAGAGCAGTTAGAAAAAACTAAAAAAGAACTTTTAAACTATAAAGTTGATCCTGATTTAGATGAAAATAAAGATTTAGTAGAAAACTTGAAGAATTTAAACAAACAGCTTGAGAAAATAAAAATTCAAAACGTTATTAAAGATAAAAATAAGAATAGAATTCAAGATAAAAAGATTGGTAATTTTATTGTTAGACAACAAATTCTTATTGATTTTCCTCCAAAAGAACTAAGAGGCGTAATAGATCAAGGTAAAAAAGATATTAAACAAGGTATAGTCATTAGCATTTCAACTTTTGAGGAAAAAGTTGGAGTTGCGGTTGGAGTTTCAAATGATCTTGTTTCAAAATTTGATGCGGTTGAATTAGTAAAAATCGCTTCAAAGATGCTCGGTGGAAAAGGCGGTGGGGGCAGAAAAGATTTTGCACAAGCTGGAGGAACAAACAAAGAAAAGATTGAAAAAGCTTTTAAAGCAATAATAGATAAAATTAGTTAAGTTTTTTTTTAAGATTAGAGTTTATTGCTTCTAAAAATTGATTTGTGGTTAAAAACTTTTGGTCTTTGCTTATTAATATTGCTAGATCTTTAGTCATAGATCCACTTTCAACGGTTTCTATACAAACTTTTTCAAGTGTTTCTGCAAATTTTATTAATTCTTTGTTTCCATCAAGGCTACCTCTGTGAGATAAACCTCTTGTCCAAGCAAATATAGAAGCTATTGGATTTGTTGAAGTTTCTTTCCCAGCTTGGTGCTGCCTGTAATGTCTTGTTACTGTTCCATGAGCAGCTTCAGCTTCTGCCACTTTTCCATCCGGGGTTCTAAGCACACTTGTCATTAACCCTAAAGAACCATACCCTTGAGCAACAGTATCAGACTGAACATCTCCATCATAATTTTTGCATGCCCAAATATATTTTCCACTCCATTTCATAGCACATGCTACCATGTCATCTATTAATCTATGTTCATAAGTAATCCCAACTTCTTCAAACTTATTTCTAAATTCTTTCTGAAAAACCTCTTCGAAAATATCTTTAAACCTTCCATCGTAAGCTTTTAAAATTGTATTTTTAGTAGAAAAATAAACTGGCCACTTTCTGACTAAACCGTAATTCATACATGCTCTTGCGAAATCTTTAATTGAATTATCTAAATTATACATCGAAAGCGCTACACCAGGTCCATCAAAATTAAAAACTTCATGTTCTATTTTATCTTTTCCGTTTTCCGACTCCCATTTAACTGTCACTTTGCCTTTGCCAGGAACTTTAAAATCTGTTGCTTTATATTGATCTCCAAAAGCGTGTCTTCCAACTATAACACTATCAGTCCAGTGAGGTACTAAACGAGGCACATTTTTACATATAATAGGTTCTCTAAAAATCGTACCTCCTACAATATTTCTTATAGTACCGTTAGGAGATCTCCACATCTTTTTTAAATTAAATTCTTTTACACGCGCTTCATCAGGAGTTATTGTTGCACATTTCACTCCTGCACCATATTTTTGAATTGCTTTAGCCGCATCGACAGTGATTTGATCATTTGTTTTGTCTCGGCTTTCCATGCCCAAATCATGATATTTAAGGTTTATTTCCAAATAAGGCTTAATAAGCTTATCTTTTATGAAGGACCAAATAATTCTGGTCATTTCATCACCGTCTAATTCAACTATTGGGTTTTTTACCTTAATTTTGCTCATAAAATCTTATTAAAATATAATTTGATAAAGTAAATTTTTTATACATATTAATGAAAAATTATCAAACTTTAAAATATGATTAATAACATTTTTCCAAAAATACATAAAGAAGGCCATAAGTTCTTAGCTATATCCATTCTTATCACTTTTTTTGCTTTGTTTGTATCTAAAGGACTAGGTTTATTCCTTATTATAATAACGATTTGGGTTTATTATTTTTTTAGAGACCCAGATAGAATTTCTATAAATGATAATAGATTTTTAGTAAGCCCTGCAGATGGTCTTATTACAAATATTTCTGAAGTTTCAGGACCACTAGAACTTAATTTAGAAAAAAAGTCTTATACTAAGATAAGTATTTTTATGAATGTATTTGACTGCCATGTTAATCGAACTCCAACCTCAGGAACTATCGAGGATATTTTTTATAAACCAGGAAAATTTTTAAATGCTTCTTTAGATAAAGCAAGTGAGGAAAATGAAAGAAATTATTATAAGATTAAATCAAAAGACAAAGGAGATGAAATTATTATTGTTCAAATAGCAGGACTTATTGCTAGAAGAATAGTGTGTGAGGTAAAAAAAAATCAAGAATTAAGTCAAGGAGAAAGAATAGGAATGATAAGATTTGGAAGTAGAGTTGATATTTATTTTAACAACAGGAAGCCACTAGTAAAAGTAGGACAAAACGTGATGGCAGGAGAAAGTTTAATAGCTGAAATTTAAATGGAAAAAAAAGCTTTTAAGATAGTTTCAACAAAAAAAAGAAGACATTTATTACCAAATGCTCTTACGCTAATTGGTGTTTGTTTAGGTATAAGTTCTATTAAGTTTGCTTTAGATGGAAATTATGGTCTCTCAGTTATCTTTTTGCTCTTTGCTGCTTTACTCGACGGCTTAGACGGAAGAATTGCTAGATTAATTGATGGAACATCTGAATTTGGTAAAGAATTAGATTCGTTAACTGACTTTGTAAGTTTTGGTATAGCTCCAGCCCTTATCTTATTTTTTTGGGAATTAAAAAATTATGGAAAAATTGGATGGGCAATAACATTAATATTTTCTGTATGTTGTGTTTTGAGACTTGCAAGATTTAATTTAACCAAGATTCAAAAAGAAGAAGAGTGGAAGGTAAACTATTTTGAGGGAATACCATCTCCAGCCGGGGGTATTTTAGTTTTAATGCCATTAATTTTTGAGTTATCAACTTTTAATATCGGGTTTGAAGTTAAAAACTTAACTCCTTATTTAGCAATTCTTATTTCAATTTTATTAATAAGTAAAATTCCAACATTTTCTTTCAAGAAAATTGCTATACAAAGAAAATTAACAATTTTTCTTTTTTTAGGCATAGGAATAATTTCTATTTCTTTAATTTTTTATACTTTTGAAACTCTTGTAATTTTAGGACTAATTTATTTTTTTCTTATTCCTATAGGAATATTGTCCTATAAAAAAAATATTTCTTCTAAAAATTTTACTGAGGATGAACATGAAGATATTTTATAATGAAAAAAAATCGGAGTTCGAAAACTTGGATAATAAAACAACATAGAGATCAATTTTTTAAAAAATCTAAGGTACTAGGTTATCGGTCTAGATCAGCTTTTAAACTTTTAGAACTTAACAAAAAATTTAAATTCATATCAAAAAAAACCTCTTTAATTGATATAGGCTCAAGTCCAGGAGGCTGGTCTCAAGTTGCATCTGAAATAATTAAAAATGGTAAGATTGTTGCAATCGATAAAAAATCGATGGAAAAAATCAATAATGTAAAGTTTTATCAAGGTGATTTTTTTGAAACAAAAATAAAAGACAAATTATTAAATCTTCTCCCTGAAAAGGTTGATGTAGTTATTTCTGATATGGCAGCTGATACTACTGGTATAAAAAGTCTTGATTCCATTAGAACTAACCTCCTTTGTGAGGAAGTTATTGATTTTTCAGTAAAAATTATCAAACCTAACGGCAAAGTAATATCAAAATTATTTATGGGAGAGGACTTTTTAAAAGTTAAAAAAATAGCAGAAAAAAAATTTAAAAAAGTTAATTTTTTCAAACCCGAATCAAGTAGAGACGAGTCAAAAGAGACTTATATACATTGCGCCTATTTAAATACTTTATAATTTTTTAAAATTGTATATAAGTGTATATGGGACGAATAAAAGAAGCACTTACTTTCGATGATGTTTTATTATTACCCAGATACTCATCCGTCCTTCCTTCTGAAGTAAATTTAAATTCTAATCTAACAAAATCTTTAGTTTTAAAAGTACCTTTTCTTTCATCAGCTATGGATACAGTAACAGAGTCAAAAATGGCTATAGCTATGTCCAGAAATGGTGGGCTAGGTGTTATTCATAGAAACTTAGACCTTAAGACCCAAAGCAAAGAAGTTAACAAAGTTAAAAAGCTAAATCTAAATGTTGGAGCAGCTATAGGCACTAGTAATGACGATCTAGAAAGAGCTAGATCTTTAATTAACAATGGAGTTGATTTATTGGTAATTGACACCGCACACGGGCACAGCAAAAAAGTTTTAAATATATTATCAAAAATTAAAAGAATAAGTTCAATAAAATCTATTTGTGTAGGAAATATAGCCTCTGGGGAAGCAGCAAGAGAACTTTATAATGAAGGTGCGGATATCTTAAAAGTTGGTATAGGCCCCGGCTCTATTTGCACAACAAGATTAGTAGCTGGAATAGGTGTTCCACAATTAAGTGCTATTATGAATGTTAAGAAAGAATTAAAAAATAAAAATATAAAGATTATATCAGATGGAGGTATAAAATTTTCTGGAGATATAATTAAAGCTTTAGCTGCAGGTGCGGATGCTATAATGATGGGATCTTTATTTGCTGGAACCGAAGAAAGCCCGGGTAAAAAATTTAGATATAAAAACAAGTTATATAAATCATATAGAGGAATGGGTTCTATAGGCGCAATGTCATCAGGATCATCAAACAGATATTTTCAAAAAAATTATAAGGATAAGTCAAAATTTGTAGCTGAGGGCATTGAAGGTAGAGTTTTATACAAAGGGGCAGTAGAAAAAATTATTTACCAATTACAAGGAGGCTTGAGATCGTCAATGGGATATATTGGAGCTAAAAAATTAGAAAATATATCAAGTAAAGCTAAATTTTTAAAGATTACAAAAGCCGGTTTTTATGAAAGCATGGTGCATAGCGTAGAGATGATAAATGACGGATCTAATTACAAATTATGAAAATGAATCTTAAAGTAATAATTATATTTTTAATTATAATTAATTTTTGTACAAATTTAATTGCAGAAACCAATCATTTAAAAGAAGGCAAAGAACTTTTTAAAAATGAAAACTATAAAAAAGCCAGAATAGAATTTGAGAAAGAAATTGTTTTTAATCCCAAAAGTGAAGAGTCATATCTATATTTAGCTAAAATTTTTAATAAAGAGGAAAATAATAATTTAGAGGAAAATAATTTAAATACTGTAATCTTGCTAAATCCAAAAAATGAGGAAGCGATATACCGTCTGGCAATTTTAAGTATTAAAAAGTCAGATTTTTCTAAGACAGAGGAATTAATAAAAACTTTTAATTTAGTTTGTAATAAACTTTGCTCCTCCAAAAAAGAACTGCAGGAAAAACTAAAATCTTCACAAAAGCAGTAAATGAATGACATTAAAAAAGAAAAAATTATTGTCGTAGACTTTGGATCTCAGGTAACTAAATTAATTGCCAGAAGAGTAAGGGAATTAGGTGTTTTTTCTGAAGTTTTAACGTTAAACCAACTAAAAAAAATTAAATCATTTAAAAAAATAAAGGGATTAATTTTATCTGGAGGCCCTGCAACTGTAACTAAAAAGTCTTTCCCAAAAATTCCAATGTATATTTTCTCAAAAAATATTCCTATTTTAGGAATTTGTTATGGTTTACAACTAATAGCAAAAAGTTTTGGAGGTAAAATTAAATCCGGAAATAAAAAAAGAGAATTCGGAAGAACTATTTTAAAAAAGAAAAAAAATTCATTATTGACAAAAAATTTTTTTAAAAAGAACAAAACAAAAGTATGGATGAGCCACCAAGATACTGTTTATAAAATTCCCAAAGGTTTTAATAAAATAGCCTCAACCAAAGACTCGGCTTTAACAATAATTGAAAATAAAGAAAAAAAATTATTTGGTATTCAATTTCATCCTGAAGTAACCCATACTGATAAAGGTGATATTTTAATTAAAAACTTTATTTACTTGATTTGCAAAGTAAAAAAAAATTGGAAAATGAATTATGAAAAAGACAGAATTATTAAATTCATTAAAGAAAAAGTAAAAAAACAAAAAGTTATCTGCGCTCTTTCAGGAGGTGTAGATAGTAGTGTAGTTGCAATTTTAGTACATAAAGCAATTAAAAATAATCTAAGATGCATTATGGTTGATACGGGACTTTTGAGAAAAAATGAATTTAAATACACATATAAGATCTTAAAAAATAAATATAAATTAAATATTAAACTAGTAAAAGCTTCTGATTTATATTTCAAAAAGTTAAATAATATTTATGACCCAGAAAGGAAAAGGAAAATTATTGGAAATTTATTTATTAAAATCTTTGAGAAAGAAGCAAAAAAATTTAAAAAAGTTAAGTTTCTTGCGCAAGGTACCCTATATCCAGATATTATTGAGAGTAGATCTGCAACAGGAAGTAAAACTTCTAAAATTAAATCTCATCACAATGTTGGAGGCTTACCAAAAAACATGAGATTAAATTTAATCGAGCCGTTAAAAGAACTTTTTAAAGATGAAGTAAGAAAATTAGGAAAATCGTTAGGTTTAATAGACTCCATTCTTAATAAACATCCTTTTCCAGGTCCAGGTTTAGCAATTAGAATTTTAGGTGAGGTAAGCCCAATGAAAGTAAAAATTCTTCAGGAGGCAGATAATATATTTATAAATGAATTAATTAAAAAAAATTTATATAACAAAATTTGGCAAGCTTATGCAGCGCTACTTCCTATAAAAACTGTAGGTGTTATGGGTGACTCAAGAACTTACGAATATACATGTCTTTTAAGAGCGGTAACCTCAAAAGATGGTATGACAGCTGATTATTTTAACCTACCAAAAGACTTTTTGGATGAAATATCTAATAAAATTATTAATGGTGTAAGAGGTATAAATAGAGTTGTTTATGATATAACCTCTAAACCACCAAGTACGATAGAATTAGAATAATGAAATCAAAACTACAAAGAATTCTAAAAAAGAAAAATAAATCAAAATTAGTTTGTCTTACTGCTTATTCAAAAAATTTTTCTAAAATACTAGATAAATACTGTGACATAGTTTTAGTGGGCGATTCTTTAGCTAATGTTTTATATGGAATGAAAAATACTCACGAAGTAACGTTAGATATGATGATCAAACATACGATAAGTGTCAAATCAGGATTAAAAAAATCGCTATGTGTTATAGATATGCCATTAAATTCATACAGCAACATTCGTTTAGCAAAAAAAAATGCAAAAAAAGCAATAAAAAAAACTAAATGTGATGCTGTTAAAATTGAGAGTAATAATAAAAATTTCTCAATTATTAAAGCCTTGGTAAAATCAAATATACCAGTAATGGGCCATATAGGGTATACGCCTCAATTTAAAAAAAAATTTAAAGTAGCTGGAAGATCAGAAATTGAAGAAAAAAAGTTAATTACTGAAGCCAAAAGAATTGAAGAGGCAGGTGCTTTTTCAATAGTTTTAGAATGTGTAAAAAAAGAAACTGCAAAACGCATAACTAAAAATCTTAAAATTCCAACGATCGGAATAGGTTCTTCATCTAGTTGTGATGGGCAAATTTTAGTTACTGATGACATGTTAGGTTTAAGTGGTTTCAAACCAAAATTTATAAAACAATATATAAATTTAAATAAAATAATTGAAAAAGGTATTCAAAAATATAGAAGAGAGGTTATAAATAAAAAATTTCCAAAAGATATTAATAGTTATTGATTATGAGTAGTGAAAAAATTGAAAAAGGTTTATTTGATATTGTTATTCTTAAAATAAAGCAAAATCCAAAATTAGTTTTCTTTATTTTTACTATTTTTATTTTGATTTTTGCAAGTGTTTTTTACTTTCAAGATCAAGCAAAAAAGAAAAATATTTTTATTTCAGACCAATTTAATAAAGCTAAAATTTTGATCAATAAAAAACAAACTGATGAAGCAAAAAATATTTTAGTAGAAATTATTCAAGATAAAAATAAATTTTACTCTCCATTATCATTATATTTAATTATTGAAAATAATTTAGAGGAAGATCCAAAAAAAACATTAAAGTTATTCGATAAAGTAATATCAAATAATAAAATTGACGATGAAAATAAAAATCTTATTTTAATTAAAAAGGGTTTGTTTTTTAGTAGTTTAAATGATGAAGTAAATATGCTTAAAACGCTAAACCCCATTGTTAATTCGGACTCTGCATGGAGAGTACAAGCAATTCAAATTCTTGGAAATTACTTCTATAATAAAGGAGAAAAGCAGAAATCAGATGAATATTATAATTTACTTAAAACAAAATAGATAAAATTAAATTAGATGAAAAGATTAATTTTTTTTCTATTCCCGTTATTATTTCTTACAAGCTGTTCTTTTGATAATAAAACAGGTATTTGGAAAAATGCTGAAGATATAGTTGAAAAAAAAGAACAAATAAAAGATGAAAAGTTAGTCGATATATTTACTGAAAATAAGGTTTTTGATGAAGAAAAAAATAATGAAGATATACAAATTAATTTAGAAAATAGTTTAAAAAATTCTAACTGGGCAGATGAATTTTTTAACTTAAATAATAATATACCCAATATTAGTTACAAAAATAATAAAATATTAGTTTCTAAAATCCTAAAAATTTCTAATTTAAAATATTCTAAGGAACGTCTTATTCGACCATTAATCTATAACCAAAAAATCATTTTAACGAACAATAAAGGTGTAATTTATATATTTTCATTAATAACTCAAAAAAAATTGTTTGAATTTAATTTTTATAAAAAAAAGTACAGAAAATATAAAAAAGAAATTTATCTAATAATTAAGGATAACACAATTTTTGCTGCAGATAACTTAGGATACATGTATGCAATAAATATTGAAAATCAAAAAATTATTTGGGCAAAAAATTTTGGTGTCCCATTCAGATCTAATATAAAAATAATAGATAATTCGATTTTTTTATTAAATCAAGAAAATGAATTATTAGCGGTTAATTTATCTAATGGAGAAAAAATGTGGCAGTTTCAAACTACTCCTCAGCTATTAAAATCTTCTTTTATAAATAATATTCTAATAGACAAAACAAATGAAAATGTTTTGTTTTTGAATAATTATGGTGAGTTATATTCAGTTAATTATAGATCACGAGAGATTAATTGGTTTAAAGCCTTTAAAACTTTTTCATCAACAGATAAAAATGATCTTTTCAATGGGACGCCTTTATCATTAAAGTCTAAAAGCCTCATCATTTCTACTGGTAAAATTATAGCTAATGTTAATCCAATTAGTGGAATAATAATATGGACAAAAAATATACCCAGTAAAGTCAAGCCCATTTTAACTGAAAAACATATATTTGTTATTTCAGATAATAAGTTGCTCATTTGTTTAAATAAAGCTTCTGGTAGAGTTTTGTGGTCAACTAATATAGTTAAACGCTCTAAAGAAAAAGATAGAAAATCGAACTATAAAAATTTAGATTTTATTAAAACAATCCTAATTGCAGACGATAAGTTATTTTTATTTTCTGATGCAGGGTTTTTATTAACTTTTGAATTACAAAATGGGAATTTAATTTCTTTAGATAGAATTTTAAAGAAACAATTAGGAAGTAAACCCGTTTTTTCTGAAGGCAATATGTATTTGTTTAATAAAAATTCTCAACTTTTTAAATTTGAATAATAATTAAGTATTAGACTTACTACTTAATAAGGATAATTGTGTAACCTTTTCTTTATCAAGAGTGTCAGAAGGTTCAATTGGGTATTCACCCGTGAAATAATGATCACTAAACTGAGGATAATTTTTATTTCTTTCTTTATGTCCTAGCGCTCTATATAGACCATCTAAACTTAAAAACTTAAGTGATTTAGCATTTATATAATCACACATCTCTTTATTTGATCTGTTGTGGGCTAATAATTCTTTTTTAGTAGGCATATCTATACCATAAAAATCAGGGTAGATTATTTCAGGGCAGGCTATTCTTACGTGCACTTCTTTTGCGCCAGCATCATAAAGCATTTTCACAATTTTATGGCATGTAGTTCCCCTGACTATTGAGTCATCAATTAAAATTATCGATTTGTCTTTAATCGTTGTTTTTGTAGGACTTAACTTTAATTTTACACCAAAACCTCTTATATTTTGTGCAGGTTCAATAAAAGTCCTTCCAACGTAGTGATTTCTTATAAGGCCTAATTCAAAGTTTTTTTTAGTGAATTGTGCATAACCTAATGCAGCTGGAACCCCAGAATCAGGAACTGGGATTACCAGATCTGCTTTAATATCAGACTCTTTAGCTAGCTCAATACCTAAATTTTTTCTATACTCATAAGCACATTTATTATTGATAAGACTATCTGGTCTTGCGAAGTAGATATACTCAAAAACACACGGTCTTGCTTTATATTTTGGAAAGGGTTTTATACTTGTAAGCTTTTTCTTTTCTATAACTACTATCTCACCGTTTTCAACATCTCTAATATATTTTGCACCTACTAAATCTAAAGCACAGGTTTCTGATGCTAAAATATAAGAATCTTTTAGTTTCCCAATAACTAATGGCCTAATACCATATGGGTCTCTAACACCAATTAATTTTTTGTTAGTTAATAAAATTAGAGAATA
>MDTE01157623.1_pt1 | contig 11806 bp, 8 predicted proteins | sample 811231 | NCBI WGS metagenome assembly MDTE01 (sample SAMN05326651, study PRJNA326480) | marine metagenome | isolation source: seawater | place: Indian Ocean: Red Sea | collected 2010
GTTGGTTTCCAATTGGGTTATCCTTTCTTCCAACGAATCGTTTCTAAGTCGCAAATCCTGAATTTCCTCCGATTTGACGAGCAAATTGCCCCTGAGGTTTTTGATCTCCGATTTGAGCCCAAGCAGTTTAGGGTTTGAAGAATCTACGGAGTTTGGAACCATAACGACAGCAACATCGTCCTCGTCGCCCTTCAGTCGATTAACCTCGGCCACCAGATCCTTGTTCAATTTAGTCAAGGAAGCAATAGTCCTGTTCAAGGAAGCAATAGTGCTGTCTTTGCGACTAATGATTCTGCTTATTTCGTCTATCGATCGTTGTTGCGAAATGGTGCTTTCCTCCAAGTTAGAAAATGCCTTTTCCGCTTCATAAGCTTCGAGTGACAGGGCACTTGCATTCGAAACTCCCTTGGAAACCAAATGATCAGCGGTTGGATGAATTTCGGCATTTGCACGATCTTTGACTTCACTTTCTACGGACTGCAAATCAGTATCCGTAACGGCGCTTGATTTAGTTCGAGCGGAGGAATCTCCTTCATTCAAGAAGGATTCGAGATCTTGCGAAACCCCTGTTTCGGCCTTATCAATTAAGGAAGCGAGATCATCGGGGCTGGCTTTGCCTTCACCGCTATTGACAGTTTCATTCGCATCAGGATCGGGACCTGATTCGGAAGAACCACAGCTGCAAAGAAGCGACATCGCGAACAATGATGCGATTGAGGTAAAAAATATGGGGCAATTGACTTTCATGTGGTAAAAACAAAAAATTTGTAGTTCTGTAGCTTTGCAAGCACAATCCTCTTTGACGCAAATCTTGTGTTTACATTCGTCGGTCTATCAGGATAATGTTTTTTCATGTCTCAAGTATCCCCCGAGGAGGCTGAAATCCTATTGCAAGAGAATCGTTTTTTGAAACAAACGATTCTCGCGCTTAGGGATGAGTTGGTTAAAAAAGACCAACAAGATGACTCCATTCATCAAAAAAACCTGATGATCCTTGACAGAGAAAATTCGTCATTGAAAGGGACTCTTGGTGAACTCAGGAAAGAACTAGAAGAGAACTTGGCCAGATCGGAAGACGAAGCGCAAAAAGCCAATCAAGTTCACCTTAGCGAACAAAGACAGCTTAAGGAACTGATCGCCAACCTCAGGAGCGGATTGGAGGAAGCGAAAGAGAGGGCGGGCGAGGAAACCCAGAACGCATTGTCGGCCGTCAACAAGGAAAACCTCGACCTCAGAAATAGTATCGTAGAGTTACGAACTGAAATCGATCGCAAGGAAATCGAAAAGGATGAACTCGTCCAGAAAGCAACAAGTGCTGCCAATCAAGAGATCGAGCAACTTAAAGTCTCCTCGCAAAATCTACGGAATCGCTTGGATGGGATGGCAATCGAGCATGAAACTGACCTACAGAAAGCTCGATCTTCCTCAAAAAGTGAAATCGATACCCTTAAGCAATCGATCGAAGCTTTGCGCCAAGAACTCGACCAGGCCCGAAACCTGAAGGATGAAGCGGTGCAAAAAGCGGTCTCCCAATCTTCGGTCGAGATTACCACCCTCAAGGCAACCTTGTTCATGGCGAGGGAGAAAATCGAGAGACTCAAGGCATCCAAGGAAGACGTAGCCCAAAAACTTTCCAGCAGGCATGTGGCCGAAGTAAAGTCACTCAAGGATACGATTGGTTCACTCAGGGAAGAGCTCGACCTTGCCTCAGCCAAGGAAGCCGAGGCAGTACAAAATGCGGCAAGCAAAGCAAACGACGAAATCAGGCAACTAAAGGAAGCAGTCTCTCAGACGAGAGAAAACCTAGATAGTGCAAAGATTCGGGAAGATGACCGCGTACAAAGAGCGAGGGCTTCGTCAGCCAAGGAAATTCGCTCCTTGAAATCTACCATTTCCGAGCTGCGCGACGAATTGGATCGCTCTTCATCAGAGAAAGAAGAGGCTGTGCAGAAAGAACGGTCAGTCGCCCATACGGAAATTCAATCACTCAAGAATTCCGTTTCGGCGCTAAGGGAGAACATTGAGAGCGTCAAGGTGCGCGAGGAAGAGAAGGTCCAAAAGGCGGTCGCTGTTTCAAATTCAGAAATTCGCACCTTGAAGAATACCGTTTCGGAACTACGGGACGAACTCGAGCAGGCAGCGATTCAAAAGGATCAAGCTGTGCAACTCGCGGAATCGGCATCGCAAGTTGAAATCAAGCAACTCAAGGAAACACTCCTCCAAATAAGACAAAATCTCGAGAAAACCAAAGCCCGTCAGGAAGATCAAGTGCAGCGAGCGGTTTCCGCAAAAAACGCCCAAAATGCATCACTCCAAGAGACGGTTGCGGAATTGAGGCACGAATTGGACAAAAGCGCCATTGTTCTTGAGCAAGAAGTTCAAAACGCCGCTTCACTCGCAAATAAGGAAATCGAACAACTCAAGAAATCCTTGGCTTCTACCCGCGAGAAACTTGAACAGGAGAGCGCGAGAAACGAATCCGTCGTCCAGCGAGCGGTCCTGCGCTCCGAAAACGAAATTCGCACGCTGAAGGCACTTGCCCAATCCCTCCGGGAGGAACTCGACAAGGCACAGGCACAGGAAGAGAAAAGGATCAGGGAGGCTTACTCCTCCGCCCATGCGGAAAACAATCAGTTGAAAATTTCGCTCCAAAACCTAAGAGAACGCTTGGAGCAAACGAAAAGCAGGCAAGAGGAACGCATCCAACGTGAAGTTTCCAAATCCGAGGCCGAGAAAAAATCCCTCCGCGACACCATTGAGAATTTGAGAAACGAATTGGAAGGCGCCCAGCACAGGGAGGCCGAGGGTATCCAGAAAATGGAAGCCCGGGCAGCTACCGAAATCAAGACTCTCAAGAATACCCTTTCTTCGACTCGTGATAAAATGGATCAACTTCTCGCCGAAAAAAATGATCTCGTACAATCAGCCGTTTCGCAAAAGGAATCTGAAATCAAGTCTCTCAAGCAAAGCATATCCGAAATGAGACAGGAGATTGATCGAATGACCATCGAGAAGGAAGAGGCTGTTCAGAAGGCACTATCCATGTCTACAAAAGAAAGCCAGCAATTGCGCAACTCCATATCGGCCATGCGGGAAAAAGTCGAATCTGCAAGAAACCGGCAAGACGATGCCGTGCAAAGAGCCGTCAACGAATCAGTTTCCGAAATTCGCACTCTCAGGGAAAATATTTCAAAGCTTAGAAACGAGTTGGATACAGCCGAAATTTCAAAACAGGAATCCATCCAGCAAGCCATTGCATCACATCAGAATGAAATCAGTCATTTCAAGCAGATGGTTAATGCCTTGAGAGATGAAATTGATCAAGAGGGGCATTTGCACGCGGAGAGCATCCAAAAGGAAAAACAATTGAAAACCATGGAATTCAAGGAACTGCAGGAAACCATTATCGAACTTCGTTCCGAACTGGAAAAGACAAATGGAAGATAAGAAAACATCCGATCCGAAAAACACCGAAGGCCCGAAGTCCAAGAGAACTTCGAGGTTTTCGGACATGCTTTTGCAGGTCACGACGGACCTGGCCAAAACCAAAAGCCTCGATGAAGCATTGGAAGTCCTCGTCAAGATAACCACCTCCACCATTGGAGCGGAACGAGGGACCATATTCCTAAACGACCCGGCTACCGGGGAATTGTATTCCAGAATTGCCCAAGGCAATTTCAGAAGAGAGATTCGCATCCTAAATACAAAAGGGGTTGCGGGCTGGGCCTTCACCAAGAACGAGGGGGTCATCATCCACGATGCCTATAAGGATGAAAGGTTCAACAAAGCGGTGGACGTACGAACTGGGTTCAGAACCAAGAGCATCCTGTGCGCCCCACTACGTACCGTTAATGGCGAGGAGATCGGGGTTTCCCAAATTCTCAACAAGATCGACGGAGAGTTCGAGCAGGATGATCTGGACATGCTCGAGGCAATGACCGAGCAGGCGGCCATCGCCATTCAAGGAAACATTATCGTCGAACAGATCGAAGCCGCCCGGAAGCAGGAACTGGAGTTTCTGGACGTAGTCTCGCAGGTATCCTCCGAGCTCGAACTCACCCCCCTTCTTCAGAAGATCATTACCACGATCTCGACCATGCTCGACTGTGAACGGGCTACCCTCTTCATCAACGACGAGAAAACCAACGAACTTTACACCGAGGTCGGGGAGGGCTTGGATGAAAAGTCCACCATCCGCATTCCCAATCATCTCGGCATCTCGGGAACGGTATTCACTTCGGGAAAAGCCGTCAACATTCCTCACGCCTATGCGGATTTGAGGTTCAACCCATCCTTCGACAAGCAGACCGGTTTTTTCACCCGGTCGATCCTCTGCATGCCAGTCTTCAGCAAGGCTGGAAAAACCATCGGTGTAAGCCAAGTCCTCAACAAGAGAGGGGGCTCATTCAATGCCGAGGACGAGAAAAGGCTGGCCGCCTTCACCTCGCAGATATCCATGGGTATTGAAAACGCCAAGCTCTTCGATGACGTGCAGAGCCAGATGAACTATTCCCAGAGCATTCTCTCGAGCATGCACGACGCCGTCCTCACCTTTGACGATCATGGTACCATCAAGACCTGCAACCCTGCCGGCCTGCGCATACTCAAGATTCCCCACGAGGCAGCCATTTTAGAGCAATCCGCTTCAAGCTTGTTAAAAGGGTCCAACGAATGGCTCCTGCACAAACTTGAAGCAGTTCAGGAAACCGAAGAATTTCTCGATGCCGAGCTGCAAGTCGAGGGGGAAACCCTCTCGGTCAACGTCACCTTGACTCCCCTCATGGGGAAGAATGAAAAGCGGAACCAGACTGACACCTCTGGTGACAACCCTCCTCCAGCCTCCGACATCATCGGGGTCATGCTCATGATCGAGGACATCAGTTCCGAAAAAAGGATGAAGTCGACCATGTCCCGCTACATGGATCCCGAATTGGCCGACCAATTGATGACGACTGGCAGTGATGACGACATCATGGGTGGCAAGCAAAGCGTGGGCACCGTTCTGTTTTCCGATGTCAGGAGCTTCACGACGATTACCGAGGAATTGGGCGCTCAAGGTACCGTCAAGCTACTCAACGACTACTTCACCATCATGGTCGACTGCATTACGGACGAGGGTGGCATGCTGGACAAGTTCATCGGGGACGCCATGATGTGCATTTTCGGGACGCCCGTGCCGCATGAGGATGATCCCGACCGAGCCGTGCGGGCCGCCATCCGCATGATGACGGACTTGAAAGTCTTCAATGACAAAAGATCAAACGAGGGCAAGATGCCCATTGACCACGGAATGGGCATCAACACCGATTCCATCGTCTCGGGAAACATTGGTTCGCCCAAGAGAATGGATTATACGGTGATCGGGGACGGTGTGAACCTTGCCGCCCGGATAGAGAGCGCTTGCAAGCAGTACGGCGCTCACATTCTGATTAGTGAATTCACCTACAAGGCGGTCAAGGCGACCTATCGGACAAGACAGGTCGATTACGTCATCGTCAAGGGCAAGACTGAACCGGTTGGGGTTTACGAGGTCCTGGACTTTCATGACGACGAATCCTATCCGAATTTGGTAGAGGCGCTCGGCTTGTTCAACGACGGTTACCGGTCTTGGAATTTGGGAAAATGGGATCAGGCGATCAAACTCTTTAACTCGGTCAAGAAACTCAATCCGAACGACAAAGCCGCGCAGCTCTACCTCGACCGGTGCAACCACATGAAGAAAAACCCCCCCAAGGGGACTTGGGACGGGGTTTGGGTAATGACCAGCAAATGACCTCCACGGTCCCTCAAGTTAGATGAACGCCAAAGCGCACCTGGAGGAAGCAATCTCCATCAACCCCGACTTTGCCGAGGCATACTACAAGCTTGGGTTGTTGCTCAAGGAAGAAGACGAGCAGGACAATGCCCTCGAGCATTTCAATAAGGCGGTATCTCTCAACTCCGAATACGCAGAGGCGGAATGCGAACTTGCAATAGCCCTTGCCGCAAAGAAGGATTTCGAGACTTCGCGCAATCATTTTCTCAATGCGCTCGAAATCAATCCGAACTATGCAGATGCGTATTTTCACTACGCCCTTCTACTCATCGAACTTACTGATTTTGAGGAGGCCAAAAACAATTTCGACAAGGTTACCGAGATCAACCAAAACTACGCTCCAGCCTATTTCCACAAGGCAAAATGCCTGACCAATGCCGATGACTTCGAGAACGCCCGTAAAAATTACGAAACTGCCGTCGACATCGATGAGGATTTTGCGGACGCCCATTATTATTTGGGCAAACTTCTCTCAGGCGGAGTAGCTACGGACAAGGAAGGCACCTTGGTTGACAGGACGAACCTGCCGGAGGCCGAGGAACATTTCCTCAAAGTTCTCAAAATCGACCCCAAGCACAAAAAGGCTCATTATAACTTGGCCAAGATTCTCTCAACTCGAGGGCAATTCGACGAAGCAAAGGAACATCTTCTCAAGGCGCTGCGGCTAGATGATTCCTATTCCAAGGCGCACTATCTGTTGGCCCACGTTTACGTCGAATGCGGAGAGAAGGAGAAGGCAAAGGAACACTTTCAGCTTTCCATTGATCACTTCACGGAAAACGCGCTGGCTCATTTTAGGCTGGGAGTTCTACTCTTTGAGGAAGAAAATTTGGAGAAAGCCGCCGAGCACCTCAGGCAATCCGTAACGATCGACTCGAATCATGCCGAAGCCAACTTCTATCTCGCCATGATTCTAAGAGACGATGACGACCCGAACTTGGCCAAGAAACACTTCTTTCGCGCCCTGGACATCAATCCTGACTTTGCCCTTGCCTACTATGAGCTCGCCCACCACAGCGAGAAAAACGGCGATCTCAATGAAGCCAAGATTCATTTCCAAAAAGCCACCGATATAGATCAGAATTTCGTGAAGGCGTATTTTAACTTGGCCCGTATCCTGACAAATCTATCCGAATACGACCAAGCTATTAGAAACTACGAAACCGCGCTGGAAATCGATCCGGGCTTCGCTGAATGCCACTATTGGTTTTCGAAAATTCTCATTTCCGGCGAGAAACTGGAAGCTGACGGAACGCTCATCAAGAAATCAGATCCGGAAAGAGCTGAGAGACATTTGCGCAAAGCCATCAAGATCGATCCCAAATTTTGCAAAGCCTTCTTCCGATTAGGATTGCTTCTCAAGGATTTGGGGAATTACAAAGAGGCATTCGACTGCCTGGGCAAGGCTATCAAGATCAACCCCAAATTTGCGGAGGCCCATTATCACTTGGCGGTCTTGCTCATGGACGAAAGGGCTCGAAAGGATTTGACCGTTAAATCCACTTCCACAACCCGAAACGCTCCGTCCAAGGCTAAAAAACCTCCTGCTAAAAAAACTTCGGCAGGAAAACCTGCCGGCACAAGAAGGAAGACTGCAGTGAGCAAGAAAAAGAAAACGGGATAGATTTTTGGACGGCCTAACTGCAGAAGCCTTGCGGCACTTGGAAAAGGCATTGGCCTGCGACCCAAACCACATTCCCTCGTTAATCGCACTGTCCAACACCTACCTCAAACAAAGAGAATTCACCAAGGTAAGAGGGTTATTGGAAGAAGCTCTGACCTCCAGACAAGATCAAGGCGAGGTTTTCTTTCTCAAGGCAAAGTTGCACCATTTGCAGGATGACAACGAGGACGCCTCCAAAGCCATCGAACAAGCAATCAAGCTCGACGACGGGCAGTCCAAGTATTACAAACTCGCCTCCGAGATCGCGAAGAAAAGGAAACAATCACACGAACGGCAATTCTTTCTCGAGAGGCTTATTGATCTCGAACCGCTCGATGGAGAAGCTCATTACGAACTTGGAAAACTACTCCATCACCCAGACGATTTTGATCGGACAAAGCTCCTTCTGGAAATTTCCATTGATTTGCTGCCTCAAGATACGCAACCCCTGTATTCCCTCGCGCAACACCTTTACGCGGGAGAAAAGTCATTGCCGGACGGAACCGTAAGCATTCAGTCGGATTCGGATTATGCGAAGAGACTCTTAACAAAACTTCTTTCGCTCGATCCAAGCGAAAGCAAAGCAAAGTTGCTACTGGCTAAAATTGAATTAAAAGGCGATTCCATGCAGGCTGCGGAATCCCTCTATAACGAAGCCTTCAAGGACGGAGCAACAAAGGGTGAGGCGGCTTTTCGGCTCGGATTGATCTGGGAGGAGAGGGGAAACAAGAAAAAGTCCATGAGGTTTTACAGGGCAGCGATGAAATTCGAGGACTGGCAGGCATTTGGCGAATTCCGGCTGGGCCTTCTTTTTCTCGAAGACGGGAAATTCAGGAATGCTGAAGAACATTTTAGACATAGCCTGACTGCATTCGAAACAAAGGCTTCCGCATTGATGAAATCAAAGGAGCTTCATTTGGAAGAGTTGCACTTTCATGAATCGCGCAAAGAATTGGAAGCATTGCAGCTCGTTAGGAAATGCGCCGGCGAAGCAAGTTTCGGAATCTACAAATGCAATTATGATTCACGCTTCGACGAAAAGGTGCGTAAGCACTTGGAAATGGCCCTTAAACTTTATCCGCATTATTCCGAGGCGAATCATGAACAGGGCTTGCTTTTTCTTGCCTCCGAAGATTTTGAAAATGCAAACAAACGATTCGTAAAGTCCGTTGAAAATGACTGGAATCATTGGCCTTCACACTTGGAGTTAGGCAAAATCGCGAAAGATAGTGAAGAATGGCAAAAGGCGGAAATGCACTTCAAGATCGTTCTGGACCTCGACCCAAAAAACAAGACCGCTTCCAGGTTCCTGGCCGAACTTCCACAAACTTTGCCCGGCTGATCTCAGATTCAAGTGTCAAGTTTCCCAGCATGAAGAGTGCACGGGAAGATCAAAACTAAATGCGCATGAAGTTCGTCCAATCCTTGCGCCACCGGATAATGGACCTGGACTCCGACCCATAGGATTAGCGAGAATCCTTACGGTGCGTCCAGTACGAGAACGGAATGCTAAAGGTATACAGTACGCCCAAGGAGAATAAAAATATCCACTTTTCCTTCATGAAAACAGCCACGCTCAAGAGAACTGCCAACAGTACGATCAGTGCCCTGTTTCGAGCGACGTTGAACCTGACGTTGCGAAACGAGAAAGTCGGAATACGAGAAATCATCAACAAGGAAATGATTGTCACCCATCCGATGACCCAAGTCGGATAATTTGACAAAACCGGATTTTGATCGAATCTGGCGAGAATGAAATCGAACCCCAAAGGCATCAATACCAAACCAGCGGCAGCGGGTGCGGGTACGCCGATAAAATAACTCTTGGTGGATTTCGTTTCACCCTCGTCAAGATGCATGACGTTAAAACGAGCCAGCCTAAACGCATTGCACGCCGCGAAAAAAAGAATTGGAATCCAGTACCATTCCAAAAGAAAAACCTGCTGGGTCGGAGGCATCGGGTGCCTTATCCAAAGATAGGTAATGATAGCAGGGGCAACTCCAAAGCTAATTGTATCCGCCAGGCTGTCGAGCTCGGCCCCGAAGGGGGAAAAGGCTTTGAGCAAACGGGCGGATAGACCGTCGATCATATCAAAGCATGCTGCTATGAGAATTAAAAAAACCGCACTTTCCCACTGTCCTTCCAATGCATAACGAATCCCCGTTAACCCAGAACAAAGACCAATGGTCGTAAATATATTCGGCAGCAGCTTGGGCAAGGAAAGACTACCTGCTTGTTTTCCCATGATCGCCCTACCCTATTGACTCAATGACAAATCGCGACGATAAAATCTTCGGGGAGTTATTTGCTCGACTCCGTAAGAATAACAAATGAGTCTTGTCCATAACTCGCACTTGTTAGCGTGATGGGGATCCGTGATGCCCGAGGCAATGCAATCGCGTGAGTCAGTAAAGAAAATGAAGTAGTGCGAACCGTCCCGATCGCTTTGAAGTTTCGATTTCAACTTCAGTGGGGTTCCTCGAATGATTTCCCTCACGATCGGTTCATCTGCGTTGCAAAGTCCTGACGATATTTCAACCGGTATGACAGGATTTGAAATCTTTGCAAATTGTTCACCGGAATCTCTATCCGATTCACGCAATGGCTGGAGGATTCTTGATACCTTGAGAAATATTCGATTTCCCTTGGAATAAAGGTCTATGGTTGTTTCCACTCCTTCTTTGGGGAGCCTTATCAACCTGAAAAAAAACAAACCCGAATTCGGGGAAGGCAAATTTATGTTTGCCGAGAGTTTGGAAACCCGTTGCTCTAAACAGAGTGGATATGATGTATTTTCTTCAATCAAGACATTAACAAAAAGCAATTTCAATGCCATTCATCAGAAATTCGTTACGCCAATCGATGACCTTGTTGTTGACGTCCCTCCTTTTGACTTTCACTTGTTGCCAAAAGTGGGATCCGGACACCCAGTTTCAGGCGGAAGTCCAAGCCTTGAAGGAAAAGAGAGAGCAATATAAGCATATCCGCAATCAGGAAGCTCAACGGAACTTGAATCAATATCAAGGTGACGTTCTCTTAAAGATCGTCCGTAAATTGCCGGTTAGGGAATTGGATCTCCTGCTAGGGTACAAGTATAAGATTCTTGCCCAAACCAGCCTGCAAGGAGATTTATGGGAAAGACGGCAATACTATTGGGAAGATATCGTCGAAAGCAAGTGGGGACGCGTTTCTGCGGAATACGAACTTTGCAAGAAAAATTCGGTTCTTCTCATCGTCAGCATCAATTCAAGAGAAGTCATAGGGGTCGAATACTGATTGAAAGCACTGGCAGGATAAAATTGCTCAGGCTGCTTCCCTCTCGAACGTAACCAATAACCTGACAACGGCACCTTCGCTCATCAAGGAAGGAATGATGGAAATTAAACGCCACCCGTTCCTTGAGTGACTGTTGCTCTTTTCGTTGATCATCTCGGCTAGCTTTTCGGTAAGGTCATCACCCTTTACGCGAATACCATCCGGTGTCAGTGAGATTGATTTGTATTCGTAGTTCATGGTTATTTAAAATACCATATTTCGATCAATGGGTCAGCAAACGAATGCTTGAGATTGAAGAGTGGGCGCCTAGCCAAAAACTTGCCTTGAAATCTAACTGGACACGCTGGTCTTTCGCTTCTCCTCGGCATCGGATTTTCCATAGTACTTGTTGTAGTACTTGTACCTGAAGTAACCATAGCCGTAATATCCGGAATAGTAATATCCAGGGGTTTTCTTTTGCGGAAGGTCATTCAGTACGACCCCCAAAAGATTTGCCCCGGTCTCGTGAATGCTCTCAATCAGAGTCTTCACCACCTTTCTCGAGACCTTGCCATACCTCGTCACGAAGAGTACCTCGTCAACCTTTCGGGCAATAGCCAAAGAATCAGGAAATAATCCAATTGGCGGGCTGTCGATAATGATGACCTCTGCATTCTTCTTCAACAAATCAATCACGACCGAAAAGTCATCATGCTCGAGCATTTCGGTAGCTGCTCGAGTTTTGCCTCCGGACGGCAACAGGAAAAGGTTGGGGTGAACTTCGATCAAAACATCGGAAACGACCTTTTCAATTTCCGTTCCCTGTTGACCAACTTCATTTACCAAAGAAAGCAAACCCTTGCTGTTTTCCAAATTGCAAAACTTATGCAGGCCTGGTCTGCGCAAGTCGAAATCTACAAGAATTGTTTTTCTTCCATGATTTGCGCAACTGTATGCAAGATTTGCTGAGATTAAACTTTTTCCTTCGCTGGGTATGGCGGAGGTAACCAAAATAAGCTTGGGATAATCCGTGTGCGAATTCATCTGAATCCTGCTGTACATGCTCCTGAAA
>MDTE01188501.1_pt1 | contig 11806 bp, 12 predicted proteins | sample 811231 | NCBI WGS metagenome assembly MDTE01 (sample SAMN05326651, study PRJNA326480) | marine metagenome | isolation source: seawater | place: Indian Ocean: Red Sea | collected 2010
ATTGCTTTTTTATTTTTTAAAATTTTCTTAATTTTATTAAAAATTTTTTTATCTGTCGAGGAGCCTTCAAATAATTTTAATACTGTATTTTTAGGTTTTTTTTTATAAAGTCTTTTTTTTAAATCTTTTGGAATATATGTATCAACACCCATAACACCTTTTAAACCAAGTGTTTTGCACAAACTTAAATAAAAGAGTGTGCTCCCACCCCAAGCTACCCCTGACTCAATTATAAAATCTGGTTTCGATTTAAAAATTGCTTCTTGTAAACCAAACAAGTCCGAGGTCAATTGTAGACATGGTTCTCCAAACCAGTCTGTTAATGATACCCAATAATATTTATTATTTGCTTCAACTTTTATTTTAAGCGCTCTGTTAAAAATAATTTTATTTTTTCCAAGCATTTTTGCATTATAATTTCTTTGATTTTGAAATTCTTTTCTTGAAATTATTTTTTTCATAGTGGATAATTATATGTTCGTAAATTTAAATTAAATTTATTTGCTAAAAGTTTATTACTTTTTGCGAAATTTATTTTAATATTTTTTAAATTTCTCTGGTTTATTTTAATATTTTTTTTTATTGATTTTCTTAAAAATTTTTTTTTAGAAATTTTAAGTTTTATATCGCTTTTATTTATTCCCAACAATTTAGACCATTTTATGAATATTTCATTTTTTTTATGTAATAAATCCTCATAGATCAAAATATTTATATTTTTCGAACCAAAATTTTTAGAGAAAATATTAGCTATTTCATAATAATCCATTGCTTTAATGGGAGATGACTGCAACGGAGTTACAAAGTCTTGTTTAAATTCAAAGCAATAACTCAACCAATCATTAAAACTTACATATTTACCAAAATATTTTTTTGGTACCATTTTTAAAAATTTCCCATGAGAAAAATACCAAGATTCGAGCGCTGATATTTGATTTCTAATTATTAGAACTATCTTAGCATTAGGCAAAAGACTTTTTAATCTTTTCGAACATCTACTGAGATTATTTGACGTAAGTATGTCTTCATCGGAGTAAAGAAAAACGTTAATTTTTTTTTTTTTTAATTTTTTTAATTTTTTCCTTTAGATAAGAAGAGTCATAAGAAAAATCATCCTGCATTCTTAGATTTTTTAATTCTGTCTGGATTTTTTTTGTTTGAGTACTTTTATTTCCTAAGTATCCAATATGTTTTGTTTTAGAAAATAGATAATCTTGGAAAGAAGTTGTTGCTGTTTTATTCGCACCTATATGAATTACATTCTCAATCCTGTAATTTTTTTTCATATATTAAAATAGATTTCTAAAAAAATTTTTGATTGGGTTTTGTGGTTTAAACCTGAAATTAAATCTAATAATTTTTCTTAAAGAATTTTTATTATGAATTTTGCCTGCAAAATGAGGAGCATTAGTGTCAAAAAATATTGTAGTACCAAATTTTCCAAATAAAGGGGAATAATCTTTTATATTTAAATTTTTAACTTCATTTTCTTGTCTTTTTTTATAATCAGGTTTTAATTCTTTTCTAAAATTCTCATAAATATTTGGATCAACTTTTGTTATAAATAAAGGACCATCTTCAATAGTAACATCATTTAAATATACCATAGCTTTTATTTTTCTTACTTTATCTATATGTGGTACATATGGTAACTTTCTTGGCTCATAAATACTCTCAACGGATTTTACAAACCAGATATCATCAAATTGAATATTTTTAATTTTATTATTTTTTATTAAGTTAAGAATGTTTTTATTTAATTTTTCTAAATAATTAAATTTTTTTAATTCATTTAAATTATTTATTATTGCAGTATTTTTGTGACCGTTACTATTATATTTTTTATCGTTATAGATAATTTCAAATTCTTCTAATATTTTATTATTTAATTCAAAAATATTATTATCAATTTTTTTATACCCCTCTGAATTAATATTTAGCTGTATTTCTCTCATAAGTGTTACTTATAAAGTATTAATATAAATCAACATACTTTAATTTCAAAAATTTATTTATAATTTTATGTTCTGAAGTTAAATCATGAAAATTACCAACATTGCCCGCTTTTTCCCAGTAATGAGATCTTTTTGTCATATCCTCTGATAAATCAAAACCATATAATTGTGGTTTAATTCCAGAAACAACACATAATAATATTGAATAAAAACCAATAGAAAAATTTTTCCTTTTTAATAAGATATTTATTAATTCGAAAAAAATATCTAAATTTTTTATAAAGCTGAAGCAAATTAAAAATTGAATATATCTTTTTTCTAAAAAGTAATAATAATTATTATTTTTCATATATTTATTCTTTATTTCATTTTTAATTTTATTGGGACTAATAGTGATTATTCTAATATTATTTAAAGACAGAACAAAATTGTAATCATTGTCGCTTTTTTCCCACCCCAACCCAGGCTTAATTTTATTACATTCAAATGTTCCATTATTGATAACTCTAATAGTTGTTTTTTTTCCAACATATTCTTCAAAGCCTTTAGTTTTGGCATTATTAAACCTTATAACGTCATCACATATATCGATTTTTAGTCCATTTTTTTTTTTTAAAATTGATGAACTATTTCCAATAATTGCTGTATTTTGACTAACTAATATATCTGGAATTAAAAATTTAATTTTTTTTTTCATTAATTCTATATTTCAAAATAAATTTAGCGTATTCGAAATCTTTACTATTATTTATATCGACGAAGTATGGTGATGTATAATTTATACCACACGTCTTTTTGACAAAGAAGGTTTTATTTTTTAACAAACTGTTTTTTTGTGTTATATAAAATGCTCCAGATGGTTTGTAGCTTTTTTCCAACATTTTAGAATTTGTTTTATTGTTAGATAAGTTTTTGAATAATGGTGTAACTAATTTTGAGTTTGAATTATATCTTAAAGCTATTTCTATTGGATCTTCGTATTCAATTATACTTACGCATGATTTAAACTTTAAAACTTTTTTATAACCAGACTTTATATCTTTCAATGATGTGAATGGAACTGTTGGTAAAAAATATGAAACAATATCATAACTACTATTTTTTTTTGCTAGATCGTAAATTGTATTAAAAACAGGAGACTTTGAGGTTGAAAATTTTTTTGATCTATAATGATATTCAATTTTTTTATTTTTTTTTAAATTTAACTTCAAATTTTTTTTATCTGTAGTGATGATAATTTTATCTATAATTTTAATTTTTAAAAGTTTTTCAACGGTAAAACCTAATAAAGGTCGACCACCGAAATTTAAAAAATTTTTATTTTTGAGTCTTTTTGAATTTCGCCTTGCAGGAACTATTGCCAAAATTTTTTTTTTATTAATCATAAGTAGCTTAATTTTAATGTCTCATACTTTTTAATTTTTTTTTTGGCTTTTTGATTAACAACTTTATGAAAGAATATTGGCTGAATACCCTCTTTTTCCATATTTCTAATAAATATCAAATTTTTTCTTGAAAACTTTTCACCTTTTTTTATTTCTCGAGATGCAACAATAGTTTTTTTTTGAAAAATTCTGTACTGCTTATCTGATTTTGTATATTTAAAGCCATCATCATTAAATAGAACTTGTTCAGCGAATCTTATATTTTTTACGTACTCTTTAAACTCTTTTGGTTCCAGGGAGGAAAAATAATCGAATTCTTTATCTGATCTTCGTAAAGTTATATGTTTTTCAAATATTGATACGCCCTTTCCAATTGCCGCTAAATCAATAAATGAACTTGAAAAATTTTCACCTGCTGTATGATTTGCATAACCGACATTGCAATTAAATTTTTTTTTTATCACATCAATTTTATTAATCCGTTCATTTTTTGGTGAGGTAGGAAAATTTTGCACACCATGCATTAAGATTATTTTTATTTTCTTATTTTTCTTATATAAATATTTTAAAGCAAGACCAATTTCATTTAAATTTGAGCTTCCTGTACCGAGTGTCAATGGAAGGTTAGTTTTTGAAATCTCATTTAACATGTCTATATTTAATAGATCTGATGAATTAAATTTAATTAATTCAACTTTTTTTTTAATAGCATATTTTAAAGATTTTAAATCATATGCAAAAATTGATCTTATAATTTTTTTTTTCTTTGCATGGGCCAAAAGTTTATCCCATTGATTTATCGTGAAATTTACACTGTGGAGCTCTTTATTTTCATCTGTGCCAGGTATACAACAAGTATCTGGATCAAATATCTCAAACTGTACGGCATTTGCATTTCCTTTTATAGCTGCATCAATAATTTTTTTTGCCTTTGTGAAACTTCCTCCATGCGCACAAGCCATTTCTGCTATTATAAAAGTTTTATTATTATTGATTTTGAAATTTCCAATTTTAAAGTTCTTCAGGAAGTTCATCTGTAAAATTTCAGTTTTTTAGTTTGCTTTTTAAATTTATTATACTCATTTGTTGAGGCATGGACTAAAGGCATTCTTTCATACTTTGGAATAATTTTAAGAATATTTAAAACAGTTTTCATGGTAAGATGCCAACCCAAGTATTTATTGTCCTCAAAAAAAGGTTCATATTTTAATGCTAACTCTCTAGCTTTTCTAAAGTTTCTTTTGTTATGAAGAAAATCAAAAAAGTCCTCTTCTATTTTTGGATTAAAACTTCCAACAGATGTTAGGTATGATTTAAGGCCGAATTTTGATAGTTTTAAGTAGTTTCTCATTGAGCTTCCGGCAGTAATAATATTCATTTTTTTTTTTATATTTTTTTATTAATTTTATTCTTAGATTTATGTCGTTAAACTCCTCTTTAATTCCTCCAAAAGATTTCATTTTGATGAGCTCATCAAATACACCTAAAGGAATAGATTTAAATTTTTCCTGAAATGGTATCTCATTTCTCAATTTAAAAGCATGTATCAAAAACACTATTTTGTTCTTACATAATTTATCAATTTCTTTAAAATAGTTTATTAATTGCTTATCATTATAGTATCTTTCTGAAAAAAAAATCATTATTGCCTTGGCTTTACATTTAATGCTTTCATTAATAAATTGCTTAGTTTTATTAAGATCTCCGTAAATATGATTAGATACAATACTTATTTTTTTCTGTTTTAAACACTCTTTGGCAACCAATTGATTTAATTTGATTAATTCATTATCTGTTAATAAATTAATTCTACTAGTGCCAGCTGTAATCATTAAATTCTTAGCACCATTTTTTAATAAATAATTGATATATTTTTTAGTTCGTGTGAAATCAATACTCTGATTTTTTTTAAATACTGGGCAAATCGGATAAACCGGACCTACAATATTAATCATTAAAGTATTTATTTTTTAAATTGATATATGGAAGTAAGATTATCTTTTTTTGAACCATGAAACTCTAAATAATATTCTTTCATTTGATTTATAATATCTAAACCAACATTTTCACTCCATTTTTCAATTAAGTTTCTTGTGAGCTGGCTAAACTTTCCATTACCAATATCTATATTGTTTAGTCTACAAATTGGAAGGATACAAAAAGGAGTCCCGGTTGCAAAGGCTTCATCAGCATCATACATATCATAAGGTTCAATATTTTTTTCAATACACTCATATCCAAGTTGATTTGCTAACTCAAAAATATAATTTCTTGATATTCCTACGAGACAATCTTTACCCAAAGGGGTGAAAATTTTATTTTTTTTAATAATAAAAATATTACAACCACTTCCCTCAGCAATATAACCATCTTTATCTGTTAAAATTGCCCAATTATTTTTTCCCTTAAAATCTGAAGCCTCTATATTTGCCATTTGATAAAAAGCTCTACTTCTGTTTTTAATTTTTGGATCAAGATAATAATATGGAATAGCTTTTTGATTAGTAATTACTCCATTAATACCCTCCTCATATAATTTCCACATTGAAGATATTGTCCATTTTAATGGAAAGTCAGAAACAACCAGAGTTGGTTCCATTTTATTATCAAACACTTCTGAATATGGACCTAAAGGACCTCTGCTAACATTTATCATTAATCTGTGCTCATCATTTTTATTAAAAAAATCTTTGTTTTTTTTTACAGTCTCATCGCAAATTTTTGTTAATTCCTCTAATGATAAATTTAATGGTATCCTATAAATTTTAATTCCTCTAATTAATCTTTCTAAATGATCCTTTAGTTTAAATTGTTGGTGATTGAATGACCTAGTCATCTCAAACACCATATCACCAAACATTAACGCTGAATCGTAAATGGATATTTTGGCATCCTTTTCCTTTATAAATTTACCGTTTATGTATACTAATCTTGAGTCCATTTTTAATCAGTTTTTTTAGTGAGATAATATATATATTGTAAATCTTTTAGTTCAAAGTAATATTTATAATTAAATTCAAAAAAAATGCCAATAAAACCTTATTTAAACTCATATAAAAAAAAGTACATTGACAATGGTTTCGTAAAAATACCAGGACTAGTATCAAAAAAAGAGATCTTAAATATTAAAAAAGACATTAAGACAATTTCAATATATTTAAAAAAAAGAAATTACAAACATTTGCATTTTACAGATGATAATAAAGTAAATACAATTCATAACCTAAATAAACTTAAAATAAATTTTTATTTAAAATCTTTTGCAAAAAAAAAGAAGATAGTATCTATAATAAATAAAATTTTAAATACTAAACAATCTGTAGTAAGAAATTTAGAGTTTTTTCTAAAACCAAAAAAAACAGGATCAAATGCTCCTTTTCACCAGGATAATTATTATTGGAATGTAAAAAACTCTGAGGCTCTGAATGTATGGATTGCTTGTACTAAATCAAATAAATATAATGGTGGTTTATGTTATTATAACAAATCTCATAAAAAAGGAATTTATCCACATGAAATCTCTCATGCTAGAGGCACATCTCAAAAAATAAAAGATAAAATTTTAAAAAAACTAAAATATAAAAAAGTTTATCCATCTTTAAAACCTGGAGATTGCTTAATTCATCACCCACAAATAGTCCACGGAAGTCATAAAAATATTTCTAATTATGACAGAACAGGAATAGTAATAAGTTACAAAAAAAGAGCTGCTAAATATGATTATAAAAAAATAAAAATTTATAAAAAAAAAATGAACGAAAATTTTAAAAAATTAAATCAATCTTAAAAACTAACTTACAATTCTTAATTTTTTCATTACTTCTTTCTCACTTTTAAATACGATTTTTTTTGCTTGACCCAATGCAACCTCAATAATCCTTATATCTCTGATGACCCTAGCAAATCCCATTGGCTCAATAGAGGCAAGTTGATCAGTTCCCCACATCGCTTTATCTAAAGTAATATGTCTTTCAATAATTTTTGCACCTAAAACTGCTGCTGCAACAGTAGAAGATAACCCTTTTTCATGTCCTGAATAACCAACAATAGATTGTGGAAAAATTTTTTTTAATTTTGGAATGAAATTTAAGTTTAATTCTTCATATTTGGCTGGATAGCTACTATTGCAATGCAAAATACCTAAATTTTTATGCCCTAGAATTTTAACTGCTTTTTTTATTTGTTTAAGCGTGCTCATGCCAGTAGAGATAATTACAGGCTTTTTTGTTTTTTTTATTTTTTTAAGTAAATTAGTATCTGTTAATGATGCAGATGCTACTTTGTAATATGGTATATTAAGCTCTTCCATAAAATCTACAGATTTTGTGTCCCAACATGATGCTGACCAATCTATTTTTAGTTTTTTACAAAGTCTGATAATTCTTTTGTAATCTTTTTTTTTTAACTCCATCTTTTCTTTATAATCTATATATGTCATCTCACCCCAAGGAGTTGATCTTTTAATATTCCAAATTTTTTTTGGTACACAGTCTCTTGGATATCTTTTCTGAAATTTTACTGCATCACATCCAGCTTTTTTAGCTTCCTCGACTAATTTTAATGCATTATTAACGTCTCCATTATGATTTATTCCAATTTCAGCTATGAAGTAAGTTTTTTGATTATGTGCAAAATAACGATTTTTCATATTAAAGATCTATTTCATATATCTAATATTATATAAGTTCAAATTATTATTATTTTCATTAACTATTTTTTTCAATTTTTATTAGATTTTTATTCTCTACTCTAAAGTTTTCATCACAGATAGAGTGAATGTTTGGTGAGTGAGAAATCAATATTATTATTTTTTTAAATTTAAGCTCTTGAATAACATTTAAAAAATAAGTTTCGATTTTATTATCCTGAGCGCTAGTTGGCTCGTCTAGTATGATTATTTCTGGAGATTTATATAAGACCCTTGCTATTGCTATTCTCTGTTTTTGACCCCCCGATAATTTTAACCCAAGATCTCCTACCTGGCTATTAAAACCTTTTGAAATTTTATCAACAAAATCTTTTACTCCAGACTTAGTAATTGCCTCTTCAAATTTTGTTTCATCAACCTCTTGGTTTTGCGAAAAAGTAATATTATTTTTTATTGTATCGCTTGTAAGAAATTGAGATTGTGAGACATAACCAATGAGTTTTCTCCAGTCTTTAAGATTTGAGTGAATATTCTGTCCATTAAATATTATACTTCCATTAGTTGGTTTCAAAAAACCAGCAATTAAATCTACCAAAGTACTTTTACCACTTCCATTGTCTCCTTGAATTCCAATTATTTTATTTTCATTTAATTCAATATTAAGATTGCTAAATATATTTTGTTCTTTGTTATAGCCAAAAGAAACATTTTTAAGAATTAATTTTTTGCTTTTCGATAAATCAAATTGTTTTCCACTGGTATTATTAATAATATATTTTTTTTTTTTTAACTCCGCTAATTGAAAAATTATTTCATCGATTTGAACCTTAGAATATTTTATTGCAAGCAAACAGTTATTAATACCAACAGATAAGGGTAGTGATCTTAAGAAAACTAAAAAAAAAAGTGCTAATTTTGGTAAAATTTCAACTAAATCGTAGCCATTTGCGACGAGAAAAAAAATAAATAATGCAACACCCAAAATGACTAATAATTCCAAAAGAAGTTTGGGCAAAAGGGCAAAAATAGACTGCTCTATATCTATTTTTGCAAGTTTATTTTCATTTTTTTTAAAAAGATTTACAACCTCATCCTCATAATTAAATAATTTTACCTCTCGAATACCTAATATTGTATCATTTACATTATGCTGCTTATATTGAAGAAATTCTCTAAATTTGATTGATAAAGAAACTGCTCGCCTTTTTAAAAGTGAATTATAAATTAATATAAATGATGACAAAAATAAAAAAATCAAAAGAGTAGTTTTATTATCAATTTGTAAAAGAAATAAAAATAGAAAAATTACAAGTATAAGGTGCTTAAAAATTAATATATAATTATAAAAACCTTGTGTAACAAATAAAGTAGCATCAGAATTTATTAGTCTTCTTATATTGGCAAAGCCTGCTTCAATTATTTCTTGTAATGAGCTAAGTGTAAAATATTTATAAATCAATGAGTTTATATCTACTTGAATCTGCCACATTATTTGCTTTAGTTTGTATTGAAAATATAACAATACAATTAATTTAAAAACTATAATAAGCACAAGAAGAGTGAGAACATTTTTTAAAGTTAAAAAAGAGGAAAGCTCAAATGATGTTAAATTATTTAGATAAATGAAAATTGAATTGTTGTTTATAAAATCATTATTTAAAGGTATTGATATTGCGGGAATTATCAGTGCAAAAGTTATTAACTCTAATAAAACAATAATTAATGATAGGATTAAAATATAAAATGCAGATATTTGATTTTTCTTGCCGATTGTTCTAAATATATTTACACATTGTTTGAACATAATTAGTCTAAATTGTTTTAAAATTACCTATTAAAGAAGTAATTTGACCATCATCATAAATATGATTTATCTAATTTTATATATCATGTTTGGTTTAGGTTTAAAAACTTAAAAATGCTATTAATTTGACCAATAAAAATTATTTTTTTTTTTTGTAATGAGCGTCTAGATTTATAATTTTTCATCAAAATATTCTTTCCACAAAAAGTCAAATTTAAGTTCTTTAGATAATTTTTCTTTATAAGATCTGTAAATATTGTCTTTTTTATATTTGTTTAGTGTTTTAATATCAAATGTGTCTTTTAATTCTCCAGTGAGTCGATCTTTTAAATTGCTTGTCTCTGCTCTATAAGGCTGGTTATCAGTGCCAATAATGTTTTTAGTTTTTAAATCTGAATTTAAATTCAAAAATTTTTTGACTTTATCTAATTCATTCTTATCATCTAAATTTTCTATTTTGATCATTAAGAAATTTTTATCTTTAATTATATTTGATATTAAATTTGAGTAATTTTTATACCATTTTATACTTTCCTCTAAACTCACTCGAAATATCTTTTCCCTCGAAATTGCACTTGCTACTGGATCGCGTTTTACGAAAATCCATTTATTGCCTCTGTTTACCCATTGCTTATAATAACTTAAACACTGATTCCATCTAAGACATAAAATTCTTGTTTTCTGGAGATTTTTAAGTTCTTGATAAAAATTATCCGGTGAAAAGTTTTTCATACTTTTGTGAATATTTATTAATTTAAATAATTCATTTTCATTTATGTTCTTATTTTGTCTATGCTTAAAATAATTTTTTAAATCAAAAAATTTATCAATATCCATATATAAATATTTTTTTCGTATATTTAATATGAGATGTTTCTTAAGTTTTTTTGGCAACTTATCAATTAACTGAAGTTTGAATGACTTTCTTGAATAAATATCTTTTTCAAAAAAAAAAGGGTTTTTAGCTAGCCCTTTAGGCCAATCAACATCCCACCCAGTGAGAGATAAACATTCATTAAAAATACCCCTTGTAGCTGTGATATCTTTATTAGTATTTAAAATTGATGTAAAAAGAGTTGTTCCAGATCTGCTTAAGCTGTCTATAACCACATTCATTTTAAAAATGGCCCGGATAAAGACTTTTAATTTTTTTATCTATAGGCTCAATAAAAGAACTTTTGTCTACTAAAGTGTGATTTATTTTTTTTGAAAAACTATTTGAAATTTTACCAATTATTTCTTTAATTTTTTTTGAATCTATCTCAATAAATTTCAAAATTTCAATAATCTGATTTCTGTCAATTTTGGTATCATTATTTTTTTCGTAAAGAACATTAAAAATTTTAAAATTAAACCCTGCAAAGTAATTTGTAAGAAATTTTTTTGAATAGATAATTGGATTTACACATAAACTCTTTCCACAATTACATTTAATGAATTTTTGAGTTTCGATAAAAGTTTTTATTTTTTTTTTACAATATGGATAATAGCAATTAATTTTATTAATATTTTCTAAATTAAATATTTTATTTATCTTTACTAACCTTGTTGCAATAATTTGGGATGGTTCTCTAATTGTAATCAAAAGTTTCAAATTATAATCACTACGAAGTTTTTCTAAATTTTTTTTTAGCACATCTTTGTCTAATATATGAGACTTTAAAATACTTTCAGAAGAAAATAAGTTTTTTTTATGACTTAAGTAAGGTCCTTTAAAGTTTTTTAAACTCAAATAATATAAGTTTTTATTTACTTCATAGTTATTATTTTTAAAGTAATGTTTTCCATAATACTTGCTTAATTCGTCATCAAAGTTAGGAAATATTTCTCTTTGCAAGAAAGTTGTACCTGTATGGTGAATACCAAGGTGAATAAATAGTTTTTTACTTTTTTGCATTAAGTGTTATCAATATTATAAATTTTTTTCAGTGCATAAATCAAGCCAATTGAGCTATTAGTACTGGTCAGCTACATGCGTTACCGCACTTCCACACCCAGCCTATCAACGTGGTGG
>MDTE01070952.1_pt1 | contig 11805 bp, 12 predicted proteins | sample 811231 | NCBI WGS metagenome assembly MDTE01 (sample SAMN05326651, study PRJNA326480) | marine metagenome | isolation source: seawater | place: Indian Ocean: Red Sea | collected 2010
AAAAATTCAGAGAAATTGAAAATGAAAAATCAAATCCAAGTATTAAAAAATTTTTTCAAAAAGCAAAAAGTTTTTGGACAAATTAAGATATTTTAACCCTTATAAGCCTTTATAGATGTAATTTTTCCTTGTTCATTAAAAGTAATTATATCAAACACTAAAATTTTATCTTTATTATTAATTTCTATCTCCAATTCAGCAAAAATTTTATTCTTATCTGCATTTATGTTTAATGGTTTTACATTAATAGAATCAACACTTTCGAAAATATTTTTGTTTACTTGTAGAACTTGATCTTTTCCTTTAACATGATTTTCCCAATCTCTAAGAGTTATTTCATCTGAAAATATTTTTTCTAACAGTTCAATTTTCTTATTCGAGAAAATCTCAAAGTAAAATTTGCTATTTTCTATTAAATCCATTTAAGTTATTATATATATTATATTTTTAAGCTATTGTAAAAAATGAAAAAAATAAATTTAACTATAACTGGATGTTTGGGAAGGATGGGACAACAACTTATTAAATCTTCAAAATTAGAAAAAAATATTAGAATAGTAAGTCTCACTGAAAATAGGTTGGTAAAAAATAAAATTAATAATATCGTGCCACAATTAAATAATGAAAAAGCTTTTAAAAAAACTGATGTTATTATTGATTTTACTGTTCCAAAATGTACTTTGGAAGTCCTTAAAATTGCATCTAAACTTAAAAAGAAAGTTGTAATAGGAACTACTGGTTTTACAAAAAAAGATGAGGATAAAATAAAAAAATTTTCAAAAAAAATTCCTATTTTAAAAGCAGGCAATATGAGTTTAGGAATTAATCTTTTAATGTATCTTACAGAAATTGCCTCAAAGTCTTTAGATAAAAAATATTTAAGTAAAATATTTGAAATTCATCATAAACATAAAAAAGATCATCCTTCAGGAACTGCATTAATGCTGGGGAGAGGAATTGCGTATGGAAAAAATAAAGATTTTTATAAATTAATAGGAAAAACATACCTTAATAGAAAAAAATTTCCTTACGGAAAAAAAATTAATTTTAATTCAATCAGAAAAGGTGAAATTATTGGCCAACATCAGGTTAAATTTTCTAGTGGAAAAGAGATAATTACACTTAATCATGAAGCATTTGATAGAGCCTTATATTCTGAAGGTGCTTTAACAGCCGCAAAATGGCTAAGCAAACAAAAACCTGGTCTTTATTCTATGAGAAACCTTATGAATTTCAAGTAATGAATGAAATTCAAAGATCCAAAAAAGTATTTAAAATTTTAAACAAAATCTATCCTTCAGTTCCAGTTCCTTTAAAACACAAAAATATCTTTACATTGTTGGTGTCTGTTCTTTTGTCAGCGCAATGTACTGATGTTAATGTTAATAATGTAACAAAAAATATATATACAAAATATTATAAGCCTGAACATTTTGTTAAACTTGGAAGAAAAAAAATAGAAAAGTTAATTAAAAGTATTGGGATATTTAGGATTAAAGCAAAAAATATTTACAACCTCTCAAAAACTTTAAGCAAAAAATATAATGGAAAAGTACCTAAGACATTTGAGGAACTGGAGGAGTTGCCCGGAGTAGGCCATAAAACTGCTAGTGTTGTGATGTCTCAAGGCTTTGGCTATCCTGCCTTTCCTGTTGATACCCATATACACCGGTTAGCACAAAGATGGGGTCTAACAAATGGAAAAAATGTAATTCAAACTGAAAAAGATTTAAAGAAGTTATTTCCAAAAAAATATTGGAATAAATTACACCTTCAAATAATTTATTATGGGAGAGAGTATTGCAAGGCAAGAGAATGTTTTGGAATATCTTGTAAAATATGTACATCTTGCTATCCTAGAAGAAAAAAACCACTTTTAACATTAAGAGCTTAATATGAAAATTATTGGTATTGGAAATGCTATTGTAGATGTCTTGTGTAAAGTAGATGATAAATTTCTAATTGATAACAATCTTACAAAAAGCACAATGAAATTAGTAGATGAAAAAGAGTTTAAAAATCTACTTGGAAAACTGAAAATTATAGAAACTGTTTCTGGTGGCTCTGTAGCAAATTCAATTGTGGGTTTATCTCAACTTGGAAATGAGGTTGGTTTTATTGGTAAAATTAATGATGATGAATTAGGAAACAAGTATGAAGAAGGTTTAAAAAAAGAAAAAGTTCAATTTTTTTATTCAAAAAATAAGGAAAATTTGCCAACCGGAACATGTTTAATTTTAATTACACCAGATTCGGAAAGAACTATGTGTACTTTTCTTGGGACTGCGGGGAAAGTTAGTCATAAAGATATTGATATTGATGCTATTAAAAATAGTGAAATTACTTTTTTGGAAGGTTATTTGTGGGATGAAGGTGACCCAAGATCTGCCTTCGAATTAGCAATAAATACTGCTAAAAAAGTTGCAATGACGATGTCAGACCTTTTTTGCGTTGAGAGACACAAATCAAATTTTTTAGATTTAGTAAAAAATAAATTAGATATAACTTTTGCTAATGAACAGGAAATTATTTCATTATTAAATGTAAAAAACTTTGATGAGGTAATTGATTATATAAAAAAACTTAATAAGTTAGTTGTAATTACAAGAGGTGAAAAGGGAGCAATAGCAGTAAACGAAAACAAAATTTATGAGTGTGCAACAAAAAAAAATCTTAAAATTGTTGATTTAACTGGCGCAGGAGATTTATTTGCAGCAGGTTTTTTACACGGAATTGTAAATAATTTATCAATAGAAAAAAGTTTAGAAAAAGGTACAGAAATGTCTTCTAAAGTAATTCAAATAATTGGAGGAAGACTTTAAGTTTATTTTTTCCGTCTTTTAAAACTTCCTTTTCCCTTTTTTGGTTTGACTATCCTAGGTTTATATTTTTTTGTATAAAGATCTTTAGCTATAGTGTTTTTACTTTTCAATTTATCTTATACCCTGATTTAGAGCTTTTAATAAAATTATTATTATTAAAAGTGTTACTAATTTTTTTTCTAAGTCTATAAATATGAGTTTCTACGGTATGTGTGTCTAGTTTTGAATGGTGATCCCAAACCTTTTTTTGTAACTCTGCAACATTAACTGGTTTTAAAGCTTTATTTAAATATAAAATGATATCTGCTTCTTTCTCAGTTAAATCTAATTTATTTTTAGAATTATAAATTATTCTTGAATTTAAATTTAATTTATACTTACCAATATTTATTTCAGATTGGTTATTAAACTTACTTTTTAAAAAAAATATATTTATTGTTTCAATTAATTTTTCTACTTTTATCGGATAAGAGTCTACAACCAAAGAATTATTAAAATTCATATTTTTTTTAGTCAAAATCACATGATTTTCTTTATTAATATTATCTAGTTTAAATAGCTCTTTTTTTGATAATTTTATTAATTTAAAGTTTAAATTTTCTTCAAATTCTCTAAGAATATCATACAGTAACGGGAAGTCGTAAATTATTAAACTTTGATAAGTCATTAGTATTAAATTATGCCATTAATTTTGAAAAATAAAGATACAATTGAGTTCAAGGGATTTTTTTTTAGATGTTCTATAGGAAAAAATGGTAAGACAAAAAGAAAAATTGAAGGGGACAAGAAAACTCCAAGTGGGTCTTTTAAAATAGGAAATTTGTATTATAGGCCCGACAGAAACTTAAAGCCTATAACTAAACTAAAATGTATCAAAATAAAAAAAAATATGGGTTGGTGTAATGATGTAAAAAAATTCAAAAAATATAATAAGTTAATTAATACAAAAGAAAAATTAAGACACGAAAAATTATTTAGAAAAGACTACAAATATGATTTTTTAATTCCAGTAAAATATAATTATAAAAATCCTAAAACTGGAAAAGGAAGTGCAATATTTATTCACTTGACAAAAAATTATAGACCCACAGCAGGCTGCATCGCATTGGCAAAAAAAGATTTTTTAATAATGCTTAAATTGATTAGTCAAAATACATCAATAATCATTAATTAAAATCTTGATCCAAAAATACTTGTTCCTATTCTTAAATATGTAGAACTATATTTTATTGCATCTATATAATCAGATGACATACCCATACTTAAATCTTTTAACTCTAAATCTTGATTTAATTTATACATTTCCAAAAAGTATTTTTCTGGTTTTGCATCTAAGGGAGGGATGCACATGGTGCCAATAATATTTAATCCTAGTTCGTTGCAATAGATTTTAAAATCTTTCAATTGTTTTTTTTTAATACCTGATTTTTGTTCTTCATCTCCAATATTAATTTGAATAAATATTTTCATTTTTTTCTTAAATTTGTTCTGCTCTTCAGAAATTTTTTTTGCAAGTCTTTCACTATCTAAAGAGTGAATGTAATCAAACAATTGAACTGCAAACTTTACTTTGTTTGTTTGCAGCTTGCCAATTAAATGAAGATTTAAATTAGGTCTATTTTTTTTTACTTCTGTCCATTTTTCCACTGCTTCTTGAACTTTATTCTCTCCATAATCTAAATGGCCATATTCTATTAATGGCATAATTTTTTCAATTTTAAATGTTTTTGATACAGCGATAATTTTGGGTTTACTTGATATATTTAATTCCTCAACTTTTAATTTGATTTGATCATCAATGTTTAATAAATTTTTAACTATATCATGCATAATATTTTACCAAAAAAATACTACTATATAGATAAATTTGATCTTGAGAAAATTAAAAATACAAGCAGGGACACATGCATAATATATAGAAATTATTCAGAAAATTATAAAACTAGTGAAATAAAAAAATTAAAATATTTTTGCAAAATCAGAGGAATTAAATTTTTAATATCAAATAATTTTAAATTAGCCTTGAAGCTCGATTTAGATGGAGCATATATACCCTCATTTTGCAAGGATTTTAGACACCTAAACTACAAAATAAAAAAAAAATTTATAATTGTTGGATCAGCACATAACTTAAAGGAAATTAGATTAAAGGAAAAACAAAATGTAGATTGTGTAGTTTTATCTTCCATATTTAAAAAAAATAAAAATTTTCTCGGGATAAATAGATTTAGAAATCTATCTAAATTAACAAAAAAAAAAATCATAGCACTTGGAGGTATTTCAAAAAAGAATAAGAAATATCTTGGGCTAGTAAATAGTTATGGTTTTTCTGGAATATCTTTCTTCAGTAAAAAAAAAGGCCCCAATTAAGGGGCCCTTTTATAATTTGTATCTAAATTAAATTAGAACGCAAATTTAAGGTTTAACTCGTAACCTGATCTGTCGTTAGCTGAAGTACCAGCAACGTTATCAGTTGAGTTATGAGAACCTGAAAGTGTCATTCCACCTGATGTGTAAGAGAATGATACACCTGAAGACTCTTGAGACTCTTTAGTAGAGTTTTCATAGTCAACTTCTGCTAAACCATAAGATACTGAGAAGTCATCGTTTACTTGGTAAGATACCGAGTAAGCAGTGAAATCTTCGTCAGCATTTGCTGTGTCAGAATCAGACTCGTTCATTTGAGCACCAATTGTAAATGCATCAACAGCGTATTTAGCGTAGAAAGCTGAGCTTGATATTTGTGCAGCAGCAGCTTCGTTATCACCTGTAGCGAAACCAACTGTTAAACCTTCGAAACCTGTGTATGTTAATCCATACTCAAGTGATCCAGATAGTTGTGCAGCTTGGTGTGATGGTTGGTAAGTAGCGTTTATAGTTAGACCATCCATAAGTTCTGCACTTTTGTAAGTCCAGTTATTGTCTACACCAGCGTTACCATTAGCAGCACCGTCGTTATCAGTTACTAATGCCCATGCTTCTTCGTTTGCGTTTGGAGTCATATCGTCAATAGCGTTTACTGCTCCAGAATTACCGTGACCAGCAAATGTTAAAGTACCCATGTCTCCCATATCCATAACGATTTTAGTGTTATCGAATGAATTACCTTGTCCTGCTCCACCATCTAATTGGAATGATGCAGTAACAACCCATCCGTCACCGATGTCTAACGTATCAGAAGTAGCAGCTAATGTTACCTCTTCGTCCATAGACCAACCGTTACCAGTTAATTGTTCTTCTTCACCAGCAAAGGTAATTTGAGCACTACCTGTTGCTGTAAGTTCAGCAGCGTAAGAAGAAGATGCTACAAGAGCAGTTCCTAGAGCTGTCAAACCTATTTTCTTTAAGTTGTCCATATTTAATACTCCTTTAATTGTTAATATTAATATTAAACAGGGGTATATTTATCAGTATGATCAAAAGATTTCCCTTAATTATCAATAATTTCTAAATTTTTTAGAAAAAGTGTTGTATTTTTGCATCATATATATTTATCAATATAATTAAGCTTTTTTTTCATTTTTAATAGAATTGTACAATTATTTGGTTAAATTCGATATATAACCCCATAAAACCTAAAAATTTATGAATGTTAAACTAAAAATTTTAAACGTAATTTTAATAACATTTAGTTTTTTATTAATCTTATCTTCATGTGCAAATAGAGGGGATGCTAGAAAAACTTCACCAGACCCAGATGTAAGAGTTGCTAAAAATCTAGAAGAAGGAAGAGGATTTAGATTGTCGTCGGCACTAAAAGGTAAATCCTCTGGCGAATTTGATTTCGCAAGTTCGAATGAATTGTGGAGAGCTTCACTGGACACATTAGATTTCATGCCATTAGTTTCAGCGAATTACAGTGGTGGTATTATAATAACGGATTGGTATTCAGAGGGAGATCAAGCTGATGAATCAATTAAAATATCCATAAGATTTTTAACTAACGAAATTAGAGCTGACGCAGTAAATATAAAAGTATTTTATAAAAACTGCAATCAAAATACTAATTGCAGGGTTATGGATAGATCAGGTAAATTATCATCTGAATTAAAAAGAAAAATTTTAGAACTTGCTGCACTTTATAAAGAAGATGCTAAGAAAAAAAATTTTAAGAAATATCCAGTTAAAGATTAATAAAGAAAAAACTCAAAGTGTCAGAATCAAGATATAACTTTAAACAAGTAGAAAATAAATGGCAATCTCTGTGGGAGAAAAATAAAACTCACGCAACCGTAACAGATAAGACTAAAAAAAAATTTTATTGTTTGGAAATGTTTCCTTATCCATCAGGAAAAATTCATATGGGACATGTGAGAAATTATACTATTGGGGATGTGCTATCCAGATATAAAAAATTGTTAGGCTTTAATGTTTTGCATCCTATGGGTTGGGATGCGTTTGGAATGCCTGCTGAAAATGCAGCAAAAGCTAATAATTTAGATCCTAAAACATGGACTAGCGAAAATATAAATACGATGAAAAACCAACTAAAAAAACTAGGTTTATCAATAGATTGGGATCGTGAAATATCTACATGCTCAGAAGAATATTATAAACATCAACAGATTTTTTTTTTAGAACTTTTAGAAAAAGGTTTGGTTTATAGAAAGGAAAATTACGTCAATTGGGATCCGGTAGATGAAACAGTGCTTGCAAATGAACAAGTAATTGATGGCAAAGGATGGAGATCAGGGGCAATTGTTGAAAGAAAAAAGTTAAGTCAATGGTTCTTTAATATCTCTAAATTTTCAGAGGAACTATTAGAAGGTCTCTCTAATCTTGATAACTGGCCAAATAAAGTAAAAACTATGCAAAAAAATTGGATAGGAAAATCATTTGGCTGTGAAATTGATTTTGAAATTGAGGGTGATATTCCATTAAAAACAGTTAAATGTTTTACTACAAGACCCGATACTCTTTTTGGGTTTTCTTTTTTAGCTTTATCTGTTGATCACGAAATTTCAAAATTTTACGAGAAAGATAAAAATTTTATTAAATTCAAAGAAGAATGCTCAAAAACAGGTACAACTGAGGAAGCGATCGCCATAGGGGAAAAAATTGGATTTAAAACCAATTTATCTGCAGTAAATCCTTTTGATAAAAATCAAAAAGTACCAATCTATTTTGCTAATTTCGTTTTGATGGATTATGGATTTGGAGCAGTTTTTGGCTGTCCAGGACATGATCAGAGAGATTATGATTTTGCAAAGAAATATAATCTAGACATTAAGACTGTAGTAAAGCCAGAATATGCTGAAAACGACTATGAGGTAAAGAAAGAGGCTTATTCAGGTCCAGGAGTGATAATTAATTCAAAATTTTTAGATGGACTTAAAGCGCCAGATGACTCTGTTTTGGAAACAATAAAGATTTTAGAAAAAAAAAAATTAGGAAAGAAAAAAATAAATTTTAGATTAAAGGATTGGGGAGTATCAAGACAAAGGTTTTGGGGATGTCCAATACCTATAGTTTATGATGAAAAGGGTAAAGCAATTCCAGTTTCAAAAGAACTGCTTCCGGTAAAACTCCCAGAAAAAATAAATTTAAACGTAAAAGGTAATCCATTGGATAGCCAAAAAGAGTGGAAGGAAATTAATATAGATGGAAAAAAATTCACAAGAGAAACCGATACACTTGACACTTTCGTTTGTTCATCATGGTATTATTTAAGATTTTGCTCTCCTAAAGAGGAAGGTTATGGATTTAAAAATGAAGATATAAAATATTGGATGCCAGTTGATCAATATATAGGAGGAGTTGAACATGCAATTTTACATCTCTTATACTCACGTTTTTTCATGAGAGCGATAAGTTACAAAAATGAAGATATAAATATAAATGAACCATTTATTGGCCTATTCACACAGGGAATGGTTTGTCATGAAACTTATAAAGATGAAAATAACAATTGGGTTAGTCCAGATCAGATAGAGATAACCGGAAAAAATTACCATTTAAAAAATTTTCCAAAATCTAAAGTTATAGTTGGACCATCAGAGTCTATGTCAAAATCAAAAAAAAATGTGATAGATCCCGAAAGTATGATCGAAAATTTTGGTGCTGATGCAGTAAGACTTTTTATATTATCAGATAGTCCTCCAGCAAAAGATGTTCAATGGTCAGAGCAAGGAATGATTGCCTCATATAAATTCATTCAAAAGCTTTGGATACTGCATAATAAAATTAAAGAAAATTTAAATAATAAGTCTAAAAATGAAACGGACACTTTAAATAAATTTACTAATAAACTGATTGAAAAATACAACTTTAATTTGGAGAAATTTAACTACAACGTATTGATAGCAAATATGTACGAAGCTTACAATTATCTAAGTAAAGCAATTGATAAAAGACAAATAGACGAAAATTTTAAAGAAAATTATATAAAAATTTTAATCATCTTTTCTCCAATTGCACCCCATCTTTGTTTTGAATGTTTGGAAGATATAAATTATAAAAATCAACCTAAATGGCCTAATATCGAAACAAAATTTTTAGAGCAGGATGGGATTGATTATGTGATACAATTTAATGGAAAGAAAAGAGCTATAATAAGAATGTCAAAATTAACAAATGAAAAAGAGCTTATGGAAGAAATATTGAAAAATTCATCAACAAAAAAATATCTGGAAAATAAAGAAATTAAAAAAACTTTTTTTGTTAAAGATAGGCTTATGAATATATTAATAAATGAATAAACATATAAACAAATTTATAATCTTATTTTTTTTATTATTACATGGATGTGGTTATAAACCAATTCTAGTAAGTAAAAATTTTAATTTTTCAATTGGAGAAATAGAAGCTATAGGAAATAAAAAAATTAACTCTGAATTAACAAATAAAATTAAATTATCAAAAAATAAAGAAAATAAAAATTTAGTTTACAATATTAAATTAGATACAATCCAAAAAAAAAATATTGTAAGTAAGGATCAAGCTGGGGATCCTAATGAATTCGAAATGTTTGTAGCAACAAAATTTGAGGTAACGAATAAAAATGCAGAGGTTCTCATAAATAGATTAATTCAAAGAAAAACAAATTATAAGAATAATTCCGATAAATTTGAATTAAAAAGATATGAAGATCTAATTATAAATACTTTAACCGATTCTATTTTGGACGAAATCTTTTCAATACTATCTAGTTTAAATGATTCATGATTTTAAAAAATTACAACCTAAATCATAAAATTCTTGAGAATTATAAAATATTTTTATTTTATGGTAACAATGAGGGATATAAACAAGAATTAATTAACAATTTTTTTTTAAGTAAAAATCAAAAAGTAGAAAAAGTAAAGTTAGAAGAAAACGAAATAATTTCTAATGAGAATATTTTTTACGAGGAAATAAATAATAATAATTTATTCAACGAAAAAAAATTAATTATTATATCTAGAGCTTCAGACAAGCTTACTAAAATTATTAAAAATATTTTTGAAGATAAAAATAATGAAGATATAAAAATATTAATAAAATCAGGTGATTTAGCAAAAAACTCATCCTTAAGAAAATTATTTGAAAAAGAAAAAATCTTAGCATGTGTCCCTTTTTATGAAGACAATGAGAGGACTCTATACTCTAAAATTGAATTTTTTTTAAAAAATAAAGAAGTCAAGCTTTCAAGAGAAGGTATAAACATTTTAATTAATAGATGTAGAGGAGACAGAGGAAACTTAGAGATTGAATTAAAAAAAATTGAAAATCTATCAGCCACAAATAAAAAGATTTCATCGGAAGACCTTTTAAAATTAACTAATTTAGCTGAAAACTATTCTATATTTGATTTATCAGATGCTTATTTATCAAAAAATTTAAGCAGATCTTCTAAAATATTAAATGAAAATAATTTTTCGGATGAAGATTGTATTGCATTAATAAGAGCAATATCTAATAGATCTAAAAGATTACTAAAATTAATACAGGATTATAAAGATACAAAAAATATTGAAACTACGGTAGAAAGATTTAAGCCTCCTATATTTTGGAAAGAAAAAGAAAGCATAAAAAAACAGATTTTGAGTTGGACAGAAGGTGAAATTAATAGAACTATTTATGAATGTAACGATATTGAGATGCTAATTAAAAAAAATTCCTCTTCTGCTCTCAACCTCGTATCAGATTTTGTTTATAATTATTAATAATTTTCTTTTAAAATCTTGAAAAGCCTATCTAGTTGACCCAATTCTTTATACTCAAAAGTAATAGAACCTTTATTGTTCTTTTGATTTCTTATATTTACTTTAATACCAATTTTATCTGCAAGTGTATTTTCAATTTCAATAATATTTGGATCTTTGTGTTTTCCACTAGTTAATCTATTTGGGAATTTAAGCAGTCTGACTAAATTTTCTGTTTGTCTTACAGATAATTTTTTTTTTAATATTTTTTCAAAAACTAGCTGCGCATTATCAATGCCCACAAGGACTTTTGCATGACCTGGGGATAATTCATTATTTGCGATTGCTTGAATTATTCTGTTGGGAAGCTTTAAAAGTCTTAAGCAGTTTGTAACATGCGATCTGCTTTTACCTATAAATCTAGATACTTTTTCTTGATCATAACCAAACTTATCAATTAATTTTTGATATCCTTCTGCTTCTTCAATCGGATTTAAATCTTTCCTCTGGACATTTTCCACAATTGCAAATTCTAATGATTTTAAATCATCAGCTTCAATAATAACAACCGGGACCTCATGTAATCCTGCTGATTGTGATGCTTGCAGCCTTCTTTCTCCGGCTATTAATTCATATATATTATCTTGATCATCTGATTTTCTTACAATCAAAGGTTGGATTACACCCCTCTCTTTAATTGAATTGGTTAGTTCTTCTAAGCCCTCCTTTTCAAATTTTTTTCTTGGTTGGAGTTTATTGGGTACTATAGAACTTATTGATATTTTGTTATTACTAGCTTTTACCTCTCCATCACCTATTAATGACGATAGTCCTCTTCCCAAACCTTTTTTTGATTTAAA
>MDTE01078106.1_pt1 | contig 11804 bp, 6 predicted proteins | sample 811231 | NCBI WGS metagenome assembly MDTE01 (sample SAMN05326651, study PRJNA326480) | marine metagenome | isolation source: seawater | place: Indian Ocean: Red Sea | collected 2010
AAGTTGGGCACTTCAATTTAATAAAAGACCAGATGCTTGGGGTAATCGTGTTAAAGTTCGTATTATGGGATATCATCCTCAAAACACGACTGAACTAGCTGATGAAGATTTGCCTTGGGCAACTGTTCTTCTTCCAACCAATCATGGATCAGGAAAAGCAGGAACAAAGAAAAAAATTCGTGTCACACAAGGTGACATTGTTGTTGGATTCTTTTTAGACGGAGATGATGCACAGCAACCAGTTATATTTGGTGTAATAGGTAATTCGAGATATGTTGTTAATAAAGAACCACCATCACCATTTACTCCTTTCTCTGGATATACACCAGAAACAACACCTGAAAATAAAGTTATTGTAAAGAATGAATCTGGTGATGATAGTCAAGAAACAAATTCACCAGTAATAAATGCAGACAAAAAATTAATTGATAATCTAAAACAAAAAACAGGTAAAGAGTTTCGCTCAACATCAGATGCAATGGGTCAAGCTGTATCTTTTGCTGGAACTTCTGCACAAACTGAAATATCAATGAATTTAAAAAATGCTGTTGCATCATACTCTTCTGCAACAGGTGCTGTAAAAAATAAATTAATATCAAACTATTCTAAAAAAATTGCTGGAATATCTAATTCATTTACTGGTGAATTAACAAAGACAGCAATGACATCTCTTGTTCCAAAATTAAATTCTGGACTTGATTTATTATATTCAAATGTATTTGCGACGGTGCTTGCAGCGACACAAAATACAGCGATTGCAAAAAAAGCGGGTAAAGCAGCACAAACTGCGATGGTTAATCCTGTAGCAGCATTACAAAAGAAATTTCCTTGTGTGATGGATGCAGTTGGTAATACTATGTTGGGTGATGTAAGATCACTACTAACATCATATTTGGATAATGTTCAAAATTCAACTGCTTGTATGTCTGAGCAGTTTACAGGAGCAATCTTTAACAAAATTGTGAATGGTATAGGAGATTCTCTAGGTCCTGAGTTAGGTGGTGTTGGTAAAATATTAGGAGGATTTGATTTGGTGAATGATTTGAGAGGAAAAGCAGAGGGATTGCTTGGTATACAAGAGGCAATAAAATGTGTTTCACCTGGCACAGCAAATATGAAAACAAGTATTTGGACTTTAGGTAAAGGTCCTTTAAATGCACCAGGTGTAACAGGTGAAATGATAATGGCAGCTGCTAATGCTGCTCAATCATTACAGGAAGCAGCAGCTGCACCTGGTGGTATCGCTGGATCATTGCTTGGATTTGGGCAATTTGATTTTATGAATAGAGATGTTAGTGATCCTAATTATACTGGAGATTGTAAGGCATCTCCACCATCAAATTGTAGAGGAGTGCAAATAAAATTATTTGGATCTGATGGTGAAGGTTCATTGGCAGAACCAATCATAGGAGCTCTAGTAGGTGATGCTTTTGCACAACAAACTGGTAGTCTTATTGGAATCAAATTAACAAATCCAGGTCAAGGATATACTGTTCCTCCATTAGTTGAAGTCACTGATAATTGTGAACAGGGATATGGTGCACACGCAAGGGCAGTGATTGATTATGATCCATCGTCACCAACATATCAACAAGTAATTGATGTTTATGTAGTAACACCTGGTGAAAATTATCCTGTGATAGATGAAAACTCTTTTGATAATGAATATACGGTAGATCACGTTGCAGTTATAAATCCAGGTGAGAATTATTCTCCAAATGATAAAATTACTGATAATGTTGGAAATGAATATGAAACAATTTTAGATGAACAAGGAAGAATATTGAATGTAATACCACCTAATGCAGCATTATTTGATGTTATACCTGTTGATGGATTTCCACAATTATTCATTGAATCGACGACTGGATTTGGTGCGATAATAAAACCACAAATTGCTCCAAGACCATCATATCAGGGTGAAACGAAGCAAGTCATTGATTGTATTACTCCAAGAGATGGTATCGTAGGATATGTAAATGGTGAACCTTATTATGGATCTTTCCACGTTCACCCTACCTCAGGTGCAAAGATGGTTGGTGCTGCACATACTACTACTGCACACTCAATAATTTATGATACTCCAGCAGAGAGTAGATCATCAACTGCAAGAGTTTCTACCTCAACAAATGTTACTTTACAACAATCATCACCTGTAACTGAAACAACAGATACTTCAACTCCAAGCAGTTCATCTATGGATACGCCACCAGAAAGTCCACCTAGTTCTCCTCCATCCTCACCACCTAGTTCTCCTCCATCCTCACCACCTAGTTCTCCTCCATCAGGTGGCGGTGGTTATGGTTACTAATAAATATTAATAAGATAATATAACTATGGCAGCAATAGATAAAAATTGGGCATTATGGGAATGGGATGATAGACCCAACTTTAGAGTTCACACAGGCAACCCAACTGTTGGTTTTGGTGGTGGAACTGTGTATCAACAGATCATGGAACAGAATGGTCAGACTGGTCTTTGGGGAATGACTGAAGATGGTCAGATGAATATGTTTAATGATGATTGTTTAACTATTGTTGGTGGAGTAACTAAAGAGGGTGGAACCTGTATTAATATTGTTGGTAAAAATGGTGATGTTACAATAACTGCTGAAAATAATGGTGATATATTAATAAAAGGTTCAAATATAACAGTAGAGGCAGATAATAACCTTGTAGTAAAATCTAGAAAAAATTTAACATTAAAAGGGACAAATAGCATATATTTAGACACACCTAATTTAAATACAAATGCAATGACAGGAAATCTTGCACCTAGATCTGTCACTTTTGGCGGACGTACATTTGCTGGAACAAAAGTTGGACAAGATGTTATTAGTAATGCATTTACTGGTGGAGGGTTCGGCTGATGCCAGGTTTTAAAAAAGGTCAAGTTACAAACCCAAATTATAACTCGGATGCAAATCAGTTCGGTGAAAAGACAGAATTTTTAGATGATGTTTATATTTACGGAACATTATATGCTGATATAGATGCATCTGATTTAGATTTTACTGATATAACATTTGAAGATCTTACTGTAAATCGTAATTTATTTGTTAGTGGAATCTCTACCTTTAATGAATCGATTCATTTTAATATAGACACTGATTACTTAACTGTTTATCAAAGACATAATGTTGGTGCTGCTGGTACAGTATTTGTTGCAATATCTAGTACATCTGATTTAGATGGTCAAGTTGGTGGTCGAGTTGGTATTGGTAGTACTCAACCTGACAATAGGTTACAAGTAGGCAGAGGTGATAATTCTTTTAACGTTACTGATTTGGGTTCGGTTGGTATTGGAACTACACAACCAGTAGACAAATTTCAAGTAGGTCAAGGTAATGAAGGTGTTGTCATTACTGGAATAGGAAGTGTAGGTATTGGCACATCTTCTGTTGGTGGTGATTGGACTAATAATAATTCACAATACAATGGTTCTACAGAGGGTGATTTAAAATTAGATGTTGATGGAAGTGTTCATATATCGAGAAATATTTACGATTCTGCTGGTTCACCTGGTGCGAATGGTTTCTTTTTAAATCGTGATGAAATTGGTATTAGATGGGTATCTTTTGAACCATCATTTACTGAGGGTGTATTTGTTCAAGATGAGGGTCAATATATTCCATTAACTGGTATAGCACAGTCATTCACAGTTTTTAATTTCAAACAAATTAATAGTTTTGGAAATGGCACCGATAACTTAGTACCTATACCTAATCCTTCAAACCCAACTCAAATAGTAGATATACAAACAAAAGATTTTTGGGGATTCACAAATAATGACATTTATAGAATGTCTAAAGTTGGTATCAATAACAATAGTCCCAGTAAAGAGTTAGATGTTATAGGAGAACTTCACGTAACGGATAATGTTGATTTTGATTCTAATTTAAATGTAGATGGAAATACAAAAATTGATCAGACTCTAGATGTTGATGGTGACACAACATTAAATGCTACCCTCGATGTTGATGGTAATACAAGACTTGGTTCTTTTTTAAATGTAGATGGTCCAGCTTCATTTAATGACACAACTGAGGCAACAGCACCTCTTCTTGCTTCGGTACATTTTCATGGTGGTGTTGGTATACAAAAGAAACTCATTGTTGGTGGACAAACTATAATTCAAGACACAACAGATTCCACAAATAAAGACACTGGTTCTCTAGTTGTTGAGGGTGGAATTGGTGTAGAAAAACAATTGAATGTTGGAACAAATGCAATAATAAAAGGTAGACTTGATGTAGATGATACAACACAATCAACAAATATCACAAGTGGTGCTGCTGTCATAGACGGTGGTGTAGCAGTCGCACTTAATCTTAATATTGGAGAAAACACAGTTATAGGTGGAAGATTGGATGTTGATTCCCAACAACAATCAACAAATACTACAACTGGTGCTGCTGTTATAGATGGTGGTGTTGGTATTGGTAAAAATTTAAATGTAGGTGAAGATGTAAAAATTTTAGGAGCAACTGATTCTAGTAATAAAGATACAGGTGCCTTAGTTGTAGAAGGTGGTGTTGGACTTGAGAAAAATTTAAATGTTGGGCAGAATGCAGTTATATCAGGAACATTAAATGTAGATGATCAAACACAATCTACAAGTACAAGTTCAGGTGCTGCTGTCATAGATGGTGGTGTTGGAATTGGTAAAAATTTAAATGTGGGTGAAGATGCAAAAATAACTGGTGATTTAGAATTAGATAAACGAATTATTGATTTCTTTGGTAATAATGGGGTTGGAATATGTAAGACTGATTATCGTTTATCATCATTTGATACAAGTGGTGTGGGAATGGGTGTTTCTTGGAGACCATCTGGTGTACAAACAAAGAGAACTATATGGGTCACAAAAAATGGATGTGATACAAACAGTGGATTACTTGAAGGTGATGCAAAGTATACTATTGGTGCTGCTGCTGCAATAGCTCAACCAGGAGATACAATAAGAGTTAGAAGTGGAACGTATATCGAGAATAATCCTGTTGGATTAAGGAGAGATGTTGCTATAAATGGTGAGGACTTAAGATTAGTTTTATTGATACCAGAAAATAAAAATAGAGATTTCTTTCATGTTAGAAGAGGATGTTTGGTAGAGAATTTAAGTTTTACAGGTGCTAATATTAATGATGATCATTCAAACTGTGGTGCTGTAGCATTTCCTCCAACTGCTGCTGATGTAGCAGCAGGTTTTGCTTTCCAAGCAGCGACTGGTTTTACTGATTTGGGACCAGCAAACCAAGGTCCTGATCCAGCAAATCCATCACAAGGTGGAAGATGGCGTTCACCTTATGTTCGTAACTGCACCAATTTCATGTCAAAGAGTATTGGGATGAAAATTAATGGTGATCATGCAGATGCTGCTTTCACAGGTACAAATGATTTAGGTCAAGATTTGAAATCAATGGTATGTGATTCATTTACACAATATAATGAAGCAGGTATTGGTGTATCATTATCAAATAATGCATATGCACAATTAGTTTCTATATTTACGATTTGCTCTGATATTGGTATCGCTGCTACATCTGGTGGACAGTGTGATTTGACAAACTCTAACTCTTCATTTGGTAGGATAGGATTACTGGCAGATGGATTTGGAGATGTTGAATTTGATGGTACAACACTTACATCTACAATTGGTGGTGCTGATCGAATAATATCAACAACAACTCAAGATATGTCAAATAATAATCGAACTCCTTTTGATGGTCAAGGTGCATATTTTCATCTAGATATGACTGAGTATGCTGATAGTCCATCAACAGTTACAGTCAATAAACCACTAGAACTTGTTAGGGGTATAAGAGTCATAAATGGGGGTAACGATGGTGATTATAATCCAGCTGCTCCTCCTATAGTTACACTGAGTGAACCACCTAATGGTCCTGAATCAATATTACCTGAATTTTCTCCTAATGTTAGTGCAGCAGGAACTATAACATCGATTGATGTGATAAACAGTGGTCGTAATTTTTTACCAAACCAGACTTTAACAGTAAATGTCTCTGGTTCTGGAGGAGCACAATTAGAAGTTGATATGGATCCAATCTTGTTTACTGTGAGTGAGGCAACCGAAACATCAGCAGTTGTTGGTTTATCAACTGTTATCTTTAATGAATTTATTCCATATCCAATTTCGTCAGGTGTTACTGTTGAGTTTGTAAGATTAAGTCGTGTAATCACGAGTTCGCATTCATTTGAATATATCGGTGCTGGTACAGACATAAATACAGCTAACCCATTCCAGGCTGGACAACCCATACCTGAGAATGAAGTTGTTGCTATTAATGGAGGACAAGTTCCATTTACCAGCACAGATCAGAAAGGTAATTTCCGTATTGGTGATGGACTCACCATAGATCAAACTACTTCATCCATTCGTGGAAGAGACTTCAATAGAGCGATTCAAGCACAACTTACTCCTCTAATATTAGCATTAAACTAAAATGGCGATAGCACCAGTCAATAAATTTATATCCGTAGCAGTTCCTGTATCAGTTGGTAAACAAAAACTTTATGAGGTACCAACTGGAACTTCTGCTTTGTTATTATATCTTCAAGTTGCTAATGTTGGAATTGGTACAACATTTCCTAAAGTTACATTTACTCAACAGAGAACACAAAGGAGCACAGGTAATAAAAGAGAAATAAGAGTTATAAAAAATGTCGAAGTTCCACCTAATGATGCTGCAATACTAGTCGATGGAAGACTTGTTCTTGAAAAGACTCCTTTAATATTAGATAAACTTTTTATAGAAGGCACTCAACAACAGGTTGGTATCATAACTTTTGTGGACTATGATGAACCAACAGGTATCGTTACAATAAACACGAAAGAACCTCATCCATTTAAAGCAGGAGATCCAATTACATTAGCTGGAATTGCTCTTACCTGTAAACCAGGACAAACTGGAATTACAACAAATATATTTCCCGATCCACCACAATCATATACTGTTGAATCAATTGAGGGATTTGTTGGAACGTCAAAAACATTCACATCCCATATCGGTGGTTCAGTACCTCTTGGAGTTTCAGGTAAAGATTATTCTCATTATTATAATTCAGCAATACATTATTATGAAAGATCTAAACCACTTGCAGTTGAAGTTGTAACAGCAGCTGGTGACCCCACAGGATATACAAAATTAAGTTCTGCTGCTGGAACTTCTTATGATCCAACTTCAGGACAACTAACTGTCACAACAAGCACTGCTCATAATTTTTCTACTGGCGATTTGATAAGACTTGAAAAGGAGAGTTTTGCATTTACTTGTGCTCTTGATAGTAATACGGTTGTTAAGAAATATCCAAGAAATTCAGGTGAGAATCAAAATGTAGGTAAACCAGATTATGCATACGGAAAGATTCTAGAGGTAGGTCAAATTGTAGACGCTAATAACTTTAAAGTCTTTATTGGCACATCATCTGATACATCAGTTCATACTTATAATCAAGCAAATTCATTAGCAAATAATATTCATAAAATAGGAACGAGATATAATGTTACCCGTGCAGTCTATTATGGTGGTGGTTCAACTAGAGATCCTGATCAACAAGTTGTAGAAACTTATGATTTACAAGCTGGAGAACTTGTTATAACAACAGACATTGATCATAATCTTTCTAATGGTGATACTATAAGAATCATTGACAACGGTATTATATTCTCTTGTTCAATGGATAATAGAGAAACAGAACATAGTTATCCCCGTGTCACAGATCCAGCCTCTGATGCTGAACTTTCTGTGACTGGAGGAGCACAGAATAATAATTATAATTCTCCTAAAACATTTGTAGTAAATGTTGGTCAAAGTTATTCTGGTGGTTATTTTGCACCATTAGAAATGGAATTAATTGCAAGTATATTGGAGAATAGTACTGCATAATTATGGTAAAATATTTAAGTGGTAGAGTTAAGAGAACACCTCAAGATCAACTTAAAGATGATCGTTATCAGTATCTTAATCTAGAACAAGCAGAACCAAATTTATCTGATCCTCTTGTTGGGCCAACTCCTCCTCCAGGTGGTCAATATCAATTGATCGCTATACCAGGATATCCAGGTCAAAGATTTTGGGTTCCTGTAGGCGGTGGACTGATTCCTGGTGCAATCACTATATTTGATGAAGGAGTACAAGTTAGTGCTGCTAGTAGTATAACTCAATTAAATTTTGTAGGTGCTGCTGTAACTGCAAATGTATCTGTACAAAGTCCTTCAGGTCATCCTGGTATTGCTGCAACTGTAACCGTGATACCTGTTACAGTTGGGAACGAACCCCCACTTAATGCAAAAAATGGAGAATTGTGGTGGGAAAGTGATACGGGAGATTTATTTGTACGCTATGATGATCCTGACTCTTCACAATGGGTCACAGCAGTTGGTGGTGGACAAGGACCTGCAGGTAATAAGGGAGAAAAGGGTGATGTAGAAGCAAAAGGTAATAAAGGAGATAAAGGAACCGAAGGACAAAAAGGTTCACTTGGAGATAAAGGAAATGAAGGTGATAAGGGTGATAAAGGAGACAAAGGTAATGAAGGTGAAAAAGGGGAGAAAGGTGAAAAGGGGGAGAAAGGTGAGGGATCTAAGGGTAACAAAGGAGATAAGGGTAATATAGGTGATCAGGGAGCTAAAGCAGGATTGAGATATAGATTTTCATCTGTTACTTCAGTAGGAGATCCATCACAAGGGGTTTTCAGGTTTAATAATTCAATCCCAAGTAGTATATCCCAAATATACATTGATATTTTAGAAATCAATTCAGTTGATGTATCAGATCAATTATTATCTTGGGATGATTCAAATAGTCTTGTATCTGGTTATCTATATGTTTCTTCAAATGATAACTCTGATAATTCACTTTGTATTTTTGAAATAACAAGTGCTACAAATTCTACTGGTTACATAACAATAGGTGTTCAAAATGGATTTGGAAACATTCCCACAGATCAAGAACAATGTGTATTAAATTTTTCTAGAACTGGAGATAAGGGTGACAAAGGTGTAAAGGGTGATAAAGGAGCTGAGGGGAGTGAAGGTAATAAGGGAGATAAGGGTGACAAAGGTAATGAGGGGGATAAGGGTAATAAAGGAGATAAGGGAGATAAAGGAGATAAGGGTAATCAAGGGGATGTAGGTGTACAAGGTAATAAAGGTGACAAGGGTGATAAAGGAGATAAGGGTAATAAAGGTGATAAAGGTGATAAAGGCAACAAAGGAGATAAAGGAGATAAGGGTAATATAGGAAATGAAGGTGTGGAAGGAGAAAAAGGAAATAAAGGTGATAAAGGAAACAAAGGAGACAAAGGTGATAAGGGTGACAAAGGTGATTTAGGTAATCAAGGTGTGCAGGGAGAAAAAGGAAATAAAGGTGATAAGGGCGACAAAGGTGACAAAGGAGATAAAGGTGATAAGGGTAATAAAGGAGATGAAGGACCAGCAGGACCAGCATCAACAAAGGGTGACAAGGGCGACAAAGGTGACAAAGGAGATAAAGGTGATAAGGGTAATAAAGGAGATGAAGGACCACAGGGACCAGCATCAACAAAGGGTGACAAAGGTGATAAGGGTGATAAAGGGGATAAGGGGGATAAAGGGGATAAGGGTATAAAAGGTGATGATAATTCGTCAAAAGGTGATAAAGGCGATAAAGGTGCGACAGGTTCACTTGGTTCAACTAATTTTACTGATTTAAGTGATACACCTTCAAGTTATACTAGTCCAGCCTCAGCTAATAAACTTCTTAAAGTTACTGGAAATGAAGATGGTATAGAATTTATTGATGCGAGTTCTATTGGTAATAATGTAAATATTGGGACAACAGCACCAGGTTCAGCAAGTGCTGGAGATTTATGGTGGGATAGTGATGAGGGTGATTTATATATTTACTACAATGATGGTAATTCATCACAGTGGGTTGCAGCCACGTCACCTGCAGCAGCAAAAGGAGAAAAAGGGCAAGATGGAACTAATGCTGGAAAAGGTGATAAGGGTGATAAGGGTGATTCAACAAAAGGTGATAAAGGTGATACAACAAAAGGTGATAAAGGTGATTCAGGAACAAGTATTTCAGTAAATAACAATTCTAATAATAGAATCATAACTGGATCTGATACCGCTGGCGAACTTAATGGTGAACAAAATTTTACTTATGATGGAAATGATGCAACATTAACTCATACCAATGGTCAAATCGATTTAAACGCAAGTGATGGTTCTATTGAAATCACTAGAGGTTCTGGTGATGGATTTATTGACTTTAAAACTTCCACTACTGAAGATTATGATGTAAGAATCGCACAAAATGGAACAGCTAGTGGTCTTAAAATCTATGGTGATCTTGAAGTTACTGGTGCAGTCACACATAATTCGAGTTTTGGTGTTGTGCCTTCAGGTGGTATTATTATGTGGTCTGGTGCAGAAAATTTAATTGGTTCAAGTGCTACTGGTGGAACAGGACCAGGTTGGGTAATGTGTAATGGAGGTAACAATACACCTGATTTAAGGAGTAGATTCATAGTTGCTGCTGGTGTGGGTGGTAATTACTCACCAGGAGCTACAGGTGGTGCTGATAGTGTAACTCTTACTTCTGCCCAAATGCCCTCACACTATCACTTTGCATTTAGTTCAGGAAATGTTGGTCATCTAAGGAATACTTCTAATCTAAGCTCCACTAATTATCCAGCTAGTGGTACAGGTCCATCAAACCTCAATGAAGCATATAATATTTCCGCTGGATATTCACCAAATGTAGGTAGAACATCAAATACTGGAAGTAGTTCCTCTCACGAGAATAGACCTCCATACTATGCACTTTGCTTTATTATGAAAACGTGATATAATAGTATTGTAATGAAATTTTGTTATGTTTGACCCACAATTAAATAATCCTGAACTTTTTTTGAACAAAGATTTTATTGGGGTATGGGATAATGTTGTTAAAAATGATTTTAATAAACTTGTTATAAAATGGATTGATGAGTCAACTCAAATATGTCCGAGAAGCAATATAGGTGTTAAGGATTCACAGGTGGATATCGCTGCTTTTAATCCACAAATGTCAAATCACATCATGCAAGCAGTTAGGTTGTGTCTTTTAGAATATATTGATTGGTATCCATTTTTAAAAAATTATAACTATCATAGCACTACTTGTGTTTTGCAAAAAACAATACCTACAGAAGGATATCATAGTTGGCACTCAGAGGATAGTCCTCAAACCAATTCATCCAGAACTTTAGTTTGGTCAGTGTATTTCAATGATGTTGAAGAAGGTGGTGAAACTGAATTCTTATATCAGAAACAAAAAATAAAACCAAAAGCAGGTCGAGTGGTAATATTTCCTGGCTCCTTTACACATCTACACAGGGGTAATCCTCCTTACACAGAAAAATATATTGCGACTGGATGGTTAGCTAGTAATGATATCGGTGCAACAAATCTTATCTTATAATATAAATATCTAGAAATACATATAAATGGACGATTACTCTCTTATTAAAGAAAAATTTGGAACAGATTACATAGGTGCACTTCGTTATCTTAGAGACATCTATTTGAAAGAAAGTGATTGGACACAATTAACTGACTCACCTTTGACAGATTCAAAAAAAATTGAGTGGAAAACATATCGTCAAAGTCTAAGAGATCTACCTGCAACTGAAGCAGATCCAGAGAACGCAACTTTTCCTACAAAACCATCTTAAATGGCAGCATTCGATTTTCCAAGCAATCCCAGTAATGGCGATACCTATACAGCGAACGGTGTTACGTTTGTGTATGATAG
>MDTE01084929.1_pt1 | contig 11804 bp, 9 predicted proteins | sample 811231 | NCBI WGS metagenome assembly MDTE01 (sample SAMN05326651, study PRJNA326480) | marine metagenome | isolation source: seawater | place: Indian Ocean: Red Sea | collected 2010
ACTGGTCGAGGGTTTGAGTGTTTCTGAGCTCACCGATCTGTCGGCCACGGACCACGAGCACGCAAAGTTCACTGCCACTGGTGGTGTCAGGGTCACGCCGCAGAAGCTTGAAGAACTGCAGAACGTGATCCGATACGTCGCCGGTCTTTCGGGATTTCCTGAGGCTCATTCCCGGAGGGGGGCAACAGAATTCGATGTTGCCGCCGCCGGGGTGCTGCTTGAAGAAATGGGCCTCCCACCTGGCGAGGCTGCGCGTAATGAAATCTGGTCTTTTGTCGGTCTCGTGTTGCTTCCTGACGTTGTCCGGTGGCGTTTTCCGACTGCCGGTGCGGAACGATTTGTCGGCGGGGCATCCCAGCGGAATGCTCTTCAGAGACTCTGGTGGCGTGCCTACGTTCTTCGAGACGAATCCGGTCAGGATGAACTGCGTCTACTTCGACACCTGTCTGAAGATGCCTTGGTGCAGATCATGGAACGCTCTTTCTTGAGCAGCGACAAAGAGGTCGCTCGTGAGATCGCAGCCCGGGTTCTGGACTTGCAGAGCAGGTTGCCGGACGGAAACGTCGAAGGTGCGGTTCGAGAGGCGATGAAATGGACTGTGTGTCGCAATCAGATAGTTTCACTGGCTTCGCTTTCCTCGGATCAACTGCGCGACCAGATTCACCGGATCTTTGAAGAAGTAATTCAACAGTTCACGGAGTGAATCCCGTTTCTTCAGCAGAACCGTGACATCTCAACGGGATTCGTGATTGACAACATCTGACAGCCAGTGTGATTTCCGCCGTGTTGTCCCTGGCCGTCGATCGTTTCTTCAGAGTCTCGATCATGACCGAAAAAAATGTGGTTGACGCGGAGGCCGGCGCGGGGTAGAAGGATTTCAGCGTTAGGAGTGGTGTGACAGTCACACCCGGCAACCTGGTTTGGTCGCCAAGGTGCCATTCGGCTCGCGGGTGCGGGTCGGGACGCGGTTCCGGAATGGGAACAACGAATGATCGGTTTTTGCATCAACGGGGTGCCCCGCGGCAAAGCACGGGATCGCCGTGCGCTCCTGGTGCCCGGTCTCGTTGTGGCCCGGACGGGATTTTCTATTCGTCAGTTTGAAACAGGAAACCCATTCAGCATCTAGAGAGGTGTGAGGGAACAGGCCCTTTGACCACCCGGCAACCTGGTCCATGTCCGATGTGAGTCGGACACGTTCCAAGGTGCCACCGCCTGCCTCGAGGATGGCTCGAGGATCGATGCATGTGACTGCGAGTGCGGACCGCCATCCGGTGGGTCGGGCTCCTGCGTGACTCGAGCAGGTTGGTCTGTGGCCGGTTTCTCCATGCCCGGGAGAAACTTGATCGATGGCGACCGCGAAAACTCAATCGGCTCGGAGCAGGTCCGGAAAGACCAACTCCAAGACCAGGCGAAATGGCTCGAAGGCAGCTGGTCGATCCAGTGGCAAAGCCAAGCGAAAGCCGAAACCCAAGGCAGCCGCTGCCAAGACACCTCGACGATCCGCAACGGCCAGGGTCCGCCAACCCTGGGGCCAGGACGGGTGGCTCGATCAACTCGGGCTGGTCGGCCTCCAGTCGATCGAGATGGTCATCCTGGCGGCGGTCATCAGCGGTGACCCCCTGCTCCTGATCGGCCGACACGGCACTGCCAAGTCCTTCCTGTTACAGCGGATCTGTGAGGCTCTCGGTCTCGACTGGCGTCACTACAACGCCAGCCTGCTCAACTACGACGACCTCGTCGGCTACCCGCTGCCAGATGACAACGGCGAATTGCAGTTCATCGAGACGCCGGCCTCCATCTGGGGCACCGATGCGGTGTTCCTCGATGAAATCTCTCGCTGCCGCATCGACCTGCAGAACAAGCTCTTTCCGATCATCCACGAGCGGAAAGTCCAGGGCATCGAGCTGACAAACCTGGTCCACCGGTGGGCCGCCATGAACCCACCACCCGACCCCGACAGCGATGACCTCGGCTCGATCTCGATGGGATCCGGCTACGACGGGAGCCAACCGCTCGACATGGCCCTCGCCGATCGCTTTGCCTTCGTTGTCACCGTTCCCGACTGGAGCGAATTCTCTGCCAATCAGCGGGAACGACTGCTCATCGAGTCTCAACGCCCGGTGCCAGCTGATGTCTCCGCTCGCCTGCGGTCGGTTGTCGATGCTGGCCAGTCCATGCTCCCCGGCATCCTCGAGACCTGCGGGCAGCAACTCGCCGCCTATGTCGAATCGGTTTGCCAACTGCTCGCGCGGACCAAGTCCGGAGGATTCGAATTGTCGGGGCGGCGAGGTGTCATGCTCTTGCGCAACATTGCCGCTGTGCACGCGGCGCATTGCCTGTGCGAGGTGAAACCGATGTTGTCCGATTCCGCCCTGCTCGCGCTCCTGCACTCGATCCCCGATCCGGCTCGCGGTAAGTCGCTGTCGCGAGTTGCGATTCGCGCGGCGCACAAGTCGGCGTGGGACCTCGCGACTCTCGACAAGACCGATCCTCAACGATTCCTGGTGACAGAAACTGATCCCGCCAGGCGATTGAAGGTCGCCACGCAGGTGGTGGACATGAAGAGGGCCTCGTTCTCGACCGTTGTCGCTGACTGTCTCGCCGAATTGCCAGTCGGAGGGCGACATGCCGCGGCGGCGTGGTTGTTCGAGGGCGAGTACGCCAGCCGACTCGTTGCCAGCGTCGCCGAGCAGGCGGGCGAGTTCTTCTCGATGTGCCTGACTCCACCTGAGATCGAGGAGACGGTCTATGTCGGGTCGGCGCGTCACCGAAACTGGACGGCCATCCAGGGGCTCATCAGCCGCCGCGGCCGCAAGCGGAAACGTGCGGACCAACTGAAGCACCTGTTGCTGTCGGCATTCCATCGAAAAGAACTCGACTGGCAGACCGCTCCGGGCGAAGTGGCCAGCAACTGGGATGACGCCTGGGAGATTCTTGAGGGTGAACGGCCATGAACGAGTTTGCCAATCTTCATGGAGACGTCGTGCCCGAACGTGCCTTGGGCCAATGGCTGCACAACTTTGGCATGTCGCCACGGACAACGGTCGTGGTTCGACCCAAGCGGAAGGGACGCAGTTGTGGCAGGGGGATTCGGATGGTGCTGAGCGGCGGCGATCAGTCACCGGCGGGGCTCCTGAAGCAACTCCGCCGGGACGGTTGGACACGGGCACGTGACACCGCCGGCCTTGAGTCCGAACTGGACCTGTTGGCCGATGACATGCCGGTGCCTCGAGCATGTGTCGTGACCTCCGACGCCCTCGACAACGATCGCGTCTGTCAGTGCCCGCTAGTCGTCGCCGCCGTGTTGGCGAAGACCGGTGAACACGTCTTCCTCGCTGACCGTCCGGCCAGTCTCGTGGGTGCACCTTCAGACGTCGTCCTGATCCTGCCTGATGCCAGGTCGCTCAAGGAGTTCGAGAAGTTTGTCGCCGGTTGTGAGGCCGGCCGCGCGAGACCACGGTCCTGATCCCAGCCCTGGGGAATACGGAGAACACGATGTCCATTTCAGAATGCCCAACCCTGGAAACTCGCATCCTCGAGTGCTTCCCCGCGAGGCACTACGCCATGACCGCCCTGTTGCAGGTCGTCGACATCGTCGAATCCCATGATGTGGAGACGGCGGCGATCGAATGCGTCGCATCACCTCGCATGAAAATCAACCCGGACTTTGTCGAGCAACACTGCCGGACCAACGAAGCACTCCTGATGCTCGTGATGCACGAATTGCACCACGTGCTTCTTGGGCACACCCGGCAGTTTCCACTCGTGACACCCGTCGACAACCTGGTCTTCGACGCCGTGATCAACGCGACGCTCTGTCACATGTTCCCCTCGCCACAGTGCACCGGGTTTTTCACCGAGTTGTACGCCGACGACCAGTTTCCCCTGTGCTTGTTGAGGCCCCCCGAGGAGTGGGAGCCGGCTCAACGGCCCAGGGATGTGCCGTTGCCGACGGCGTTACGAGGCCGGGAGCGGCACCAATCCGCCAGTGTCTATCGCTGCCTGTATTCCGAGCACGGTGCTTCGTACCAGGAGCTGTACAAGATCCTCCACGAGTCGATTTCCGAGACCGATGCTCTTGATGCGGATCTCCTGGGATCTCACGAACCGGGCGACCGGGACCGGTGTGACGAGTCGTCGATTTTCGAGGAGATTGACGTGGTGGTGTCACAGTGGCCAGAGCAGCCGGATCCCGTGCGAGGCCGGTCGTTGTCAGACCTCCAGGAGGATGCTCGAAAAGACCTGGTGCCGCCCAGGATGTCGAATCGATCTGCACTCCGCAATTTGATTTGTCGAGTGGGTGACCGGTCCATGCGGTGTGCCAGCCAGGGGTCGTGGAACTGGGTCACGGAGTCGCAGCTTGTGCGGTCCCCCGTGTTGCGGCCCGATCGTCGCGGACTCGTCCTGCGGGCTCTCGGACGGCCGTCATTGCTCTATGACACGGAACTCGATGCACGCACCTTGGTCCCGGACTGCCTCGGTTCTCGCGTGCATCTGTACCTGGATGTCAGCGGGAGCATCGGCGACTTGATTGGGCCGCTTTTTGGCGCGGTGCTCGACTGCCACGACGTCGTATATCCGGTCATTCACCAGTTTTCGACCATCGTGGCTGATGTGACTCTCGAGCAGCTTCGCGACGGGGCCTGCCGGACTTCGTATGGCACCAGCATTGAGTGCGTGGCCCAGCACATGGCGATGCATGACATCAGCCGGGCCGTGATCGTGACGGATGGACATGTGGGCACGCCGAGTCCACCCCTGGAGCCGTTCATGACCCGGGCAAGGATCGGTGTGGCCCTGTGTGACAGCCTGTCCATGCGAAGTGAGCTCGAGCCATTTGCGAACTGCTGGGCCCAACTGGATATGTGAGTGATCTCCGAGAGTCCCCCAGCTCCGGGCGGCGGTGACTGTCGGTCCAACATCGGTTTCTTCTGACAAGCAATGAGGACAAACAAGATGTCGCAACATTCTCATCCGTTCGTTGCCGAGTGGATCTTCCCCGGCCATCCCGACAAATTGAGCGATGCGATCGCTGATGCCCTGGTGCAGGAGGCGTCGGCCAGGCAACAGCGGGCGCTGTGCGCCATCGAGGTTGCCGTGACCGAGGGGACTGTGTACGTCACCGGCCGGCTCGGGTGCGATGGTGCCAAAAAGATTGATGTCGCCGAGTTGGCGCGATCGGTTTTTCGATCAGCCGGTTACAGCGGCGACTGGACGCCGGATCCAGCCGCGATTGAGGTGGTGGCCAATCTCTGCTGCTGTCCGCTGAGGGACGACGAGGAGCGGTTTCGTGCCCTGGCCGATGATCAGACCGTCTCGGTCGGATTTGCGACTGACAGCCCTGCGACGAACTGGCTCCCGGCTGAGCACTGGCTGGCCTGGACGATCGGGCGTCGGCTGCATCGTCTTCGAGAGGACGAGCCAGGTCTTCTGTTGGGACCCGATGGCAAGGTGATCGTGGCCCTGGAGCAAGCAGATGGTGCCACACGGGTCTCCGGATTTAGTGCCAGCCTCCAACAGAAGGTAGAAGCGGATTCGATCGACATGGCGACCGTGGTTGGCGAAGCGGTCGAAGACGAACTGACGCAGGCCGTTGACGCGATTCCAGGCCTGATTCCCCGTTTGCCCGACGATTGGCTGGTCAATGCCATCGGCAACTTCGCCGTCGGCGGGCCGGAGGGCGACAACGGTCTCAGCGGCAAGAAACTCGTCGTCGATGCCTACGGGCCGCGAGTGCCGATCGGTGGCGGAGCCTGGTCGGGCAAGGACTTCTACAAGGCGGACCGGGCCGGGGCGATCGCGGCGCGGCGGTTGGCCAAGGCGGTGGTGCTGGCCGGGGCGGCGATCGAGTGTACGGTCACGCTGGGGTTCTTTCCCGGGGATGAGCGGGCGAGGGTCTTTGCCATCCGGGACCAGGACGGTCAGTTGATCGACTCTGACCGGTGGGGCGGGCTGTTTGACCTGTCGTTGGAAGGGGCCGGGGACCGCTACACCGGAGCCAGTGATCTCGTCGAAGTCGCTCGGTTCGGGCATTTCACAGACAGTGGCCGGCCGTGGGAGGCTGTGGGGTTTGATCAACTGGCTGGCGAGGTGGTGGGGGCGATGGAATTCTCATGAAAGCTGGAAAAGTGAGACAAAGTGCTGATTCTGCGGGAACTTTTTCGGGTCTCGGAGCGTCTAAGAGAGATGCGGCGGCGGTAGGAGGGGACCACGGCCGCTGCACGACTCGAGCCTTTGGGCTTGACAAACCCGGCACTTTAGTGTATAATAAACACTGTGAGATTCGGCCAGGTTCTGCAGTGGCAGGGCCAGGCGGCTTGCTGGGCAATCGACTGGGCCTGCGTGAGTGCGGGACGCGACGGCGAGGCCGTCGGTTGCTGGCCGGTGAGATTCCGTGGCCGGGCGGAGTCGTGAGGGCACCGGATGCTTGGCGATGGGCCACCGGCGTGGCCACGCATGCGGTTGGTGGACGAGGGACGGCATTCTCTCTGACCCACCACCTGGAGGTCTCACGTGCGGGACCGTTGTCGATGTTTCGAGAGTGCCGTTGGCGAAAGAGGAGGACTGAATGAGTTGATCGTGATGGGCTGCCGCGAGGGTGCGAGCGACCAGGAGGTTGTCCGCGACCGGCAGGTGTTCGATGGCCATGACCGACCGACTGGCCGTGTTGTCATCAACCGCCTGCGAAACAGGGACACGGAGCATAGGGAGAGACAGATGACAAGCAGCAATCAACCACACACGAACGACCATTCGGACTCGAGGGACATGTCAGCGGCACCGCAGTCGGGCTGTCGTGGTCATGAAGCCCGGATCAGGAACCTGATCGACGTGGCTCAGGAGGCGTTTGACGGACGACTGTCAGTCCACAATTCGTGGCTCAGTCTGAACTGCGTCGATCCCGAAACGGGGCTGAGGATCCGTGTCGGCCACTTTGATGAACGCAATCTGTGGGTCGAGCGGCCGGCGCGAGGCGTTGACTCGACCAATGCATGCTGCATCGGCTCACTGCAGCCCGGTTCGGAATTCTCAGAGTCGAGCCGCGAGCAGCAAGTCGAGGTGTTCAAACTCGTCGCACACGAGCTAACAGCTGAGGTCAGGCACGAGGACAGCCTGATTGGGCAGATCCGTGAGCGATGGGCTTCCTTGAAGCCCTGGATAGACGTTGATGATTCGGACAACTGGCACGTGAGTTTCCGGATGTGCCGGGTTGAGCGGTCCTGGAGCAAGTCCGATGATCTCCCGAACACCGGGCAGCATCTGCTGCGCTTCTGCTCGATTCGCTAGCAGTCGAGCGGCACGCCGTCAGTGAACATCGACTGGTGGTTCCTGGCAGGTTGTCTTTCGTTTTGGGCAGCCGGATGAAATGGGTCGAGTAAGGAGAGCTGCATGAGAATGCGCATGCGCGGAGCGATGCTGGGGTTGGCGGTGGGGGATGCGTTGGGGGCGGCGGTGGAGTTCACTCCGCCTGGGGAGTTTGAGCCGGTTCGGGATTTTCGTGACGGCGGACCGTTTCACTTGAAACCCGGTGAGTGGACCGATGACACGTCGATGGCTCTCGCGATGGCCGACAGCATCAACACCACCGGGTGGTGCTTGAATGACCAGGCCCGGAGGTATGTGGCCTGGTGGCAAGACGGAAAGTACTCGGTCAACGGTCGTTGCTTTGACATCGGTAATCAGACTCGGGATGCGCTCAGCACGTTTGAGATGGTCGGAGATGCTCGCAATTCGGCGTCGACCGATCCCGGGCGCAGCGGAAACGGGTCGATCATGAGGCTCGCGCCGGCAGCCATCTACGCCGCCAGGCACTTTCCTCATGACATACCCCGGCTGGCTCGGATCGCGGCGGATTCCAGCCTGCCGACTCATGGAAGTCCCCAGTGCATCTCGGCCTGCCAGTACATGGCACTCGTGATGGCCGGGCTGTTTCACGGTGAGTCCAAGGAAGATGTGCTCGACCCCAAGTGGGAGCCGCTGACCGTGCTGAAGGAGAACGTCGACCTGCATTGGCGGATCGAGGAGATCGCCATGGGGTCGTTTCGTGAGAAGGAACCTCCTGAGATTAAAGGCAAGGGCTGGGTGGTCCAGTCGCTCGAGGCCGCGCTCTGGGCTTTCGAGTCCGGCGACGACTTTGAAATGAGTGTCCTGGCTGCCGTCAATCTCGGTGACGATGCCGACACGACCGGGGCCGTCTGCGGACAACTCGCCGGTGCCTGCTGGGGCATCGATGGGATCCCGGACAAGTGGCTCGATGGGCTGGCTCGACGAGAGTTCATCGACGGAGTGACACAGCGGCTGGTGGGTTGACAATTGTAAGTGTCGTGGAGACACTAAGTGGGCGGTTGGGATGGGAGCCGGGAGGTGCTGAGGAAGGAGGTGCTGGTGGATTGAGCAACTTGGTGGTCGTTTCGAGACGTGATGGAAAGGAAGGAGTTGTCTATGGCTGTGTTGATTGAAGCGATCAGTGTCGTGGTGAGGAACGAGACGATCCTGGAGAAGTACCCGCGGGGCATGCGGGGATTCTGGTTGGATTGTCCCAACGGGTCGGTTTGCACGGATGAATACGTCACCCGGGTCGGGTTTCGGGACACCGACTGGGTGACAGGCTTCGTGGGGCATCTCGAGGACCTGGGCTTTGAGGTGATGCGTGAGGGGGAATTCGTCGACGTGGCAATCGTTGACCATGTTCTTGGCCTGCGTCATCCGTGCCGATGGTTGACGGTTTCAAACCATCCGGACGGACTCCGGATTGCGATGCTGCGTGGCGACCTGCATCCGCGCGTGGCGAAACCCAGCGGTTGGCGGTACGAGAACTCGGTCTCCGAGTGGGTCAACCGGGTCGCTGCAGCCGGCGTTCACCCGGACGAAAACGGCGTGATGGACATCGACAGGGTGTCCCACATCACGCATGGCGATCGGACGATGGACATCGCACCTGGTCTGCTCGAGGTTCTCGGTGAGGAGTCCGACGACGAAGATCTTGAAGATCTTGAAGATGAGGAGAGCGACTTCGACGGGGGACCGATCGCTCTCGACGAGAACGAGATCGAGTCCTACAGCCGACGCCTGGTGGCCGCTCACGGTCGTGGCACTCGACCGGTCTGGTTCATCGGTCCCGAGGGGACGGCCCACATGGCCGGTGACATCGAGATCGCCCGGATTGCCACGTTGCATGCCGCCTGCCCGGTGACCTGCGTGATCATTGCTCGTGACAAGCCTGGTGACACGGTCGGTGTGCTGATGCCGTTGGAGCCGGCTGAAGATGCCGGTGAGGACGGTCTCAATCGATCACAGAACTTCAACCTCCGACTGTTGTTGGCGACCATGAGCCCAGCACCCGAGGCGGATCGGTCCAGCGACTGGTGGAATCCCCTGCACTGGTGCCGCCGGTGGCTGGGGGCCGGTTCGAGTTGACCGACGGGCTGTGGCCCGATGGCGACTCGTGACTCAACCACACCCAAGCCTGGGGACAACGACATGATCGGTGCAATTGCTGGCGACATCATTGGTTCGACATTCGAGTGGGAGCCCGTCAAGCGGAAGGACTTTCCGCTGTTCGTCGAGGGGTCCCGTTTCACTGACGACACGGTCCTGACGGTGGCGGTGGCAGACTTTCTGATCGGAGACGCCAAGACTCGGCCGCCGATGCACACGTTCTTCCACGACTATTACGCCTGGTACCCCGGTGCCGGATACGGGCGGAGTTTCAAGGGCTGGGCTCGCAACCGGACCGTGATCCCCAATGGGAGCTTCGGCAACGGATCGGCGATGCGGGTTGCCCCTGTAGGCTGGGTCAGCAGCAGTGCCACTCAAGCCGTGCAACTGGCTGGAGCGACCGCTGAGCCGACTCACTCTCATCCCGAGGGGGTCAAGGGCGCCGTGGCCGTGGCTGCAGCGGTCTTCCTGGCACGCACGACCGGATCGAAGGACCGCGTGCGGGCGTTCATCGAGGATCGCGTCGGTTACAACCTCGATCGCACGGTCGACGAAATCCGCAGCGGATACAAATTCGATGTCACCTGCCAGGGATCGGTTCCCGAGGCGATCACCTGCGTGCTCGAAGCCGACGGCTACGAAGATGCCGTCCGCAACGCTGTGTCGCTGGGTGGCGATGCCGACACCCAGGCTTGCATCGCCGGTGCGATCGCCGAGGGGTTCTGGGGGGTGCCGGAGGAGATCCGATACCTGGCGATGAGTTATCTTGACGACCGGCTGATCGGCGTGGTCAATCGATTTCTCGAGAGGTACATGCCCGAGCAGGCCTTTGAGTGCGTGGCAGACGGAAACGAGGGCCATGGTGACTGCTGATGGGCTGATACGGCCGTTGTTCGACGGGCCGCTGGACATCGTGGGTGATGTGCACGGCGAGATCACGGCCCTCGAGACCTTGCTGTCGGCGCTGGGATACGGCCTCGATGGACGCCATCCCGGTGGCCGGCGGCTGGTCTTTGTGGGTGACCTGACCGACCGCGGACCGGACAGCCCGGGGGTGGTTCGCCGTGTGGCCGATTTGGTCGAGACGGGGGCCGCGCAGTGCGTGATGGGCAATCACGAACTCAACCTCCTGCTCGGCGACCGCAAGCCGGAAAACGGCTGGTTTCTCGGAGATCTCCAACGAGGCAACGGGGCCGAGGCGTTGGCCTCCGATGCCGACCGTGACTTCATCCATCAGTTCTTTTCATCTCTGCCTCTGGGCCTGGAGCGTGACGATCTTCGAATTGCCCACGCCTGCTGGCACTCCGAGTCGATCGACATCTCAAGACGTGCCACCGACGTGTTGTCACTGTGTGCCGAGCACGAGTCCCGGATCGATAGAGAACTTGCGGGGCGATCGCTGGAATCGGTCGACATCAACCTGGCTCACCAAAACGGCAACCCTGTTCGGATGATCACTTCTGGTCCCGAGGAGCGGGCGCCGGAGCGGCATTTCGCCGGCGGCAAATGGCGTGACGAGCAACGGGTGAAGTGGTGGGAACAGACGGCCAGTGGACCGGTCTGTGTCTTTGGACACTACTCGATGGAGGTCGACAAGCCTCACGACTTTGGCGGCGCGATCTGCGTCGATTTTGGTGTGGGACGACGAGCCAAGGAGCGGAAGAAGGTTGGAGATGACGGGCCGTTTGAGACCACCCGGCTGGCGGCGCTGCGATGGCCAGAACGAATGATGGTTCTCGATACGGATTGATCTCGTTGTCTCGCCTGGCACTGCTGGCTACGATGCCCCTCGCCTCAAATCCCACGGAGCCACTGATGATGAGACTCACCACGCTGCTTGCTGTAACGGCACTGCTTGTCGTCCCGGCTCCGTCGGTAGACGCCGCGAATCGGATCGCCCTCCAGGGGAATGGCAAACTGGCCATCGTCGAGAAGGACGGTGAGATCAGCTGGCAGATGAAATGGGGCGGGATCCATGACATCCACGTGCTGAAGAACGGGCACATCATGGTGCAGCAGGGCAGCCGCAAGGTTGTCGAAATCGATCCTGCGACAAAAAAAGTCGTCTGGTCTTACGATTCGGGCTCAGCCAACGGCAACAAGGGGAAGCGGATCGAGGTCCATGCGTTTCAGCCGCTGCCCGATGGTCGCATCATGATCGCCGAGTCGGGCGCGCGGCGGATCATCGAGATCAACCGGGACGGGAAAATTCTGCACTCCGTCAGGCTTCACGTCGACAAGCCTCACCCTCACCGTGACACGCGACTCGTGCGCAAGATCGCGACCGGCAACTACCTGGTCTGCCACGAGGGTGACGGGGCGGTTCGCGAGTACGACGGCAAGTCGGGCAAGGTGGTCTGGGAATA
>MDTE01095010.1_pt1 | contig 11804 bp, 14 predicted proteins | sample 811231 | NCBI WGS metagenome assembly MDTE01 (sample SAMN05326651, study PRJNA326480) | marine metagenome | isolation source: seawater | place: Indian Ocean: Red Sea | collected 2010
CAGCGTTGTTGAGCACCTCTCCAGTGACACTTGGAAAGAAGTACATGTCGGCGGCGAAGGAACTTCCCGTTCGGATCATCTCAGCAGCCGCACAACGCGCACCCATGCGAACGTACTCGGGCGTGATACGTGCCTCGGTGGGGAAGATGGCTTCGTTGAGCCAGCGGTGAAGAGGAAACCCGTCGCTGAAATCCCGGGCGTTGAGTTGCATGGCCAGGTGCGTGTGCCAGTTCTGGAAACTTCGGGTGATGAGGCGCGTCGACCCGTCGATGTCTTCCAACACGTCTTCGTCACCGTTGGAGGTCGTCCACGCCCCGTCTTGATGGAGCAAGACATCGCCCACCGTTTTCTGCCCGCCACGGTCGTACAGGACCGTGTTGCGGTAGCGCACTGGCGGGATGTCGCTCATGGTTGACCCTGCTCGCCATGATTCATGAATGCTGATGGTTGCACCGAGGGTCTTATGTTTGATTGGGACAGCGCAGGTTTGCCGCCACTGTGGCTTAGTTGGTAGAGCATCTGATTCGTAATCAGAAGGTCGGGAGTTCGAGTCTCCCCAGTGGCTCCTCATGCATTGGTTTTGGTCGTGGAAACATCAACGCCGAACGCCACAGCGCTTTGCACCAGCGCCACCACGCCAGGCAGCGGACGGCCTGCGATGTAATCCAAACATGCCCCTCCACCGGTGGAGACATGACCCATCCTGTCGGCAAGCCCCATCTTTGCGACGAGGGTGGCCGTGTGACCGCCACCCATCACGGCGTAACCGGGCGATTCTGCACAGGCGTTGAGCATCTCGACGGTGCCGAGAGCAAAGTCGGTGCTCTCGAACACACCCGCAGGGCCGTTGAGGATGATGGTGCCAGCCTGCTTGATGGCCGCAGAGAGGTGGAACACCGAGGTGATGCCGATGTCTTGGAAGGGGGCATCGAGGGGGAATTTCTCAATGGGAATGTCGACGCGGTTACCTTCGATGTTGGCGGCTAAGTCAACGGGAAGGTGGATTTTGTCACCGTGGTCAAGAATGAGGGTTCGGGCACGAGCAACGGTTGACTGCGCGTTCTTGTCCATCTCGTTCATCAGGAAATTGCGATTTCCTTCTCCGATGTCGTAGCCAGCCAAGTCGAGCAAGAGGTTGGCAACACCGCCGGTGGGCCACAAGGCATCGGCAATACCGTTGCGCAGCATGTTCTCGGCCACTTGGATGGAATCGTCCACCTTGATGCCGCCCAAGACAGCGAGACACGGGCGCTTGGGCGTTTCAAGCGCCATGTCTAATTTCCTGAGCTCGTTGCCCATGAGTTCTCCAGCCACACAAGGAAGCATGCTGGCAAAGCCAACGATGGAAGGTGTAGAGCGATGAGCGCAAGCAAAGGCATCGTTGACGTACATGTCGGCCACGCTGGAGAGGCGTTGAACGAGTTGGGTCTCGGCCATGGCAGCACTGTCGCCCTTCAGGCTCGCTTCATCGGCGTCCATGCGGACGTTGTTGAGCATCAAGAGTTGGCCGACCTCAAGTTCTTCGATAGCCTTCATGGCTTTCGGGCCGTGGATGTCGTCCACCCACTTGACTTGTCGACCGAGCAGGCGCCCCAATTCACGGGCGTGACCAAGCGTGCTGGTAAAATCGTCTTTTCCGGGACGAGACTGATGGGCAAGCAAGATGACCTTGGCTTTCACCAAGCGTTGCAGGGTCGGGAGGATCGCTCGGATTCGAGTGTCGTCCATGAAGGTCTTCGTGGCGGGCTCAAGAGGGCTGTTGATGTCCACGCGAAGCAAGACCGTCTTGCCCTCGACGTTGACATCGTCCAGCGTGAGGACCTTCGCCATTGGTTCATCCACGGGCCTTCGGTTTTTCATCCCTGTGTTGGTGGTACGAGTTTGAAGGGCCAGCTGACCATGATTGGAGTCTGCAAAGCCTTCATCGGGTTGTACTGAAAGGTCGCAAGACGCGCGTCCCACCCTTGCTCCCGGCGCGAAAGGTGATAAGTCCCGCGACGCCCTTGGCTTGTATGGCCGATGAAGCGTCCAAGGACACCCCTCCGTTGGAGGGTGCTCGTCGGCGTGCGTCCACCGCCACTTCGTCGTTCGGGGTGTCCCGCCGAGAAGGCCACGATGCCAGCGTCTACTACACCAGTCGCCTCAACGAAGGGCTGGTCAGTTCACGAGATGTCGGCGCCGCACAGGCCTTTCCCGAAGAGCACACCAACACCGTGCTGTGCGGCGACTCGCGCACCTTACCGCTGCCTGACAACTGCGTGCATTTGGTCGTGACCTCACCCCCCTACAACGCCTCAAAGGATTACGACGAGGATCTTTCGCTGAAGGAATACCTGACGCTGCTTCACGACGTGTTTGCCGAGTGCTACCGCGTCCTCACCCCCGGAGGTCGAATGGTCGTTAACGTGGCCAATTTGGGACGCAAGCCCTACATTCCACTCTCTTCGCACATCAACATCATCATGGCCGAAATCGGCTTTTTGATGCGCGGCGAAATCGTTTGGGACAAATCCGCCAGCGCCGGCTCATCCTGCGCCTGGGGTTCCTTCCAGTCGGCCTCCAACCCGTGCCTTCGGGACGTCCACGAATACCTGCTCGTGTTCTCCAAGGGCGACTACAAACTCCAACGCAGCAAAAAGGAGCGAGCAGAAGGACGGTTGGACACGATCCCTCGCGACGATTTCATCCAGCACACGAAGTCCATCTGGTCCTTCGCCACCGAACGCGCCTCCCGCGTGAACCACCCCGCACCGTTCCCGGTCGAACTGCCCAAGCGCTGCATCGAGATGTACTCCTTCGCCGGTGACGTCGTCCTCGACCCGTTCAACGGTTCGGGCACCACCTGCGTCGCCGCCAAGATGCACGGGCGTCGTTACCTCGGTGTTGACCTGTCGGAGGACTACTGCGCCATTGCCGAAGAACGGTTAAGCCAGACCGAGGCGTTTGACATCGACGATTTGATCGTCTAGTCGTCCTTGATGCCGCCCCAAAACGAACCGGATGCCTCTTCCTGTTTGACCACTGCCTCTTCAGGGGCCGTTTCCTGTTCGATCGCTGCCTCTTCAGGGGTATCGGCATCAATCGTCGAAACGGCTTGAACGAAGTTCGTTTGAGCGTCAACGGTCACGGTTTGACCGCCACTCAGCACCACCTGCTCTTCCTTGTTCGCTTTGGCCAGACTTCTGCCAATGAAGACATTCAGGATGATGCTCAGGCAACACATGCCCGTACCGATGTCCGCAACAGCATTGCCAAAGGCGTAATCGTCCATGAAGGCGTCAAGGTCGCCCTCCACGGCCATGATGCTGACCCAATCGGACGCACTGAAGCCATAGCGTCCCTCGGTGAGGTTGGTCAGTCGATACTGATAGCTATTGGAGGACGACCAGTCTTTGCAATCTGTTTTTTCGACGGGAATGAAGTCGTAGTTTCCGTCTCGGAGGAGGTCAACGCTGAAGGCGAAGTTTTCGCAATTCCCCTCTACCTCGTCCGTGATCACGATGATGGATGCATCGACGTTTGAGGCATCGATGACGAATTGACCGCTTGTGCCGTAGGCGATTTCATCAGCGCCAGGCTCGGTGAACCTGGCCCCGATAACGATCAGCAACAGGCCGAGCGCAACGAGCGTGAAGAAGACAGGTTTGTACCAAGGCTTCTCTGCCATGGTTGGCGATACCGTCCCCTCAGTATCTACTTTGGCGTGCATGGTTGTTGCGATTGGATTTTGAACGGGGGGCGTCCACCGTGCACCATGACCTCGTGGTCCACCTCGGATATTGTCGGCCCGGACGGCGAGGATTGGCGTGTGCCGGTCTCGGAACTTCAGGCACGCCAAACCCGTCTGGCCGAAATGTTGGCTGAAGCGGGACTTCCGGGAGTGCTGGTTCAACACCCTGTCGACTTGTACTACTACGCAGGAGGGCGCCAAGATGGTTCGCTCTTCGTCCCCGCCAAGGGCGCGGGTGGCAGCGAAGAGGCAGGCGGCGACGGACCCGTTGCCTTTGTCCGTCGCTCGCTCAAACGTGCGCAATGGGAAGCGGGCGGCGACGACGCTCCGCACATCATCAAACCCTTCCCGCGTCTTTCGACCTTCACCGACACGCTCGGCCAACTGGGCGTAAACGGCGCCCCAGCCTTGCAGTTTGGTGAGGCGCCAGGCACGTTCACGGCCCGGTTCTCATCGGCTCTTTCATCCCTTGGAACATGTGCTGATGCCACGTCCCTGATTCATCGTCAACGGGAAATCAAGTCGGCTTGGGAAATCGAGCAAATGGACATCGGGGCCTCGGTGCAAATGCGGATGTTCGAAGCGGTTCAAGCCGTTGGCGGTGAGGGCATGAGCGAACTTGACATGGTCGCAGCAGCCGAGGCCGTCAGCCGTAGCGAGGGCTTCGGAGGCAACGTCCAGATGCGTCGTTATCCGTTGCAGTGCGACCGTGGCGTCATCGTTGCGGGTCGTGCGGGCGGCATCCCCTCGTTCTTCGATTCCGCTGTTGGCGGCACCGGACCCCATCCGCTCAGCGGTATGGGTTCAGGGTTCACTCGCGTGAAGAAGGGTGAGCCGGTGCTGGTGGATTTGGTTCACGCTCACCGAGGCTACATGGTGGACGCCACCCGCATGTTCGTTTCTGGACAACTTCCTGAAGTATGGCAACAACGCCTTGAGGACATGATCGCCGTCAAGGAAGAGGTCGTTGATGTGCTCGACCAGGGTCTGCACTGCAGTCAAGCCTGGGACGCGGGTCTTGCGTTGGCCACGGAGTTGGGTTACGCCGACCATCTGATGGGTACCAAACCCGACCAAAGCCGCTTCTTGGGGCATTCCATTGGCCTGCAACTCGATGAATCGCCCGTGGTGGCGGCAGGCTTTGACCGGCCGCTCCCCGTTGGCGGCACCATGGCCATTGAGCCGAAGGCGGTCTATGCAGAAGGCAGCGTGGGCAGCGAAGATACGTGGGTTCGCGACGAGGAAGGCATGCGCCCCATCACCGCAGACGGGGCGCTTCCTTGGGTGATGGAGTGGGATGCATGACGCAAGAGCACGATGAAGAAGAGGTCTGTGAGAAGACCGAAGGTTGGGATGAAGAAGACGTGGGAAAGCGCATCGTGAAACGGGTCACCCCCAACGGGACCTACTTCAACGAACTCATCGTCAACGTGTTCTGTGCCATGTGCGGGGCCTCGTTCATCGGTCCTTCCCGTGAAGCCGGAGGGTTTCTCGGCGGGCACGAATGCCTGCATGCGTGGGAGTTTGGTCAAGTGATGGGTCGAAGCGATGGGCTGACCGAGTGAACCAACAAAGCGCACCACATCATTCAAGGGTCGCAGGACCACGAGCATCACCATGGTCGCCAAGCCCTATTCCACAAGTCACATCGCCGCCGTGTCGGCGCACTTCACCACGATGCGTCTTTCCGGAGCTGTCAAGGAGCGCTTGGTCACGCTGCTTTGCGAAGAATTGGACCGTCTCGTACCTCGAATGGAAGACGAGACACTGTCGCAAGACCCCGAGCGAAAAACACTGGATGACCCCAGGCGCAGCCGCCTCAATTACAACCGAACCCGTGAATTGATGATCGACCGCATCAACAACGTCGACTCCGTTGGTTCTGCAGCGGTGCAAGCCGGTATTGACCACCTCGAAGATCACCTCGCTCAACTGCTTCGTCATGCTTCTGAAGCAGCCGAGAGGGACCGTGTAGCCACCATCAAACCGCGTCATTTGGACCGCGCGGTCCTCAATACCAAGCCTGCTGAGGGCGAAGACGACAACGAACCATCGCAAGAAGCCGGCGCAGCCGAGGAATTCGTGGCCAGCCAAGCCGGCGGCCTCATCACGCCCACGGCGTTGCTCTCGATGGCTCGCAGCATCGCCCGCATGAGCGTGAGCAAAGACGCCTTGGACGAGTTGCTCTACCTTTACGCCGAGGTGCTCGAGGACCTTGAAGAAGACATTCGAAAGCACGCTCAATTGGGCAGCAACCCCGTTCATTTCATCGAATCCATCAACGCCATGAAGGGCATGATGACGTTGGGCTGGATGCGCTCTCGCCTCAAGCGGGCAGCCGAGCATGCCCAAGGGCGTGGTGCCAAAGGCATCGAATTGCAGGATGTCATCGACAGCCAATCCTATGCCGTGGAGTGATGATATGCAACGCCAACCGCTTGGAGACCTGCAGGAAGTCTTCACCGTACGCAACGAGCCCATGTTGCTTATCCTTGGACGGCCTTCGTGCGATGATTGTGTTGAATGGTATGCAGCATTGGACGCGTGGACCCCTCCCAAACCACTCAAGATTTGCACCCTCGACCTGTCCACTGAATTGGGTGAGGTCTTCAAGGAACACCATGCTTGGACAGCCCACATCGAGATGATTCCATTCAATGTCCTCTATGTTGATGGAGAGCCGGTCGACCAATGGGCAGGTGGAAGCGTCGAGCGCTTGGTGAAAGCGCTTCAGCAACCGGAGGATTGAGCGTGACGTGGGGGTCCATCCTCGTTTCAGCAGTTTTGGCCGGCATCGTCGCCACCGCCGTCACGGTCGCGATCGAAAAATGGGGCGGACTTATCGGCGGTTTACTCGGAACCGTCCCGTCCACCATCGTTCCCGCGGCGGTTGGCATGCACCTCGCTGGAGGTGAGGAGGCGTTGATGGCCAGCATGTCGGTGGTGCCACTCGGTATGCTGCTCAATGCGCTCTTTTTGGGAGCATGGCTCGTGCTTCCTCGTTGGTTCTCCAACCGTTCACGCCCGCTTTTCTGGACCACCTTGGGTGCGTTGTTGTTCTGGTGCATACTCGGTCTTCTCGTCTTGGCCCTCATCGAACAGGTGGTGGCGCCCAACATGAGTGAACGCGCTCTTGCCCTTGCTGGTTTTGTCCTGTTGCTTCTCATCGTCGTGGCGTTTAATCGCCGCCCACAGCCCGCCCCCAAAGGCACCAATGCGGTCTCGAAAGGGGTGCTCGTAGCCCGAGGCCTCATGGCGGCATTTGCCATCGGCATCGCCGTTTGGCTGGCAGGATTGGGCTATCCGTTGCTGGCCGGTCTCGCCAGCGTGTTCCCTGCAATCTTCCTCACCAGCATGGTGGCGTTGTGGTTGGCTCAAGGTCCGACCGTGCCTCAAGGTGCGGCTGGACCGATGATGTTGGGTGGCGCCAGCGTGGCGGTTTACGCCAACCTCGCCATGTGGTCTTTGCCAGCTTACGGGGTGGTGGTCGGCTCGGCGATTGCGTGGGTTGGTTCGGTGCTTGGCTGGTCGGTTCCCGCTTTCCTCGTCTTGCGTCGGGTGCACGCCAAGGCGCTGGTCAACGGTTGATGGTTCGTGTCCAACGGGGTGCGGCCGGAATGTCGACCACGTGCACCTGAACATAGGTGACGCCTTTGACTTCGGTCAGACGCTTTCGCAATGCGTCGAGGTCGAGCAGACAGCAGGGGCAATGGGGTCGCGCTGGTTTGACCGTCAGGTTCACCTCACCGTCTTCAGCGATGTCCACCTGCTGGACGATCTCGAGTTCGGGGTATGGACGGACATCGTGCGGGTCTTTCCACGACCCCAACACGCGTGCGACGCGGCGCTGGAGGGCCACGTGCTTTCGTCCCATGCAACCGCCTCAGTCCTCGTCCTTCACCAAGGCTTCGGCTTCATCGAGTCGTAATTCTGCCAATCGACCCTCAACTTCGCCGAGTTCTGCCTGACAGCGCTTCAACAACGCCGTGCCTTCCTCAAACATGGCCAAGGTTTCGTCCAAGTTTTTCCCGCCTCGTTCAAGTTGGGCTACCAGGTCTTCCAGTCGTCGTAAGGCTTCGTCATAGGTCATCGTTTCTTCCGTCATCGTTCATCCTCCAGGGGTTCAATGGTGTGCACGTCGGCGGCCGCTTGACCGTCGGCGAATTGGAGTTGGATGGTCTGCCCTTCTTTCAGGTTCGCCACGTCCGAGATGACCGCCCCTTGGTCGTCTTGGACCATGGAGTAGCCACGCTCCAGCACCCGTTTCGGGTGGGCGGCGTTCAGGGTCGCTTCGAGTTGGGCCAAACGCTGTTGTCGCACTGTAACCGTGGCTTCCATGTTGCGTTGCATTCGGTGATTCAAGCGACTGAGGCGTTCCTTGGCGGCGTAGATGCCTTTTCCTGGAGCGTGGCGCAGTTGACTCGTCAAGAGAGCGAGCTGCTGGCGCCATTCCTGAAGGCGACGTTGCATGGCACCCTCGATGCGCAGATCAAATTCGTCGAGGAGTTGGACCATGGCGTGGCGCTCGGGAACGAGCCGCTCAATGGCGTTGGAGGGCGTTGAGGCGCGCACATCGGCGACGAGGTCCGAGACCAGGTGGTCTTGTTCATGACCCACCGCTGAGATGATGGGCACGGTGCTGGCGAGGATGGCCCGCACGACCGGTTCCAAATTGAATGCCCAAAGGTCCTCGGGCGAGCCTCCGCCTCGCCCCACGATGACGGCGTCCACCGGCGGTAGGCCGAGCCGACTCGCCACCTCTGGACGGGCTAAGGCTCGGGTTACGGCCAGTCCGCGTACGATTTCTTTGGCAGCGTGTTCGCCCTGAACCAGCACCTCGATGACGGTTGTTCGCAGGCCCGGCCAACGGTCGGCCATGAGTTGACGCATGTCGGACAGGGCCGCTGAATCGGCCCCGGTGACGATCGCCACGTGCTTTGGTAGCAACGGCAGGCGGCGAGAGGGAATGTCCAGTGAACCTTCAGCCCGGAGTGTCTCGATGAGTTGGCGTTTTGCCTCCTCCATGGCACCCAAGGTCTGTACCGGCTGAATCCGTGCAACAACGACCTGCAACTTTCCTCGCTTGGGCCACACGTCCACGCTGCCGATGATGATGACTTCACTGCCGACCTTGATCAAAGGACTGACCGTCAGGCGAGCGCTGCGCCATATCACGCAATCCATCTGCCCGTCATCGTCGCGCAGCGTGAAGTAGATGTTGCCGTTGTGGACGCTCCACGAGGAAACTTCTCCCTGCAGGGCCTGATGCTGAAACAACGGGTCGTTCTTGACGGTCTGCTGAACGAGCCGTGCGAATTGGCCGATGGGCAGCGGGCCCGTCGTCGTTTGGTGACCCGCTGACATGGTGCGCAAACGGCCGTCAAGGGTTCTTGAAGCATCGGGTTTCGGTTTTTGTCACGATGCATCATCTTGGTCGGACGCATTTGACTCCTCGTTTCGCGCTCGCTTGCGCATCAACCGTTCATGCGCTTGCCTTGCCTCAACCTCGTGCAATTTGTGATGGATTTTCGCTCGCAGGAACCGCACGACGATGTACACGGCGATGGCGTTGACCAAGAGCAGAAACCACTCGGTGCGCCCCCATTCTTCAAACAGAACCATTCCTCCATTCAAATCGGCGGACGGATATCGATGTCCACGTCGCCGCGAGGCTTGCCAATGCAGCCGAGGCGAGCCCCTTCTTCGACCAACCAATCATCGAGGCCGGGCGGGAGTTCTTCGGGCAGCGGGACCTCACCGAGGATGAGACTGACCATGCAGGTGCCGCAGGTGCCGGAGGTGCAGTTGGTGGGCAAGGTGATGCCGCAGGCTTCGGCGTGCTCAACGATGGTTTCGCCGGGATTCACAGCGCATTGACCTAACAGGTGCGGTCCTCGCAGAAAGCGAATCACAGGGCTGGGCGCGCTGTCCGTTTCCGGTGTTGCATCGGCGGTCAAGGAAGCCGGACTTGCGGACATGGGCGCCGCCTCATCGAGCCTTTTCTCGGGTCCAGCGACCCGTTTGCTTGTTGAAGAACAGGCCGGCCTTCTTCATCCACTTGTTGAACTTGGTCGCACCGGCACCAGTTCGCAGGATGAAGTCCTCTCGGTCTTCTTGAGCCTGGATGTAATCCTTGGCGGCGAGCGTTTGGTCAATCCAGTCGTTGATGTCCATCAGCCCACCGGCGACCACGCTTTCTTCGACCACACGGGTCATTTCGTCAGCGGTAGCACCCGTCTGCTCAAGGTCCTTGCGAATGAGGTCGGAGACCGAGGAGAAGTCCATGCTCGCTGGCTTGGGAGGGACGGGATTTCGTGGTGGCTTGTCGGGGTCGATGGAGATGCGATTGGAGCCGTCAAGGATCGCTTCAACGCCAACGGTGAGGGCAGGTGTGAAACTCGTTTCGCACTCCCAGCAGATGAACGCCCAAGTGTCGGGCTGGTCGGGGTCACGGGATTGGCGCGGGTCGAGTTCATCACCGCACTCCGGACAAGCGTGGAAGATGAGGCCAGGGACATGTTGGCGGCGGAAGTCAACGATGTCTTGTGGCGTGCCCTCGAGTTCCAGCATTTCGTGGTCGCGAGCGGCTTCAAGACCTCGCGTTTCAAGTTGGTCTCGAATCTTGACCTTCTGGTCATCCTTGCCTTCGTCGTGAAGGTTGTTTTCGAGTTTGACGATGAGTTCCACCGTTTTTCCGAGGCGGTTCATGATGAGTTTCTGGGCGCGGAAGGCTTCGACCTTGGCGATCTTCAAACGCTCTTTTTGCTCGGCGAGTTCCGTGAGAACGTCCTTTTGCTTGCGCTGGAACTTCATCTCTTCAATGCGCGATTCCTGCTTCTTCTCGGGAGCCAGAACCTTGGAGAGGAAGCGCTCCTTTCCGTGGGATTGCGGGCCTGCCGTGATGATTTCAATGACACCTTGAGCAATCGCTTCCTTCAGCCCGTAATTCTCAACGAGCATGTCCTTGTCGATCTTCTTGAGGTCGCCAATTTTCAAGCCAGCGTCGGCAAGTTGGTTGGCCGTGGTATCGTCAATACCGCGGCGGAGCAGTGCAAGATAGGTGTCTTTCTTTGCCATTCCAGTCCCCCCGACAGGTTGAGGCGAGCAGACACTCCTAAGAAAAGTCTCTCCCCAAAGTGTTCAATCCTTCCACTCCATTTGAAGAATCAAGCCTCTTCTTCACAGGATTCGAAATCCACCCCTAAATCGGCCCACTCCTCCAGTTCAAACGTTTCCGGTCGTCGTTGCAGTCGGGGGTCGTGTTGGAGGGCATGGTACGCGCGCATCCATCGCGTGGCGTGCCATCCGGGAATACGAGCGATTCGGCGCGGTGGTTTGCTGAGGGTGCGCTTGAGTTTCTTGCGACGTTGCTTGAACGTTTCTTGAATCATCATCACGAGCAAGCGCCGGTCGCACGGCCATTCCTCGTCGTGCGGCGTCATACGAAGCAGTCTCGAATGCACCCGTGGTGCGGGGGAAAATGCATGTGGGGGGACACGCTCACCCAAGTCAACATCAAAATCCAACGCCACCACCATGCCGAGGGAGCCGACATCGCTCTCGTACTCCATCACCACACGTTCTGCAAATTCTTCTTGAACCAACACGACGATGTCCCTCAACGGTTCCGTCTTTGGGTTTCGGTGATGTCGGGTGATCACATCGATGAGCGGTGATGAGATTTGGTAGGGAATGTTGGCCACCACCCGCGTGGTGTCAGCCGGCCATGCAACGGTCAACGCGTCGCCTTCGATTAGGGTCAAGCGTTCTTCAGCGATGGCATCGGCAAAGACCGAACGAAGGTGTTCGCATGCCCCGCTGTCCAACTCAATCGCAGTGACCGCGCAGCCGCTCGCCAGCAAGACCTCGGTCAACACGCCCGGGCCCGGCCCGATTTCGAGCACATGGTCTTCAACGTCCACTTCGGCCCAGGAAACGGTGCGCTCAAGGACGTCGTCGTGCACCAAAAAATGCTGCCCCAGCTCTTTCTTGAACGGCTGTCGGGCACGAAGAGCGTCGACCAGTCGGCGAGCATTCCTCATGCTTTCACCGGCAACAGAAGGTCGATCAGTCG
>MDTE01134543.1_pt1 | contig 11801 bp, 9 predicted proteins | sample 811231 | NCBI WGS metagenome assembly MDTE01 (sample SAMN05326651, study PRJNA326480) | marine metagenome | isolation source: seawater | place: Indian Ocean: Red Sea | collected 2010
ACCGATACCACCGCGATCTGCGGCGCCACAGCCGCCACGAAATATGGCCGCGAAGACGTCCTCGAGCCATGGTGCGCCACCTTGAGGACGCCCGCCCGCAGGCGCCTACCCCAGGCCAGCATGGCGCCATCGCTCTCCTCCTCTATGTCCCCGGTAAGCAGCAGACTCGCGGCCCCGTAGTCCAGTCTTAGAACTACCGAACCATTGTTCAGATTGTGGGGCGAAACACCTGCTGAATCGACAAACGCCCCAGTGGGATGCAGGACGACTCCACTCACACCTCCCAGCCCTACCAGGCTATCGCCGGCGGCCACCCGGTGGTAGCAAATCCCCCGCTCCCGAATCAAGGTCTGCAATCTCTTTGCAGTCCACGAATCATAGATCTGGCCGCTGTCCAGATAGTGCCCTACCTCCACCTTTTCGAGCAGAGTCACCAGGCCACCGATATGGTCGCTGTGCGGATGCGAGGCCACTACCACATCTATGCGGCCCACTCCATAATATCGCAAAAAGGGCAACAGCACGCGTGCACCGTGATCAAAATGAGCACTGCGCGCACCGGCGTCCACTACCATGGTTTTGCCATTGGGAAAGCGCAGAAATACCCCGTCGCCCTGGCCCACGTCCAGGAAGAATACCTCCAGATCGCGCCCCCTCAGCAGCGGGCTCCACAGCATCACATTGAGCCCGATCAGGAGTGCAAAAAGCCCTGCCTTCCAAAACCGCCGGCTCGCTGGCAGCCACCACAGCAGCGCCCCTAGCGCCAGACTGCCGACAACGAATCCCCAGCCCGGTCGGGCCGTGTCCACCGCAGCAAAGGGGATGGCCGCAAACAGGTCTACCAGATCCAGGAGAAATCGCAGCACCAGATAATTGCACGCATTGAAGGCCGTGGCCGACAACGGCAGCCACCAGCCGCCCAGCACACTTAGCAATCCCAACCCGACCACCAATCCCAGCAGCGGTACCACTACCAGGTTGGCCAGCGGGGCAATCGGCGCGAATTGCTGAAAGTGATAGGCAATCAGCGGTGCCGTGCCCACCTGGGCGGCCAGAGAGACGCACAGGGGACTGATCACCCACTGGCCGATCCAGCAGTCTTGCCGGCGCCAGGAGCTGGGGAACAACGCGGCGATGGGTCCGTGCAGCCCGACGATGGCCAGGGTGGCAGCAAAGGAAAGCTGGAAACTCAGGCTCAGCAAACTGGTCGGCCAGACCGCGAGGATGAGCAGTGCGGCCAGACCTAGCGAATTGTAGATATCTCCGCGCCGACCCAGGACGCGGCCCAGCAGGATCACACTGGCCATGAGGCTGGCCCGCACCACCGGTGGCTGCAGTTGGGTCACAAAGGCATAGGCCACCAGCACCCCTATGGTCGCAGCCGCCGTCCAGCGATCAGAGAGTCGACACAACCTGAAACCAGTAAAGAAAAAGACCGTGATCAACCCCACGTGTAGCCCGCTAATAACCAGGGCATGCGCCAGTCCGGTACTGCGAAAGCTCGCATGAACCTCCTCGGGAATCCGGTGTTTCTCCCCTAGCAACATACCCTGCAGCAACCCCGCTGGCGCCCCTCGCAGGTTGCGCTGGATAATTTCTCGAATGGCCCGTCGCAGCGGCAGTATAGCACATTCATAAAACAAACTACCCAGCCGCTCCTCCACCTCCACCACCTGGCCGGGGCGGCGCAAGTACAGTATCCCGTGAATGTGCTGTAAAGCCAGAAAAGCGCGATAGTCGAAGGCGCCGGGATTGCGCCGCCCCGGCGGCCTCAGCAGCCGGCCCTGCAACGCCAGCCGCGCCCCGTATCCACCCTGCACCTCCACCTCCCGGGCATTGACCAACACCCTCCCCGATACCCGGTAAAAAGCACTGTCTGTCTCCACCGCCTCTAACTCCAGCGCAAAACGAATCCGCTCCCCCTGCCATTCGGGTTCCTCGGCTACGCGGCCGTGGAAAATTCCCTCTGTGCCGAAAAGGCCGGCGTTTAGAAGATGGTTCGCAGGTAACAATAGTGTATCGGCCTGGTAACGCAGCGCCCCCAGCAACAGCAGCAGCCCCAGCAACAAAGAGGAAATGTGCCGCCCCTTCAACGCTGCAATCAGAGCCACCAGAACTAGCGCTAAGAAGAGAACCAACAGGAGTACAGGCGGAACGGGCACATAGTGCGCCAGGATCACTCCCGCCCCAAAGCACAGAGCAGTCCACAGTGCCGGTCGGCGTTTTCCGGATGTCCTCGCCAAAGCCATATCTGCAAAACCGCAAAAACCATTCCAGCTGGCACGCATTTGAAGCTTTGGGAAAATACGGACGGCTGCAGAAGTCATAAGCCGAAAAAAGCATCGGCCCAACCAAGCGCAGCCCCGAGGGGGTTTTGATAGACGCCCCCATCTCCAAATCGTATTTTACTGCATGCAGATTAGACCTGGTTTGCCGCATTCAACCAAGCCCCACAAAAGAGCGAGAAACTATGCCCGCCGAACGCCCGAATACCCTGATCCTGTCGACTGACCAGCAGCGCGCCGACGCCCTGGGGTGCACCGGCCATCCGCAACTGCGCGCCAACTACTATGGCAAGATTAGCTTGATCGACGATTGGCTGGGGCAGATCCTCCAGGCCTGCGCCGCCAAAGGCTGCCTGGACAATCTGCTCATCGTCTCCTGGTCCGACCATGGAGAAATGCTGGGAGACCATCAGCTGCTGCACAAATCGCATTTTTTCGAAAGTTCCGTGCGCGTCCCCCTGCTCGTGTCCTGGCCGGCAAAAATCTGCACCGCTCAACAATCCGATGCCCTGGTCGAAACGCTGGACATTGCCCCTACGGTGCTGGAAGCCGCCGGGATCGACATTCCCGCACGCTGCATGGGCAAATCGCTCTGGCCACTCCTGGAGGAAGGCGCCGATCAGGTGGAATTCCGCGATGCAGCCTTCAGCGAAATACACTTCACGCCACCCTGGCCCGGCCACCCGAAGATGCCGCAGAGCGAACACCGGCGCAACTTTATGGTCCGTACGGACAGGTATAAATACGCGGTCGACGAAACGGGGCAGGGCTACATGCTATACGATTTGGACAAAGATCCCCGGGAACGGAATAATCTGATCGGCCACCCGAACGAGCGGGCCACTGAAAACGAAATGCGCGACCACTTGTTGAGATTTCTCTGCCGGGCGCATTCCGTCAGCGGGCTAGCAAGCTAAGCGGCCGTCTCAAAAGCTCCGCCGAACCTTTTGAGACGGAACTATGAACTGTGCTCACCAGGCCCCAGCTGCAACCGGTAGATCGATCTCTGATCTGCCAGCAGCCAGGTAGCGGGAGAAGGCTCGGTCAGGAAAAGACAGCCGGGCGCGGAAGCCACCGGCGTCAAGCTGTTCGCCGGTATATCCCACCGATAGAAGGTGCCATCCGCCAGGCAGTAATAATTCCCATCGCTCCCCTGCACGACCTTGCGAGGCATGCCGATCGGCAATGTCCCCTGGTAGAGAACCTGTCGCGTCGCACCATCGAGCAGGGCGATCTCATCCCCCTGCTGCGCTATTACCACACCCGCTGCGGAAACTCCCAGGATATTCGTCGTATCCGCTCCTGGCCACAGTTCCAGGGTTGCAACCACTGCCCGCATTGCGGGGTCAAAAGCGTAGATCAGCGCACTGTCCTGGGTGGGCGGATGGCTGCGCATCTGCCCCCACCGGTCGGTGCCACCCCACAGCAGACGGTTGCGAGGGTCGTAGGCGAGGGTTGGCAGGTTCTGGTCGGGAATGAGGTGATGGTAGACATCGATCTCCTCCGTGTCCGGATCAATTACAGCCAGGGCACCGCCCAGGTAGTTGTAGCCGCTGTCCGATGAGATATAGACCCGCTGGCCGTCCGTAACCGCTGCCCGTGGTCGCGTCTGCTTGTAGGCTTTGCCCAACTCGCTCAACTCGCGAGGATTGGCCCCATATGCAAAAGGACGGGCGGGATCGTAGATCGAAATGAGAGACTGGACGTAAATACCCAGGTAGGCTTTGCCCGCATGTCCCACCGCGCACATTGGCTCGCCGGTGACGCGCGCCACCATGCCGCTAGATTGACGGATCTCCCCGCTTTCGGGATCGATAGTGAATAAGTTCTGCTGGCTGTAATTGGCCCCGACCACCTGGCGCGAATTTATTGCCTCGATGAACATGATGGAGTTTCCACCCGCCGCGCAATTCGGCATTTGACCGCTTTGGAAGGTATCCGCCTCCGGGCTGTAGCGGAAAAGGGCGCCGAAGTGACTTATGCCCACCGCACAACCATCGACGCTTTCCAGGAACCAGGGCTCCGCCGGCCGTTGCGCATCGCCCCGCAGCAGCAGCTCGCCTGCTGCGCCCACTTCCCACAAACGGCTGCTGGGGAAGCCAAGCGCGAAACGCCGCCCTCCGACCTCTACCTGATGCGCGAAGTGCTCATCGCCCGCAGGCGCTGCGGGCAGGGACACCGAAGAAACCGGTAAGACCGGTTGTGCCGCTCTCAACTCCCGCGTTTGGGGATCGAAGAGCATCCCGATATCACCTGGCCCCATGCCCCTAAAGCGAATCCGCCCCCGATCGTCCTCACTGAAGGAATGGGTATACTTGCAACCGGGAGCCGCCTGTTTCCAAAGATTGCAGATACCAGTTTGGAGATCGTATTCCCCCAGGTACGCATTTGGATAGGTGCCAAAATAAATGCACCTATTGGAAGCGCCGAACGCCCCCCAGCTGTACTCCGTCTCCGGCAGACTGGTTTCGAGCGCTGCGAACTCTTTGGTTTCGACATCGAAGCGATAGGCCCGCCCGTTGCCGTAGGGCATGATGTAAATGCGACCATCCGCTCCCAGTGCCCCCCCGTGCGAAGCGATATCATTGTGCGGGATCTCGTAGCGTTCGACGCTCAGGTCGCGGCTGTCAATGAGGAACAACCAGTTGGCTTTTGCCGCGTTGCTGTAAGAGAAAACCGCCAGGGTGCAGCCATCGTGCAGATGCAGCACCCGCCGGGTATAACCCAGCAAAGTAGGTACCTCCGGCGTGCCCAGCAATGCCGCCCCAGGCAGCGTATCGGCAGCCACCCCGATGCGCCTTGGCCGCTGGCGCATCGGGCTATCGGCGGGCACTTCGCTCATGGTTCTATATCGACGCAGGATGAAACTTTCTCGCAATCCGGCCAACCCTGTTTACAAAACAAACTCATAGACTTCGTCAAACCACTTGTACACCGGCTTTTCTTCGCTTAGTTTGTAAGCGCCGCCCATTGCGAAGATGCGCCCGTCCACCACGGCGGCATCCAGCCAGGCGCACTTGGCGGGCAGCGGCGTATTCGAGGACCAGGTGCCGGCCTCGATATCGTATACCTCGGTGGCTGCGCTGTAATCGATACCTTTGCCGCCCATTGCGTAGATTTTGCCGTCCAGGACTGCGATCCCCATGGACTCGCGCGCCGAAGGCATGGGCTCCAGTTCCTCCCACTTACCCGCCGCCGGATCCAGGACGAACATTTCGGCACGAAACGAACCACCTTCTATTTCTTGACTATGGCCCCCAATGCTATAAATCTTGCCATTAACGGTTGCCGTACCCGGCATCTGGACACTAAACGGCAGAGCGGGACCCAACTCCCAATGGCCGCTCTCGGGGTCGTACATTTCCACGGCGTTCAATTGATGAATGAAATTGTTGCCACCAAGGGCGTAGATTTTGCCGTCGCAAGCCGTAACCGAGACCCCGGCGCGGGGCTCACTCAGAGGTTCCAGTGCCGACCAGGTTTGGCTTTCCAGATCCAGCACCTCCAGTACATCCCGAATCTCGAAGTGGGTATCGTCACCGCTGCTCTGCTTTTCCTCGGGCGTGCGGATCGTCTTGCCGCCGGCCACGTATATTTTATTGCCCAGCAGATCGGCGCCTGACCAGCCCCTCTTGGTGGGAATCGGCGGCCCCTGGGTCCAGGTATCGGTCCCGACTTCGTAGATCTCGACCGCATCCACAGTGAGATAACCGGCCCCGGAAATGGCGTAGATTTTGCCGTCCACAGCCACGGTCTGCAAGTCGTGCCGCGGGGTGGGCATGGATGCTCTTTGTAGCCAGCTTCCCATTAATTTTTTCTCCAGATGAATGTTGGGACTGAGAAAGTCAAATATAGTTAAAGATGAGACCTCGTCTACTGGGATCTCGACATGGACCTGCGGGAAGTCTATATTCCTTTGACGTCCAATTTTTCCAGGTTGATTCCATTATGCTCTTGCTTCTTTTCCTGCTCTTCATCCTCGTGCCCGTCGTCGAACTGGCCCTGCTCATCCAGGTGGGGCGTTATCTGGGGGTGCTATCGACCGTGGCCCTGGTCGTGGCCACAGGTGCGGTCGGTGCAGCGCTGGCGCGCTCCCAGGGCGTCCGGGCCTTCCGCCGCCTGCAAAAAACGCTGGCTTCGGGCTCGTTTCCGGGCGAAGAAATTTTCGACGGAGTGCTCATTCTGGCCGGCGGTCTGCTCCTTCTCACCCCTGGCCTGATCACTGATATCATCGGTTTTGCGGCCCTGATTCCACTCACCCGCCAGTTTTTCAAGGTCTACCTGAAAAGAGCCATACACCAGCGCCTGCACACCGATGCGATCCACGCGGACTACAAAACCAGCTGAGGACAAATATGGAAGAATTGAAGGGAAAACAACGACGCTATCTCAAAAGCCTGGCCAACCGGCTCAAGCCAATGGTCTATATGGGCAAGGAGGGAATTTCGCCGGCCCTGCTAAACTCCATTGAAGACGCCTACAACACCAGCGAACTTATCAAAATAAAATTGGAACAGAACTGCCCAATGGACCGCAAGGAACTGGGTCCGCAACTGGCAGAGCAAACTGGCTCCCACCTGATCCAGATCCTCGGCCGCACCCTTCTACTCTACCGTCCCGACGCCGAAAAACCCAAGCTGCAACTGCCTTAGAGAGCATCTCGAAACTGTTTCGCCAGACAACGCCGCGCCCAATTCTACAAACCACTATCCACGGTTATCAACTCTTCCAAGCCCGTGCGAAAATCTCCAGGGAGCCCGGCGCGTACCCGGCATAGTGGTTGTTGAAAAAAGCGAATATCTGCAGATCCGAATGTTGGGCAGCCAGCTCTTTGAGGTGCGCCGACCAAAGCCTCAGTTCGGCGCTGCGATCTACTACCAGTTCGTCCCAGTGGCGCGTCTTTGTCCCCGCTTCGAGCAACTGCCCCACGCGCTCGTCCATCCTCTTGCGATCCCCCAGAAAACGCACATAGAGGAACCCCGCACTTACCGGATTCAGCAATTTTTTGCGCACCTCGGCGATATCCGGCATAGTGTAATAACTGGTTAGAGCCATGCAGACTCGATGCTGCGCCAGCAGATCCACCAGCTTGCGTCCCACCCACTTGCCGTTGCGCACCTCGACGACAAAATCGATCTCATCCGTCGGTAGGGTAGGCAAAAAGCGGCTCAGACGCTCGCAGAAATCTTCGCCGGATTCGTATTCGCGGGCATCCCGCCCCCGGGCCACGTATTCAAACTGCAGCAAGAGCGGTCCCAGGCGCTCCCGCAACCGCCCCATGACGGCGAGAAATTCCTCCATCTCGGCCCCGCAGTCCACCATGCCCTTTTCATGGGTGACGATCCGGGGCACCTTGGCGGCAAATTTGAAGTGCTGGGGCGTGCGGCGCAACCAGCCCTCGACCGTGCGTTGCGAGGGAATCCGGTACCAGGTCGAGTCCACTTCTACCACTCCGAAAACCCGAGAGTAGTGCTCGATGTAGTCCTGGGAGGCGCAGCCTTGTGGATAGACCAGTCCTTCCCAATCTTCATTGCTCCAACTCGTCGTTCCCAGATAGAGTTGCGCCGGCAGATCGGCCTGTGCCCGGCACAACTGCTCCACGTGTCGCGGTCCTGGCTTGGGCAGCAGATGCTCGAAAAGATCCTGTTGCTCGCTCACGCGACCGTTTTTTCCTCCAGCATTTCCAATACGCGCTCCTTGCCTACCAGTCGTACAAATGAGCCGAAACGCGGTCCTCGTTCCTGCCCCAGGAGTACTTCATAGATGGTGCGAAACAACTCTTTAGGCTGGATGCCCGCCGCCCGCGCCACGTCGAAGGGGATGGCCTGCAACTCGGCTTCATCCTCACCTATAGAAGCCTCCAGCAACTCTTTGATGCGACCCAGTAACTCCAGCTCGGCAGGTGTGGCGGGGCGAAATTTTTTACTGGGCAGGACAAAGTCGCGGTAGTAATTGAGGCCCTTCTCGACCAGGTCCTCAACCAACTCGCCGTAGTTCCCCGCGTCCGGATCGTAGCGCTCCAGGTAATCCATCAAGAGCGCGGCATCATCCGTACCCAGAGCGGAAATCAGATTGTTCACCACCGAGAAATTTACCTGAGCACCATAGCCGAGCACCGCATCGCCGGCGTTGCCGATGTGCCATACATCCCGCTCGGGACGCTTGGCTTCCTCCACCTCGGGATAGCGACGCAGCGCTTCCAGATAGTCATCTACGCACCGGGGCACTACGTCCCAGTAGAGTCGACGCGCCCGCTTGGGGTTTTGATAAATATAATAGAGCAGAGATTCTAGCGGCGCGTACTGGACCCAGGTGTCTACTGTCAGCCCCCGGCCCACGCTCTTGGAAATCTTGCGGCCTTCTTCATCCAGAAATAGCTCGTATGTCAACCCCACGGGCGGCTGTTTACCCATGAGCCGGACGATGCGGCCAGAGAGCTTGGCCGAGTCGATCAAATCCTTCCCGTACATCTCGTAGTCGACCTCGTAGGCGTACCAGCGCAGGGCCCAGTCGACCTTCCAGCCGACCTTGACCTGACCTCCCAGCACCGAAATTTCGCCGCTGGCTCCGCAACCGGGCACCACTCCCTCCTCCACCCTGCACTCAAAATCCACGCTGTGGCGCTCCGGGTGATAGCCCTGGACCTCGGTGGCATATACCGAACCACAGGATGGACAGATGGGAAAAAATGGCGACCACGCAGCGCGTTTCTCCTCGCGCAGAGTGGGTAAAATGAGTGCCTTTACCTCTTCCACCTTATCCAGCAGAATCGCCAGACCCGCATCAAAATCGCCCCGGGTATAGGCCTGCCTCGAACTCTGAAATTCGTAGTCGAAGCCATAGGTATCAAGGAATTCCTTAAGCTTGTCGTTCATATAACCGCTGAAACTGTCGCTGCGCCCAAAAGGATCCGGAATGGCGTGCAGAGGTTTGCCCAGGTGCTCTTCCAGCATGTCGCCTTGGGGCAAGTTGAGCGGTACCTTGCGCAAGCCGTCCATATCGTCGCTGAAGGCGAGCAAACGGGTCGGCCGGCCGCTCAAATGGGCAAAAGCCTGGCGCACCCAGGTGGTGCGCGCCACCTCTGCAAAGGTGCCGATATGGGGTAGGCCACTAGGTCCGAAACCGGTCTCGAAGAGTACGGGCTGACCGTCCTTGAGAGGCCGGCGGTCAATGATTTGTCTGGCCTCCTGAAAGGGCCAGGCCTTGTATCTTTGCATGTTGTGATTTTCCAATTAATCCTAGCGCCGGGACGGAGTCTACGATTCGACGACTAGGTGGCTGAGAGCGGCGGCGAGAAACGGGCGTTTCAGGACGTGGAGGCGGGGAGACACGGGCACCGGGGCACTCTCCGGGACACGCGATGTTGCCGCATGGGCGGAATACTCCGGCCCGCTACCAGATAAGCGCATACTGGCGCGGTGGAATCTATCCTGCGCTCAGCGGTTGCGAAAGGTAATGCGCCCGCGAGTCAGATCGTAGGGCGAGAGTGCCACGACGACCTGGTCGCCCGGCAACACCTTGATCCAGTACTTGCGCATTTTGCCGGAGACGTGCGCCAGGACTTCGTGACCGTTTTCCATCTCTACTTTGAAGAAGCCATTAGGTAACGCTTCCTTGACCACGGCCTGGACTTCAATTGATTCTTCCTTCGCCATTTTTTTCCCTTGTTGACATGAGACTTGGGGGACCGTTCGCGGCGCACATAAAAAAAGCGAGTCCAACCCTCGAGAACAATTCCCGGCGAGGTTTTTCTCGCTCTCGCAACTTGAAGATGGAATATCTCAGCAGGTCATAACTGTGCCCCTCGGACGGAAGGCCTCTTCTAAAAGTTTAAAAGATAGCATTTGTGGCGCAAAAGTCAACGCCTTTAGATCGGACATAAGGTGGAAAAATGGATTGCCGGGCCGCCGGGAAGCTCTACCTACTCCACCAGGAACTTCACGTCGTAGTGGGCGTGCCGAGCCGCATCGATGGTATGCAGATGCGGCGCCAGCGCCTGCACCTTCCCATAATACGAGAGAGCTTCTTCCATGCGCCCCGTCCGATCGTATATAACCGCCAGATTGTGGAGTGCGGGCACGTGATCCGACTCCAGTTTCACCGCTGCACCAAAGGCCTCCTCCGCCTCCTCCAGTTCTTCCAGTTGCATGTGTCCCAAACCTTTGGCATAGTGGATATTGGCATTGTACTGCAAAAGCCCTAGCGCCTGCCCCAGAGTACGAGTCGCCGCTTCGGCCTGTTTGGCCTGCAGGTACTTCAGTCCCTGGCTATAATAGGCCCGCCCCAGGGCCGGCTTCACTCCCGGGTACGTGGTCTTGTGTTGGCGCACCATTTCCAGATGTTTGATCGCCTGCTTGAAATCTCCCAGTTTGTGGTAAGCCACAGCCATATTGAAGCGAGCGCTGACCCGATAGGGGTCCTCTTGCAATACCTGTTTCAGGTATCTGAGACCAGCGGCTTCCTGCTCCGTGCGACACAGCAAAGCCCCCAGACCGGCCCGGGCTTCTACCAGAGTGGAATCTTTCTGCAGCGCCTCCTCGTAGTATTTCCTGGCTTCTGGCAGGCGGCCCTGACTATGCAGTATGACGCCCATATTGCAATGTGCTTCGGCAAAATCCGGCCTCATTCTGAGGGCTTCCCGCAACTCTTCAAGCGCATCGTAGGACTTTTTGTTTTCGTAGTAGGCATTTGCCAGCAGCACCCGCAAATGGGGATCGTGCGGTTTTAAATTCACTTTGGTGCGCAGGTAGCGGATGCGCTCCTTGGCCCACAGATTGTATTTTTCCTTGGCCTGACCGCGCTCGACAGCATAGAGACACAGGGCCAGGAACAACAGAAAAACCCGGTACTTCATGGCTGAAATTTTTGGATGCGATTGTTGAAGGTATCGGCCACGTAGATATAACCTCTGCGGTCCCGCGCAATGCCCCCGGCCACCACCTGGCGCTCGGTCATCGTGCCGCTACTGATGTCATCTATCACCACGTGGCTTCCAGAAAACCGAAAATGCCCGGCGGCTTCTCCTTGCCGCCCCCAGCGCGTCAGGAATTTACCTTCTCGAAAGACCTCGATGCGACTTTGCCCGGCGTTGACCACAAAGGCCCGGGACGCGGTTTCGTCTACCACGAAATCCGTCGGCCGCTTCAGCAGACCACTGCCATTGTCTTCGGCTGATAGTGGGTCGCGGCCGATGCTCGTGGCCGCCGTAGCGCGCTCGACCCCTTCGTAAACCACTAGCCTGGGTGCCTGCCAGGTGCCCTCGATCAATTGCAAAGGCTCGACCAGGGTGGCGAAATTTCCCTTCCAAAACCGCAGGCTGGCAACCAGCAAAGCCGGTATGTTGAAACGGGCCAGTTGCTCGCCTTTGGCGTTGTATTGCTGCAGTTGGCTAATGCTCTCGATAAAGGGCTGATCATCGCGGTCAATGGCGATGTGGCGCGCGAAGATTCCCTCCAGTGGCAGAGTCCACAAGTGCTGACCGGAACTGTCGAATTTGCTCCAGAAAGCCTGCGGCGC
>MDTE01202821.1_pt1 | contig 11801 bp, 11 predicted proteins | sample 811231 | NCBI WGS metagenome assembly MDTE01 (sample SAMN05326651, study PRJNA326480) | marine metagenome | isolation source: seawater | place: Indian Ocean: Red Sea | collected 2010
GAGACTAGAGATGATCTTGCAAGAAGACTAATTAATAAATTTATTAATGAAAAGGGAATATTGCAAAGTGTTGAATTACAAAAATTTTTAGATTGTTTAAAAAAAATGAAGATGTTATCAAGAAATGGTTTTAAGCCTTTTGAAAATATTAATTCTGATACAATTATTAAACAACTTGAAGCTTTTAATAAATTTGATAAAATAAATGGAAAGTCCGCAGAAAGAAGTAACCGTTTTAATTCAGGTATTTATTCACAGACGAGCGGTGGAACACAGGTATATTCTAAAGAAATAAATATAGAGTTAAAAAATAATAATATTAAAGGTGGTTTAGGAAATCAAGAAGGTATAAATTCTTTATATTTAGCAATGAGAAATGAATTTGGTAAAAGTGCAATAGATACAATTCACTATAGTTATGAAAATAATTATGTGCAAACAGTAAATGCTAGATGGTTTGAATATCTAGACAATATTTGTAGAGCTGCAATTGGAGGTGGTGCAGTGATTGGTGCTGCCGGGAAGGGCTTTGTGGCAGGGGCTTATGCTTCTGCACCGCAAGCGGCATCGGCAGCTACAGCAGGGAGTGCTGCAGGACCTATAGGATCATTTGTTGCTGGAACCGGTGTGACTCTTGGATATGGTGTCGGGGGGGCGTTGAGCATGGCTGGCCCGGTGTTATACGTGGTTGGACAAAAAAACGTTGGAAAAATAATGGATGGTGCAAAAGGGATGTATAATATGTTACAAAGAGATATTGAAAAATCTATTCCCTCTGATTTTATTCCTGATGTTAATAATAAATTATATGAAGAGATAGAACAACTCAATATGGATGGTGGCTGGGCGGATATTTATTATGGAGATAATGATTTTAAAGAAGAAGCTGAAATTGGGAAAAAAACAGTCGAATCTAAAAAGTTGATAGTAAATAAAATTACGGGTAAGGCAATTAACGCTACTAACACTATCTATGAAGGAGCTGAATCTTTTTGTGAATTGGTGGGAGGAAAAGAAGTATGTTATAAGTATAGAAATGAAGCTTGGTATACTGTAAAAGTAGTTGCAGAAAATGCAAAACCTATTTATAAAAAAATCACTGATATAAGAGAAGCCAGCAGAATTACAAAATTATTTGAAAAAACGCCTTATGGATGGCGGAATATTCCTACTGGACAGTGGGCATCTGCTTCCGATGCGGCTAAGGCAGCAGCAGCTGCTGCTGAAAAAAAAAAATGGTTAAATTATGTAGATTTAAATCCTTGTTCAATAGTCAGTGCAGGTAGCGGAATTTATAATTTTGCAATGTCACAAGGAATAAATCCAGGAACAATAATTTTAGATGGTATGATATCAGCATCTTTAAAATCTGAAGATTGTGAAAAAGATAGTATCGATACAGGTAAGACACTAGGTGCCTTGAAATGTTATATTGGTAATGGTTGTCAGGACTATATTGGTGTACAAAATAAACAACATAAAAAACTAGAAAATTGGCGTGATGCTTTATATTATGGTTCAGGTAAAGTATATGAAGAATATGATTACAAAGTAAAAATGTATGATAGTGGTAATCTAAATATTAATTCTGCGGGATTTATGAAACAAATGGAGTCGGGAACAAAAAATAATGATGGACTTTCTTTACAGGAACTTACTGCTGATTTCGAAGATGGAATAACAAAAAGAGCTAGTAGATTTTATGATAATTTTAAAAATAAGTAACCAAGTTTGGGTTCTTAAGAATTAAAAATACTGATAAGTCATTAAAAAGAAAATTATAAGAATTATTATTTATTTTGAAAAGTTAGAATGAAATTATTTTATTTAATATTTAATATTTAAAATTGATTAAAAGATATCTTAAATATTAAAAATAAAAATGGAAATCAATAATTTAGTAAATCCTTTATTGGAAAAACACAAGAGTGATAAAATATCTATTACTTTTGGTAGAAAATCGACCGACTTTTTATTTGAAAAAAATATAGATGAAGAAGTATGGACCTTAATATTAAATGATTTAATTCAGAAATATAACTTTACTCAAGAAAAAGTAAAGATTTATAAATCGGATAATAAATATATGTATATAAGTAATAATAAAAAGGAAACAAAAAAACAAATAACTATAGATTATACTATTGATGAAAACTTTATTGTTAAACTTTACAATGAATCAGAAATACAAGAAATAGAGTTTCCTTGCAAGAAAAATTATGATAAAATAATAGTAAATGATGTAACAAACATAAAAATTAATAGTTTAAGTTTGCAATTTATAGAAGAAAATGAATTTAAATACATTAACGCAATAATAGAAAATAATGCATATAGGGAAGATTCTATAAAAAACCTTAATATCATAGTTGAACTGTTTTTAAGTAATCTTAAAGATGATTACTGAACATATCGATAACTAATATATTCTCCAGCTGTTTCACTTGCTCTAGTAATCTTAAACACATCTCCACGTTTTGCACCATAAAACTTCGCAACAGGATCATTTTTTAATATAATGGGTAATTGTGTGTATGAAGTAATATTGTATCTAGTCAGTAAATCTTCTTTTTCTTCTTCACTTATAATATTGTGTTGTGGAACTAAGACATGTTTTGTTATATCTCGCATTATTGTTTCTATCCAGAAAACTTGAACAAATATTTTATTTTTTTGAAACTGAGTTTCTAAAAATTCATCAAAACTTGAGTTATTAATCTTATCATTTGTGATAAGTATAAGAGTATTACCTTCTTTATGATCTTCACTCGAAAAATTGTTTGAAATAATGTCTTCAATCAGATTTTGTAAATTTGTAACTCTTAATTTTTGATTTATAATAAATTTTACAATAAGTTTTTTATTATCTTCAAAAATCATATCTAAAGGTGCAATATTACTAACATTTTTAGTTGCTGTGCTGCTTAACATAGTATCAATTTCCGCAGTAGTAAAGTTTTTGTATTTATCAACATTAAATCCTCTTTTTTCTACTATATTTAAAATTACATCACGGGATTTTGTAAGTTTATTCATAAGACTCATTTTATTATATTTATAAGTAATATAATAAAAATTTAAATCAATTTTTAATTTATGTATAAATATTCAACATCTTTTACAAATTTATTACTTAAATAAAAAAAAAATAGTTAGTATATGTAATGGAAGAAAATGAGTGTATGATTTGTCTTGAAGAGATGAAATATAATGTGGCTGTATTGTCTTGTGGTCATAAATATCATTTTAACTGTATTACTTCTTGGGCAAATAAGAAAAAAAATTTAAGAAAGATTTGCACAATATGTGATTGTGATAACGAAATTATAAATGTTATTGATTTATGCAAACCAGAATTGAATAATAATACTACTCTTACAAAAAAAAAATCTTCTTATGATCTTAAAAATTCTCAAGTTGATATGCCAAAAAAGACTTGTATAATAATGTAAATATTATACTTGAGATATCAAATTTGATATTATACTCATATCAGATGGTGCAATATTACTAGCATTATCCATTAAAGAACTATAAGTGTCTTTATTATTCATAATACAATCTATCTTTTGTTTAATTAATTCTATTTCTTTTTTACTACAACACTTATTTACTATTTTTTTTAAACTACTTTTTTCTAAAAATGTATCTATTATATCTATATTACCAAAATGTTCTTTGTTATCTATTTCAATTAAACATCCGTATAATATAATAGCTAATATAATAGATTTTATTAAATTATCTTTAACTATAATAAAAAGCATTAATCCTATAAATACAAATAGATTCATTATTAATAATATAATATAAATTATTAATACTAAAATTAAAATTAATTATGATGATTGTATTTCTGGCTCTGTTAGATCAGTCTGACATGTCCCTTCTTCATTAATATATTTATTGATTGATCCTATATCGATAGTGCTTGGGTCAAAATCTAATTTTCCAAATTTAGATTCAACTGCTAAACCAGAATTTTCTTTACTTTGTAAAACAACTTTATCAGATGGTTTTGGAAAATTTCTTTCATCGTATTTTCTTTCATCTCTATTAATATTTTTGTAAACAAGTTCGTAAACAATATAAATCGCAAGACAAAACATGACTATTGACCAACAGGTCAAAGCACCCCTACCGCTTAATGGATACCAATTTGCATTTCTAAATACGGTAAATAATATACCATTAATCCAAATAACTATTATACATACTTTAAATACAGACACTTCATGGACCATTTTACGATATTCATATTCATTGTTTTGTGTCAGTGATTTTAACGTGCTGTTTTCATTATTAATTTTTTTCATATCTTCTTCCAAACTGTTTTTCATATTATCATGTGTTTTATTGACGTTATAACTTTTTTCTAAAGCTGATTGTGAACTTGATGTTATCATTTTATTCATTTCATATGTGCTTAAAAGATATTTCCAGATTATTTCTCTTCTTTGGTCATTATCATTTATATTTCTTAATTTTTCAAGCGATAGGTTTGAGGATGTTGCAGCACTTCCTAAATGATTTGAAGAATACATTTGACCTTCACTAGCCTTATAGGAATTAAGATCATTTATTAGATTATCATACTTACTTGTAAGTTCATTTGAAGAAAATGTTTCTATAACTTTATTATTATTAAAATTTAAGTAATCTGATAATGAATTTCCTGAACTAGATTGTAAATTAATAGAACTATAATTACTATTCATATATATTTAAAATATAAATTTATTTTATAAAATTATATTTTATTTTTAGTAAAAATTAATGATAATACTTAATAATGAAAATCCATTAAAACAAAGCTCAATACTTGTCCAAATATTAATAAAATAAGAATTGTTAAGTATAGGACATAATAAAATGCAATATTATCTTTCTTTTTTTTTGAAGACTCTACACGAATAGTCATTTCATTTTTCATTTTCTCTCCACTTTCTATATCTATTTGAAATTGTTTTACATTACTACTCATTCCTGATGTTTCTCTATTTCTTTTTGTGATTTCACTATTAAGTGTAGTAATTTCATCTAAATAATTATTATTTACATCTAAAGCATCTTTCTGAATTTGTAATAATTTATTTTGTGCTTCTTGAATATCAGCTTCACGACCATTGTTTTTTAAAGATTCTAAAGTGGCCAGATGAGAATTAAAATCTGTGATTAACTGTTTCATTGTTTCTTCATTTTTATTGATTATTTCATTAGAAGATCCACTTTGGGCTTGACACTGAACCATATATATTTAAATAAGAAAATAATTGATTATGTTAATTTGAATTATAGTTTATTAAAAAAGACAATAAATAGTATTATTGCTAAAATTAGTAAAAGTAATAATAGAACAAAATTTAAATTTTCATTTTGTTTTTCTTTATTGTCTTTATTTTTATTGTGAATATATTTTTGTTTGTTAACGGAAATACTGTCTTTTATATTTGATTCTTTGTTTCTATTTATTTCTATAATTTTATAACTTCGGACTAATTCTTTATATTTATCATTACCGTAGTCAGTATTAAGTTTTTTTCTTAATAAAGTTGTTTCTGTTAATATTTTATTCTTAAAAAGGTTAAGCTTATTATCATTGTTATCTATTAATCTTCTTAAGTTTTGATTATTAGGATTATTGATATTATTTATTTTAATTTTTTTGTATTCATTTAATAAAGAATTTAGTTCTTCTTTGAATTTATTATATTGATTGTTTGATTTTTGCATATGTTTATTTATAGCATCTTTATATATTTTGTTTTCAAGATTTTCTACATCTTTATTATTAAGGTCTTTAATATCCTTTTCTTTTATTTTTTTACATTTTTCCAAACCAGTATCCCCTATAACACCTTTTTTGTATAAACTATCACAAGAATCCATAAGTGTATCTACTAATCTATTAGTGCTCATATTAAATTATATAAATATTTTATTTCAACACATATTTAATATAAACAACAAAATTGAGAAAAATTATCTCTTTGAATGAAAGATAAAACATGAATGAGAATATAATAAAAAACCTTAATAACCTAATAGTATATTATCAATCTGTATTAAGTAGTTCTGAAAATCCCAAAGCAATAGGATTTAAAATTAGAAACTTCAAAAAGGCATTAAGTATTATAGAACAATATGAACGTGAGATTAAAGAGGGTAAGCAACTTAAACCTATTAAAGGTATTGGTGATGGTATTATAAAACGAATAGATGAAATATTGCTTACAGGTAGACTTAGTGAAATAAAAGACACAAACGAAACAATTAATGAAAACACAAATGTATCAAAAAGTAAAATTATGTTAGATTTACAAAGAATAACAGGTATAGGTCCTGTTAAGTCCAAAAGTTTGTATTCTCAAAATATAACTTTAGATTTAATTTTAGAAACTTTTAAGGAAGATCCACATGATGGTTTATTTAATAACTTTACACACCATCAAATGATTGGTATTAAATATTTTCATGATATCGAATCAAGAATACCATATGTAGAAATAAGTAATATAGAAAAATATCTGGAAAAAATTGTAAATTCAATTGATGAAAGTTTAGAAATTACTATATGTGGTTCTTACAGAAGGAAAAAGAAAGATTCTGGTGATATTGATATTCTTATTACTCATAAAGATATAAGAACTGCTAAGGATATAGATTCAGAGTCTGATTATTTACCAACTTTGATAGATATACTTAAAAAAAATAAATTTATAGTTGATGATTTAACAAACAAAGGTAATACTAAATATATGGGTTTGTGTAAATTTGAAGGAAATCCGTCAAGAAGAATAGATATAAGATTGATTCCTTTGGATAGTTACGGAGCTGCTTTATTATATTTTACTGGGAGCGGTGATTTTAATAAAAACATGAGAACATATGCCTTAAAAAAAGGTTATACCATAAATGAATATGGTATATATAAACTAAAAGATCAAACAGATAAAAATGGTAAGAAAAAAAAAGTAAAAGGTTTAAAGCTTAAAGCTATTACTGAAGAAGATATATTTAATTTTCTTGATTTGGATTATATAGAGCCTGAATACAGAACACAAAAAGTGACGTTTGAATAAATAAAATTATTATATAAAAATTGATTTAAACTCTTTTTTATTTATTTATTTTAAAGATGGATTTTAAAATGATGAAGATATCATTCTGTGAGAGGATGGCTGATAATGTAGTAACAGCTGATTCTAAAAAATATATTTTAGATATTTTGAAAAATAGACACGAGGTTACTATTCAAGACAAGTATGCACTTGTATTGAATGATAAAAACATGAAATATATTAAAATGAATCCTCACTTGATTACAATAAAAACTGCTGGATCAAACTATTATTTATTTATGACTCGTATTAATGAGCTTAACTGTTGTTTCTTTATAGACAGGAAAATAAAACAAGGATATAGTTATCCTCGTATTATTTCTGTAAAATATCGTTTCGAAGAAGATGTTTTTAATGATACACTTTTTGATGGTGAGTTAGTAAAAGATAAGGAGAATAATTGGATGTTTCTAATTAATAATTTAATTCTTTATAAAGGAGAAAAAATGAAGTGTAATATCGTTTCAAGATTTAATAAATTACATAAGCTTTTCAAAGAAGATTATGTTTATGATTGTAACATGGATGTATGTCCTTTGATTATAAAAAAAATATTTACATACGAGGATTACGACAAGATGCTTACGCAATTTATACCAAATTTAACTTATTCTTTGAGAGGCCTATACTTTAACACTTTAAATACACGCCATGCAAACTTTCTTTTCTTGAATAATAATCGTAATAATAATTATAAGAGTAATAATCGTAATAATAATAATGATAATAAGAAGTTCAAGAAAAATACAAGTAAACTAGAAAATGCAGAACCTGAACCACTAAGTAAAGATTCAAATAAAGAGTCAGAATTTGTGTTTGAATTAAGAAAAACATCTAAACCTGAAATATATGATTTATATGGAATGAGAAATAATAAATTAGATTTTGTAAGTGTGGCTTATATTTCTGGTTTAAGAGGAAGTAAAAAAATTAAAGGGTTCTTTAAAGAAAGTAGTGATCCCGTAAAGGTTGAATGTAAATTTATAGAAAAATTTAATAAGTATGAACCTGTTAAATTATCAACATCAGACATAACTGTAGTATAATTCAAGTCCTTAATTAAAGAGATATTATTTTTAATAATTTTTATTTATTATATTTTCTTATTATAAATTATATGAGTTATGTTACTAAATCAAATACAGTAATTTATTTTATTATATCAGTCATATTGGTATTTTTATGTTTAATTGGTGGTCAATTTATAGGTGCAGAGGATGGTAATCTAAGAACTGCATATTATATGTTATTTTTCTTATTATTTGTTTCTTTTTCAAACATATATTTAGCGCATGTTTTTTATGTTATGTTAAGAAATGACCCAGGTATTAAAGGTGATCAGGGGGATCCAGGAGACAAAGGACCTACTGGTAGTGATGGTGTATGTAAACTAACTACAAATTGCGGTATTGCTAATTGTAGAGGTTTAATAAAAAAAGAAATAGCAAAAGTAGTTCCTGATTTTAAAAAGGTGCAACAAAAACTTAAAAAACAAATATTTTTAGATGATTATGATAAAAAAGTTTTAAGAAAAGTGGATACATATATTGATTCTGGATTACTTGAAAGCTGTGAATCAGGAAGGTATTCAAAAGAAGAATTTATACAACATATTCATAAATCACTAGAATAAATTTATTTTTAATTATATTTTTTTAAATACTAGAATTGTTTTGTATGTTATTATTAATAATGTTAATAACAATTGTATCAATTTTAATATTGTTCTATTTAATACTTTATGAATTTGGAAGTATTGTAAATGGAGATACTTTAAAATATATTAATCGCAAAGGTGTATTGGTAACACTAACATCTCAAAATACATATAAGTTATTACATATAATTGCATTTATATGTTTACTTGCTGTGATTATTGCAATCGGTATATGTATAAATTCATATTATAAAAATTATTATAAAGTTGGAATACCAGGAGATAAGGGTATTAAAGGTAGAAGTGGGGATGATGGTAAAGATGGAACATGTGGATTCAAATGTGGTCAAAAGGTATGTTATTCAGAATTAAAAGATCATATAGATAAAATTTTTAAAGAACATTCAGGAATGTCTGAAAAGATTAATAACTTCTATTTTTTAAATAAAATAAATAAAATATGTCACAGCAATAGTTATCAACAAATAATGAGAAAAGAGCATCCAAATAAGCCTAATGAAAAGAAATTGATTAATTATTTAAAAGGAATTATTGGAGAATGGGTTAAGATCATTTTAAATAACAGTGATGGTAAAAAATTTTTATTATCAACAAATTTAACAGAAAATTTATGGGAAAAAGATAGTCCATTTGATGAAATAAAAAAATATGATATTTGGGGATGGACGTCTACTAATACTCTAACTAAACAAATTGTAAAAAAGCAATGTTCATTTAAACAAGATTTACCAGAACCCGATAATCCTCCTTTAAAAATTATTAAAACTAATAATTATCAATATAAGTATGACTCTAAAACATCTAAAGATAAATTTGGACCAGAAGATTGTCCTTATGATCAAATGGGAATTGATAAAAGTAACCCAAATAAAAGAAAATATTGTATTTACAAAAATCCAAGAAATCCAAATGATGTAATATATAAAAAAGTATTCAAATCTAAAAAAGTAGGAAAACCCAGAGGTTTAAGTCTTTATCATCCTAAAAGTATGAAAGATAGTAATAATATAGACTTTTATCCTGTAGGAAGTGTATGGAGAGGCCGCACATCTATAATTCAACCAAAAACATTAGATAGAAAACCAATTGGCGCAAGATTATCTAAAGACGGCGAAACAAATATTGGACCTATAAAAGAGACAATATTAATATCAGGAGATGTTACTGCACCTAGAGATTATACAAAGGTTTGGTCAAGTAAAGAAGGTGACCAAACTAATGAAAAAAATGAGTTTCAACCTTCAAGCAAGAACGCTACTATATGGAGACCGATTCCACAAAGTGGTTACGTATGTTTAGGTGATGTAGTAATGGAGGGTAGTGAAAAACCAGATTCTGATTATGTTAGATGTATACCAGAAAATTGTGTAGAAGATGTAAGTAATGCTAAACCTCATGGAGATTTAATTTGGCGTTCTGATGAAATGAACGTAACATATTATAATAAAGATGGACCTTTAAGGACGACTAAGCCTACTCCTGTATCAATTTATTCTACTGGTAATTCTAATGCAACTGAAGAGAGAAATAATAGACCGGGTTTAATATTTGACGATGATGGTGGATACAATTTATTTAAATCGATGCCTTCCGTTAAAGCTAAACCAACACATAGATCTTTAAAGATAAAAGACAAATGCTTGTATAGTCCTACACCAGAATCTCTCTATAAGAAATTTAATGATTCAGGCTTTGGTTTAACTGGAGGAACAGAAAGGGCAGAAAAATATAGTGTATTTTTAGAATATGGAAAACCCCCTATAGGAATTATAAGAAATAAATCTAGAATAAACAGTCCATCTGGAAAAGAAAAAGCTTATTATATAACAGATTCTAGGGGAGGATTATGTAAGGGGAATTCCTATTTCTTAAAAACTTATAGCAAAAAGACTAATAAATTTAGTGATAGTATAGTTGTTAAAAATGAAAAAGAATTAATCCACACTGATTTATCTTTTAAAACTGAACCGGGACATTTATGGAAAATAATACCTGTAAAAGATTCACAGGGAAGAGTTATTAAAAACAAAAAAGACGAAATAGAGGTAAATATAATTTCTTTGTATGATTTTGATAATAAAGAAAATAGATATTTTAAACAAGAATATGATGAAAATGGTAAATCTCATGAATCGATGACTGTAACTCCTTCAACATGGTGGTTCAAATCAATAGTAGGGGATTTAGTTCCAAATAATTTTAAGACATGTTAATAATTTTCTTTCTATAATATAATGATTAGTAAAGATAAAATAGTATATTATGTAGGTTACATATATATTCTAGTTTATACATTATTTAAACATACTATAATACCGATTGCATTTGGATATGGAACAAGCAAATTTGCTCATTCAGCAATAACAGATGATAAATTAAAAAATCCTGGATATTATTTTAGTTGGTTTTTTTGGATATTTTACTTTATCGTCTATTATTGTCTAAGATACCATATACTTTTATCAATATTTTTCTACATAATATTTGTCTTATTAACAGCTGTTTTTATAGTAAAATATATACAACCTAATTTTGCACCTGATGGTAATAAAAAAAAATTATTTTTATTATGGTTTTTATATTCTTCATCAGTTGTAACTATATATGCAACAATATATACATTACATTATAGTCATGTTATATTTAATAAAGAAGGACAAAGAGGAGACAGGGGAAAAAAAGGAGAAGATGGAGACGAAGGTAAAAAATCAGTTACTACAGGAACAAGTAGTATTTCCTATTCTCAATTATTAGAAGAATGTAATACTATTTATAGAAAGTTCAAGATGACACAAATAAAATATTCTAGAAAATATGGTAAAAAATTAGATGAAGAAAAAAAAGATATAGAGGATTACAATATAAATAATATTTATTTTAAAGATAATTTAATAAGAATATGTTCATCAAAAGAATTTGAAAAAAATGTAAAAATTAATGGTCTCAGAATTACAGTTGATAGAGTAAAACCAGAAGTAGCAAAATGGGTTGAGCATATTTTA
>MDTE01075945.1_pt1 | contig 11798 bp, 10 predicted proteins | sample 811231 | NCBI WGS metagenome assembly MDTE01 (sample SAMN05326651, study PRJNA326480) | marine metagenome | isolation source: seawater | place: Indian Ocean: Red Sea | collected 2010
AAAGAAACAAACGCTAATGTATGGCTAATAAATACTGGTTGGTCTGGAGGTGAATATGGTACGGGAAAAAGAATTTCTTTAAAATATACCAGAGCAATGATATCAGCAATCTTAAATAATGAAATTAAAGATGATGAATTTGAAACCCACAAGGTTTTTGGATTACGCATGCCTAAAAGTTGCCCTAATGTACCATCAGAAATTTTAAATCCAAAAAATACGTGGCATGATCAAATAAAATATGATAAAAAAGCAAATGAGTTAGCAAAAGCATTTGTTAAAAATTTTGATCAATTTATAGAATTTGCAAATTCGGAAATTACTGATGCTGCTCCTGTACCAAAATAATTATACTAAGTTTTAATGCAATTATTCTACATTGATAAAATAAGTGATGAAATTATTTTAAATAAATCTGAAAGTAAACACATTGTAAAAATATTAAGAAAAAAGAAAAATGATATAGTATTTTTTACTAATGGAAAAGGGTTTCTTTTTGAAGCAATTATTACTAAAGCTGATGTAAAAAACTGTATTTTAAAAGTTTTAAATAAAACTGCTAAAACAAAACAACGCAATTATCATTTACATATTGGAATTGCACCAACTAAAAATATAGAAAGATTCGAATGGTTTTTAGAAAAAGCAACGGAAATTGGTATAGATGAGATCACACCATTAATTTGCGAACGTTCTGAAAGAAAAATTATAAAATTAGAAAGGTTAAATAAAATTTTAATTTCAAGCATTAAGCAATCTCTACAATATCAACTACCACAAATCAATAAAATGATATCATTTAAAGATTTTGTAATAAAAGACTATGATCAAAAAAAATTAATAGCTCATTGTGGCAATGAAAAAAAACTACCTCTTATATCTTTAAAAAATAAAAAAAACTATTTAATACTAATTGGACCTGAGGGAGATTTTTCTGCTTCAGAAATAAAGCTAGCAAAAGAAAATAATTATACACCTATTTCATTAGGTAAGAATAGATTAAGAACTGAAACAGCTGGTATTGTAGCAACAAATACAATAAACTTATACAACTAGATGAGATTAATTATTCTATTAATAACTATATTACCTTATCAAATTTACTGCCAAGGAACATTCCAAATTGCAGTACTAAAATATAATGGTGGAGGTGATTGGTATGCAAACCCAACATCATTAAAAAATTTAATATTATTTTGTAATAAAAATATTGGAACTAATATTGAAAATGAACCTGCAGTAATTGAAGCAAACAATTTAAATATTTTTAATTATCCATTTGTTCATGTAACTGGTCATGGAAATATTATTTTTGATCAAAATGAAATAGAAAATATTAGAAATTATTTGTTGTCGGGAGGCTTTATACACATTGATGACAATTACGGTATGGATAAATATATAAGAAAAGAAATTGATAAAATTTTTCCAAATAATGATCTGTTAGAATTAAAAAAAAACCATCCAATTTTCAATAGCAAATATAAGTTTAATGGTCTACCCAAAATACATGAACATGACGGAAAAGATGCTCAAGCATTTGGAATAACTGTTGAAGGGAGATTAGTTTTAATATACACTTATGAATCTGACTTAGGAGATGGTTGGGAAGATCAAGAAGTACATAATGACAGCGATGAAGCAAGAACAAAAGCTCTAAAAATGGGAGCAAATATTATTAAATATGCATTTGAAAATTAAAGAAGATCTGCATCAATATTTAAATTATTTAAAAAATCAATTGATTTTTTAATATCTACATGTAATAATCTATCATCTTCAAGAAATTCTACTTCACTTCTAAAAGCGATTTTTAAATTTTCAATAAAATTTGAAGATTTTTTTTCTCTAAAATCTAATGCTTGGAAAGAATTTAAAAGTTCTATTGATAATATTTTTTCAACATTTTTAACGACTTTATAAAGCTTTGTAGCTGCATTTGCACCCATACTAACATGATCCTCTTGACCATTTGACGATACAATTGAGTCTACGGATGATGGAGAACATAATTGCTTATTCTGACTGGCAATACTTGCAGCGGTATACTGAGGAATCATCATACCAGAATTTAATCCAGATTTTTTTACAAGAAACTCTGGAAGTCCTCTTTTTCCAGATATTAACTGAAAGATTCTTCTCTCAGAAATTGATCCTAACTCAGAAACTGCAAGAGCTAAATAATCCATTGTTAGTGCTAAAGGTTGACCATGAAAATTACCTCCAGAAATTATTTTTTCTTGTTCAACAAAAATTGTAGGATTATCAGTAACAGAATTAATTTCTGTGAAAACAATTTTTTCTACATGTTCAATTGCATCAAAAGTTGCACCATGAACTTGAGGCATACATCTAAAAGAATAGGGATCTTGAACATGTAATTTATCAGAATTTTGAATCTCGCTATCTCTTAAGAAATTTCTAATATTTTTTGCAGATTTTAATTGTCCTTTATGAGGTCTAATAATATGAATGAGTTCATCGAAACATTCACTTCTTCCATCAAAAGCTTCCAAAGAAACACTTCCTATTAAGTCTGAAAAATAAGCAAGCTTTTTAGAAATAATAAGTGACCATACTGCATATGCACTCATAAACTGAGTGCCATTTAATAAAGCTAAACCCTCTTTGGGCTGTAGCGAAATTGTATCCCAATTTTTATCTTTTATTAAGCTAGAAGATTTGATTTTTATATATTTTTTTTGACCATCGCTACTCTTTCTAAGTACTCTAACATCTCCATAACCAATCAAAGGCAAAGACATATGAGCAAGTGGAGCTAAATCACCTGAGGCTCCCAAACTCCCTTGTTGATAAACAACTGGTAAAATATTATTATTAAACATTTCTATTAATCGTTCAATGGTAACTAATTGGATACCAGAAAATCCAAAAGAGAGTGATTGTATTTTAAGTAACATCATTATTTTAACAATAACATTTGGAACTTCTTCTCCAGTACCACATGCATGAGATAACACTAAGTTTTCTTGTAATTTACTTAAATCATCAGAACTAATATGTTTATTATATAGTGAACCAAATCCTGTATTAATACCATAAATTAAGTTGTCATTTGATTTTATAGATTTATTTAGAAATTTTCTACAACTAATAATTTTTTCCTTTAAGCAATTATCTAGACAAATATTTTTATCCTCATTAATTATCTCATAGACATCAGAAATGTCAAGAGGTGATATACCTAATTTGTAATAATTTGACATTATATTATTTTCTTCATAAGTTCATCAAAAGTATATTTTTCTTGATTTCCTGTTTGCATATCTTTAACAGTTAGTAATCCAGAAAGTATTTCGTCTTCTCCAACTAAAGCAACATATTTAATTCCTTTCTTATCTGCATAATTAAATTGCTTCTTCATTTTATCTGAACTAGGATAAAAATCAACTTTTACTCCACTATCTCTAAGTTGTTTAATAATTGGTAAACAATAAAGAGATTCTTTCTCTCCAAAATTTACAAACATTAATTTAGTTGAATCCGTAATGTTTTTTGGGAATAAGCTTAATTCTTCCATTACTAAATAGATTCTATCAACACCAAAAGAAATTCCAACTCCAGAAACATCATTAAGACCAAAAATTGATGTTAAATCATCATATCTTCCCCCACCTCCAATAGAACCAATACTTACAGCACTACTTTTTACTTCTAAAATACATCCAGTATAATAATCTAAGCCTCTAGCTAATGATACATCAAATTGTAATACTGCAGTCTTTAACTTAACATTATTTACAGCGTTATATACATATGATAGTTCATTAATACCTTGCATACCAATTTTAGAACTTTGCATTAACTTCGATAAATCTTCTAAATTACTAACATTTAGAAAGTCATTTAATTTTGATATAGAATCTTTAGCTAATCCCTTTTCCTTCAATAGATTATAAAGATTCTCTTGACCAAGTGTTTCAATCTTATCTAATAATATTACGATTTCATCGAATCTATCCGTGGCATTCATTAATTCAATAATACCACTCAATATTTTTCTATTATTGATACAAATTTTAACTCCTGAGATATTTAACTTTGTGAAAACATCATCATAAAGTTGTATAAGTTCAATCTCACAAAGCAAGGATTTAGTTCCAACAATATCAGCATCGCATTGAAAAAATTCTCTGTATCTTCCTTTTTGTGGTTTATCTGCTCTCCATACATTTTGCATCTGATATCTTTTAAAAGGAAAAATGATATCATTTCTATTTTGTGCAACAAATCTTGCAAATGGAACAGTTAAATCATATCTGAGTGCTTTTTCTGAAATCTGTTTAGTTAAAGATTTAGATTCAATTTGATCAGAAAATGTAGCTTTAGATAAATAATCTCCTGAATTGAGAATTTTAAAAATTAATCTATCACCCTCATCACCATATTTTCCACTTAATGTTGAAATATTTTCCATAGCTGGTGTTTCAATTGGAGAATACCCAAAACATTCAAAAGAACTTTTGATTGTTTGAAAAATAAAATTTCTTTTACACATGACATCGCTGTTAAAATCACGTGTACCTTTAGGAATATTTGATTTTTTTTTATTCATAATTATTTGCAAATATGGTAAATATAATATACAAATTTCATTAGTTTTGAATCAAATTAAATAAGATAAATCTTAATTAATTTAAATTTAATGAAAAAGTATTTATCTCTAATAAAATTTAGTCACACAATTTTTGCAATGCCGTTCGCATTGATTGGTTATTTTTTAGCTGTTAAAGATTATGGTTTTAGTATCGATATACTAATAAAAGTTCTTTTATGTATGATTTTTGCAAGATCATCTGCAATGGCATTTAATAGATATATTGACAGAGACATTGATAAAAAAAATGAAAGAACAGCAAAAATTCGAGAAATACCAAATGGAACTATACTTGCAAAAAATGCTCTAATTTTTTGTATAGCTAATATTCTATTATTTTTAATAACATGTTATTATATAAATCCTCTTTGTTTTAAACTGTCCCCTATTGCAATAATTATTATTTTAGGCTATAGTCTAACTAAAAGATTTACTGTACTATGCCATTTTATTTTAGGATTGGGACTATCCTTGGCTCCAATCGGTGGTTATTTAGCAATTTCACAAGAATTTAAAATTCTTCCATTGTTAATTTCATTAAGCGTTCTATTATGGGTTACCGGTTTTGACATTATATATTCTCTTCAAGATGAAGAATTTGATAAGAAAGAAAAACTAAATTCAATACCAGTTATGTTTGGTAAAATAAATGCCCTACGCATTTCTAAAATATTACATTTTTTTTGTGCTACAATTTTTACATTAGTTGGCTTGATAGGTAAGTTTGGACTTTTATATTGGATAGGTTTTACTTTTTTTACCTTTCTTTTAATTTATCAACATTCAATTATAAAACATGATAATTTAAAAAATATAAATTTAGCATTCTTCACCACTAATGGTATTGCATCAATAATATTTGGATGTTTTTTTATTTTTGAAATACTATAAAAAATTTTTTCTAAAAAGAAACTAAGTAAATATTTTCCCGGGATTTAAAATTAAATTTGGATCAAATATTTTTTTTATCTCTTTTTGAATTCTTTTACTTTCTGCAGAAATTACTATATCAATGTATTTTTTTTGAACCAAACCAATACCGTGCTCCCCACTAATTGTTCCACCTAATTTTTTTGTTAACAAAAAAATTTCTCTAATTGCATTATCTAACTCATTTTTCCACTTATGGTCGCTCATGGAGCCTTTAATAATATTAATATGTAAATTTCCATCACCTGCATGTCCATAGCAAACTGATTTAAACCCATATTTATTTCCTATACTTTTTACACCACCTATTAGTTTAGGTAACTCTGCTCTGGGCACTACAGTATCTTCTTCTTTGTAAACAGAATTTGATTTTACGGCCTCCCCTATTTTTCTTCGTAGCATCCATAACTGATCCTTTTGTCTCTGACTATCTGCAAGAAGAATATCACCACACTTAAAATCTAACATAATTTTAGATATTTCTTCGCAATTATTGTATAAAACTTCTAAATCATTTCCATCAAATTCTATTAACAAGTGTGCTTTAACATCATCTTCAATCGTCATGTTTATGTCAGTATATTTGATAGTCCAATCAATAGCATCTCTTTCCATAAATTCTAATGCGGATGGATTTAATCCACTAGAAAAAACCTTGGACACGGACTTGCAAGCTTCTTCAATGCAGTAAAATGGAACAAGCATTGTAATGTCTTTTGTTGGCTTTGGTATTAATTTAAAAATAATCTTTGTAATAATTGCAAGAGTTCCTTCACTACCTATCAGAAGCTGAGTTAAATTATAACCAGTTGAATTTTTCAAAACATTTGCACCTGTCATTACAACTTCACCATTTGGTAAAACAATTTCTAAATTTAAAACATAATCTTTAGTTACCCCGTACTTGAGAGCTTTAGGACCACCAGCATTTTCAGCTAAATTACCACCTAGTTGACAACTTCCTTTACTTGCTGGGTCTGGTGGGTAAAACAAACCTTTTTCTTCAACTGCATTTCTAAAATTTTGATTAATTACGCCTGGCTCAACCGTAGCTTGTAAGTTATTAGTATCTATATCTAAAATTTTATTAAATCTACTCATATTTAAGGCTAAGCCGCTGTATAAAGGAATACACCCACCACTTAAACCTGTTTTACCTCCACTAACTGTAACAGGAATCAATCTATCATTACAATATTTTAATATTGCACTAACTTCATTTGTATTACTTGGTTTAATGACAACCTCTGGAAGAAGTGAAATATCTTCAGTCTCATCATGACTGTATTCAAATAAGTATTTTTTGTTAGTAAATACAAAATCTTCGCCGATAATAGACTCAAAAAACGAAATATCTGTATTGTTAATTTTATTGTATTCCACTTCTACAAATTTAACTAAATTAGCAACTAAACTAATTAATGAAAATGAAAAACTTAATATTAACATTAATATTCTTAATTCCAAATATAGTAATTAGTCAAAAAGATGACTTTATTGATGATTCAAAGAAGTTAAATATTAATCTTGAAGAAATTTGGAAAGAATATAAATTTTCTCCAAATAGTTTGTCAAGTTTTAAATCTATGCAAGATGGAGAACATTATTCACTTTTAGAAAAAAAAATAGATAAACAAGAAATTAACAAATACAGATTCTCAAGTGGAAAAAAAATTAGAACAATTTGGAGTGATTTAGATTTTAAAATTTCAAAAATTAACAACTATACTTTTAGTGAAAATGAAAATTTTATTTTGTTAAAAACTAAGAGAGAAAAAATCTATAGACGTTCTAGCAAATATATTTGCTATTTATACAATACAAACACAGATAAATTATCGTTAATTGATGAAAATAAAATAATGCATGCGCAAATATCTCCTGATGAAAAAAATATTGCCTACGTTTTTAATAATAATTTATTTATTTATAACATAAAGAATAAAATCAGCAAGCAAATTACATTTGATGGAGAAAAAAATAAAATAATAAATGGAGCATCAGATTGGGTTTATGAAGAAGAATTTAAACTTGTAAGAGGGTTTCAATGGTCCAATGATGGTAAAAATTTAGCATACTATAAATTTGATGAAACACATGTTAAAGAATTTTCTATGGATATTTATGATAATAAGTTGTACCCATCACAACAAAAATTTAAATATCCCAAAGCTGGAGAGAAAAATTCTACTGTCAAAATATATTATTATAATCTTGATAAAGAAGTGCACAATTTTATTTACACAGAAAAAGACTATGAATACATACCCAGAATTAAATGGACTAATACTCCAAATTTGTTAGTTCTTTACGGATTGAATAGAAAACAGAATGAATTAGATTTTATTTTAGCAAATATTAACAATAATACTAATCGTATTTTATTTACTGAGAAAGATAAGTATTATATCGATATACACGATAATTTAACTTTTTTACCTAATAATAATTTTATTTGGACATCCGAAAAAAGTGGATTTAATCATATTTACATCAAAGATTTTGAAGGAGATGAAATTCAAGTTACTAAAGGAAATTGGGAGGTAACTGAATTTCATGGTGTTAATTCTGATAAAATGAAGATTTTTTATACCTCAACTGAAGATGGTTCAATTAATAGATCTCTTTATATTCAAGATTTAAATTCAGATATTAAAGCGAAATTATCATCAAGAATAGGATTCAATGAATCAGTCTTTAGTAAAGGAATGAAATATTATATGAATTCATATTCAAATGCAAATACTGCTCCTATTTATACTTTAAATAAAGATGATGGAACAGAACTAATGACGCTTGAAGATAACAGTGAGTTTAATTCAAAAATTAAAAATTACAATCTATCAAAAAAAGAGTTTTTCACTATCACAACTTCAAAAGCAGAAATGAATGCATGGATGATAAAACCCCCAAATTTTGATGCAACAAAAAAATACCCGCTGTTTATGTTTGTATATGGTGGGCCTGGATCTCAGGAGGTTATAAATAGTTTCGGATGGGCAGAATATTTTTGGCATCAAATGTTAGCTCAAAATGGTTATATTGTAGCTTGCGTTGATAATAGAGGAACAGGTGGAAAAGGAAGTGAATTTAAAAAGATAACATACAAACAGTTAGGAAAATTAGAAACAATTGACCAAATAGATGCTGCAAATTATTTTGGTGAACTTAAATATATTGACGAAAAAAGAATTGGAATTCAAGGATGGAGCTATGGTGGTTACATGTCTTCGCTATGTATAACAAAAGGAGCAGATGTTTTTAGTCTAGCAATTGCTGTTGCTCCAGTAACTAATTGGAAATACTATGATAATATATATACTGAAAGGTATATGCAAACTCCACAGGAAAATCTTGAAGGATATGATAGTAATTCACCAATAAATCATGTTGATAAGTTAGAGGGAAAATATTTGATAATTCATGGTGGAGCAGATGACAATGTTCATATTCAAAATACAATGGAAATGATTAAACAACTTGTAAAATCTAATAAACAATTTGATCAATTTATTTACCCCGACAAAAATCATAGTATTTATGGCGGAAATGCAAGATATCACCTTTACAAAAAAATGACAGATTATATTTTGAGTAATTTATAATTGTTTTTACTATTTTCGAAAAAATTAATTTAGTACTATGACAACTAAAAACAATCAACTATTTGGGCATCCTAAGGGATTATTTTATTTGTTTTTTGCAGAAATGTGGGAAAGATTTTCATTTTATGGAATGAGAGCTTTACTTACTCTTTATTTAATTAAAGACTATTATTCTCACTTAGAAAATAACGAAGAAATAGCTTATGGTATATACGCGGCATATGGAGCCCTTGTTTATCTAACTCCGTTAATTGGAGGTTATGTAGCTGACAAATACATAGGATATAGAAAATCAATAATGTATGGAGGAATTTTAATGGCACTTGGACATTTTTTCATGGCCTTTCCTACCGACTTTTTTTTCTACGGTGCATTAGGCCTTTTAATTATGGGGAATGGATTTTTTAAACCTAATATATCAACTCTTGTCGGATCACTTTATAACGAAGGAGATGTTCGAAGAGATGCTGGTTTTACAATTTTTTATATGGGAATAAACCTTGGGGCAATGATTGCTCCCCTATTTTGTGGTTGGTTAGGAGAAGTGTATGGATGGCACTACGGTTTTGGAGCGGCAGGAATTGGAATGCTTGCAGGTATATTGGTGTTCTACAAAGGTATAACTGACAATGTTTTAGAAGATAAAGGATTGCAACCAAAAGAATATACTGACAAAAAAGTCTTAGGTATTTCAATCGCAAACTTCACATATTTATTAGGCTTTCTTTCAGTACCAGTTTTTGCTTACTTAATTCTTTTTGATACTCAATCTCAAGTACTTGGAACTGTACTTCAAATTGTTGGGGCAATTGTCTTATGCTATGTTACTTACATTATCTATGATTACAAAGTAATTAAAAAAGATAAAATTAGTGGAGATAGATTAATTGCAATAATGATATTAGCAGTTTTTTGTACAATTTTTTGGGCTTGCTTTGAACAAGCAGGAAGTTCAATAACAGTTTGGGCTGACAAATGTGTTAATTTAGTAGGTATGAACGCCTCACAAACTAATGCTATCAATCCTGCCTACATAGTAATTTTAGCGATTCCATTTAGCTGGATGTGGACTAAACTTGGAGCAATAAATAAAAATCCAAATACTCCGATGAAATTTGCATTAGGTATTTTTCAGTTAGGGCTAGGATTTTTAATTTTTGCTGCTACAGCACACTTTATTAATGACAATGGTAAAGTTCCATTCTTATTTGTTTTTCTAGGTTATTTTTTAATAACAACTGGTGAATTATTTTTATCTCCAATAGGTCTTTCAAAAGTAACTGAGCTAGCACCAAAAAAAATAGTTGCTTTTATGATGGGAGTATGGTTCCTTTCTTCGACATTTGCACATTATATTTCAGGAGTAATAGCGAAACTAACAACAACTGGAAATGTGAATAACAAAAATTGGCTATCAGATTTATCTAATTGGTTTATGGGATACCCTGACACTTCTAGTGAAGCTGTTGCACTTTTAATGCAATACAACACAATCTACGCCCAAATTGGTTTTGTAACAATATTTATTGCTATTTTCGTTGTTATTATATCACCATTAATAAAAAAATTAATGCACGATATTCACTAATTCTTAAATAAAAAAATGAAAAAAATGAAAAAATTATTTAGTATAATCCTTATATCGTTTATTACATCAACTGCTTTCACACAAGAGAAAGCAATTACATGGCATACAGATATGAATGAAGCAATTAACAAATCTTTACAAACTGAAAAACCTTTACTTCTTTTCTTTACTGGAAGTGATTGGTGTGGATGGTGTATTAAACTACAAAAAGCTGTATTTAAAAAACCTGAATTTAAAAAATGGGCTAAAGAAAATGTCGTATTAGTTGAGCTTGATTTTCCAAAGAGAACTAAATTAGATCCAAATATTCAAAAACAAAATCGAGAACTTCAAAGAATTTTTGGCGTTCGTGGTTATCCAACTGTTTGGTATGTTCAGCCTAAAGTTATTGATGGAAAAGTTAATTTAAATAAAAGACTAGGTTCCCAAGGAGCATCTCCACTTGAAGTAAAATCATGGATAGCAGGCGCCAAGAACATTTTAAAAAATAAATAATTATATTGCTCTTAGATTATGAAAAATATTTTAATCCTTCCATTTATTATATCTTTTATTTTTTGTTTTGGGCAAGGAGTTGATCGCAATGAAATTGATTGGATTGAATTACACGAAGCTGAAAAATACTCCCAAAAATATAATAAAGATATGCTTATTTTCTTTTACAGACCAGGATGTGATTTCTGTCAAAGGATGAAAAAAGAAACTTTAAACGACCCACAAATTATAAAACTGATTAATGAAAATTTTCTTCCAGTGATGATTAATGGAAAAAGTAAAGAAACTATATACTACAAAGGAAAGGAGTACATTAATGATGCTTCCATAGAGGAAGATCCTAAAAGCACTTGGAGACATAATTTATATGCAAAACTTGTTGATCCTTGGAAAGAGCAGTATTATTGGCCAAACACTGTAATAATTAGTTCTGAGAATGAAAAAAAATTACAATTAAACGGTTTTCAGCCCAAATCTCAGTTTACAAGAAGTATTTCTAGAATCACATCAAAATAAAAAAAACCTACTAATAAGTAGGCTTTTTTTGGGTGGATGATGGGAT
>MDTE01066963.1_pt1 | contig 11797 bp, 13 predicted proteins | sample 811231 | NCBI WGS metagenome assembly MDTE01 (sample SAMN05326651, study PRJNA326480) | marine metagenome | isolation source: seawater | place: Indian Ocean: Red Sea | collected 2010
CCATAAATTCTTATTACTTCTTCAACAATATCAATTGATTGATTAACATCAGGTCTCCAAGAAGGTATAGAGATTTCAAAACTTTTATCAACCTTAAAACCTAAAGAAGATAAAATCTTTTTTATCTCTTTCTCAGAAATTGATATTCCTGAAATCTTTTCTATCAACTTAGGATCAAATTTGATTTTATTATTTTTTATTTTTCTTTTTTGGGCGACCATTATTTTTCCCGGTTTTCCTCCACAAATATCAATTATCATTTTTGTAGCTAATTCTAGACCTTCTATAACAAAATCTGGATCAGTTCCTCTTTCGAATCTATACCGAGCATCAGAATTGATATTTAATTTGCGACCAGTTCTTGCTATGTGTATGGGATCAAAAAAGGCAGATTCAAGAAAAATATTCTTGGTGTCCATTTCGGAGCCAAATCCTTCTCCTCCAATAATTCCGCCAATTCCTAGTGTTTTCTCTTCATCTGCAATCACACATGTTTGATTATCCAAAGCATATTCTTTTCCATCCAGAGCAATAATTTTTTCACCTTTTTTCGCAATTTTTGCACCGATTTTACCACTTATTTTGTCGGAATTATAAGCATGTAAAGGTCTGCCTCGATCATAAGTAAGATAATTAGTAACATCTACAATTGCATTAATACTTCTAAGTCCAATATTTTCGAGTCGATTTTTAAGCCAAATAGGACTTTCAGCATTTTTAATTCCTTCAATTAATCTTCCCGCAAATATGTCACAATATGGATTCTTGTCATTTGATTCACTAAAAACAGGTATATTTTTTTCAGAGCTTTTAATTTTTTGAATGTTTGCTTCTTTAAGATTTCCAACTCCTTTAGCTGAAAGATCTCTTGCTATACCATATACACCTAAGCAATCTGGTCTATTCGGTGTGATAGCAATTTCAATAATTGGATCAATATTATCTAAAACATTAATTACTTTTTCTCCGGGTTTTTCATCATCAAGTTCAATTATGCCATAAGAATCATTATCAATGTTTAGTTCTTCTCCTGAGCAAAGCATTCCATATGAAGTTATTCCTCTAATTTTTGCTTTTTTTATTTTCATTTTTGTTTTTGGAATAACACTACCAATTGGAGCATAAATAGTTGTTAAACCTTCTTTTGCATTAGGAGCGCCACAAACTACTTCTTTGGTTTCTAATCCGATATCTACTTTGCATATTTTTAGTTTGTCAGCATCTGGGTGTTTTCTTGAAGATAATATTTTGGCAACAATAAATTCTTTTAAATCTTCTTTTGGGTTAGTAATTTCTTCAACTTCCAAACCTATTTCTGTAAGATTAGTAGCAACTTCTTCTAAAGATACATCTGTTTCCAAATAGTCTTTTAACCAAGAAAAAGTAAATTTCATTTTTTTAAACCTCTTGATAAAGTGGGTATGTCTAGAGCTGCAAAACCATAATGCTTTAACCAGCGAATATCTCCGCTAAAGAAAGTTCTTAAATCAGGGATTCCATATTTTAGTTGTGCTAATCTATCTAATCCAAAGCCAAAGGCAAAACCTTGGTATTTGGCAGGATTAATATTTGCAGATCTTAGAACATTAGGATGAACCATTCCCGCGCCAGCTACTTCAAGCCAGTCTGATCCTTCTCCTATCTTCAAAACTGAACCTGAACGATCACATAGGACATCAATTTCAATTGAAGGTTCAGTAAATGGGAAATAACTAGGTCGCATCTTAATCTTTGTATTCTCAATTTCAAAGAAAGCAGATAAGAATGTTTCTAATGTCCATTTTAAATGCCCTAAGTTTGTACTTTCATCAACTGCTAATCCCTCTATTTGATGGAACATGGGTGTGTGCGTTTGGTCAGAATCACAACGGTAGGTTCTTCCAGGTGAAATAAATTTAAAAGGAGGTTTTCCATTTTCCATTGTTCTAACTTGAACAGGGCTTGTATGAGTTCTTAGTACTGATTGCCCCTCATCATCATTATATTCATCAAGGTAGAATGTATCATGCATTTGTCTGGCAGGATGAGAATCAGGAATATTTAAAGCATTAAAGTTGTAATATTCTGATTCTATATCAGGCCCGTCGGAAATTTCATAGCCAAGTGAACCGAAGATTTCTGATATTTCTTCTAATACTTGTGAAACTGGATGGATTCTACCGTTATTATTCTGATTAATTTTTACTGGTAGAGTTATGTCGATTTTTTCTTCGAGTAATCTTTTATCTAATTTTAAATTTATAAAATATTCTTTTCTGTCTTGAATCTTTTCACTTATAATATTTTTTAGGTTGTTGACTTTAGGGCCAATAATTTTTCTTTTATCTGGTTCAACAGATCCTAATTCACTTAGCAATTTTGATATTCTTCCTTTTTTGCCTAATTCTTCCACTCTAATCTTTTCAACTGCATCTTCGTTTTCAGCAGAAATTATTTTTTGTAGGATTTCTTTTTCTAAAGATTCAAAATTTTCCATATTTTTTACCGGATACCATATTCTAGTATCAATGGATATATTAACATAAATTAAATTTTATTTTAATGCAGATGTAGCTTTTTCGACTAAATCTTTGAATGTATCAGGATCTGATATTGCAATATCTGATAGAACCTTCCTATCAATTTCTATATTTGCCTTACTTAAACCATTAATAAAACTAGCATAATTCATACCATTTAATCTTGCAGCGGCATTAATTCTTTGAATCCATAATGATCGGAAATTTCTTTTTCTTTTTTTTCTATCTCTATAGGCATACTGCCCAGCTTTTTCTACAGCTTGGTTTGCAGCTCGAAATGTATTCTTTCTTCTGCCATAATAACCTTTAGCACTTTTTATTATTTTTCTATGTCTTGAATGGCTTGATGAACCGCTTGTTACTCTAGTCATTATAATCTTCCTTTATGAATAGGGCAGGAATTTTTTAATTATCCTGCTATCAGGTTTAGAAAGAAGAGATGTACCACGTTTGTTACGAATTTGTTTTGGCGTTCGTTTTATCATTCCATGCCTTTTACCAGTTTTAGCAGAAATAACTTTACCTGAACTAGTAACCTTGAAACGTTTTTTTGCGCCACTTTTGGTTTTCAATTTGGGCATTTTGCATCTCCTATTTTTTAAAAATCATAGTTTAGCATCCAATAAACAACTCGGCATACCCTGCCGGCTGATTAGTTAGAGATGGGTGTATTATACTTTTTGCATTATTTCAACCAAAGAATATTATTTTGGCGCCAAAACCATTACCATTTGTCTGCCTTCAAACTTTGGTAGTAACTCAACTTTGGCAAATTCATCCGTTTCAATTTTAATTTTTTCAAGTAAAACTTCCCCTCGATCTTGATGAGCCATTTCTCTTCCTCTAAATCTTAAAGTTACTTTTACTTTATCACCTTCATTAATAAATTTTTCTACACTTCTCATTTTTACATTATAATCATGAGTATCGATATTTGGTCTGAATTTAATTTCTTTAACATCAATGTTTTTTTGTTTCTTTTTTGCTTCATTTGCCCGTTTTTGCGCTTGGTATTTGTATTTTCCGTAATCAATTATTTTACATACAGGTGGCTTGGATTTTGGAGAAATTTCTACTAAATCCAAACCCTCACTCTTTGCAAAACCTATTGCTTCATCAATTGAAATGATACCTTTTTTTTCACCTTTAGAGTCAATTAAAAGAACTTCACTTGCCTCTATTTGTCTATTAACCCTTGGTCCTTTTGATGCCGAAGAGTTACCGCTTATATTTCTAGATATAGAATTTTCTCCATTTTTATAATTACAAAAATATTCTTATACAGAAACATTTAATATTCTATCATAAACTTCAAGTGTTTTTTTACACATATTTTCTAAGGAGAAGTTTTTATTCACATTATTTATTGACCTTTGCTTTATTTTATCAAGTTCTGAAGCATTAAGATTAAGAGCAGAATCGATTTTTTTTGCAAGATCATCTACATCATTAATCCTTACTTTAAAACCGGTATACATTTCTCCGTCTAATATAGTCTCTTTGACTCCACCATGATCAGAAGCAATAATTAAACATCCTGCAGCTTGAGCTTCAATAGGAACTCTTCCAAAAGGTTCAGGTTTAATTGATGGGTAAAGCGCAATATCGCAAGCGTGATAAGCTAATGGCATATTATCAAAATTTCCTAATATTTTTAGATTAGTATCAACATTAAATTTTTTAGCTATTTTTTTAAGCTTTAGTATATATTTGCTGTTTGCTTCTTTATTCCCAACAAAGACTAATGATATTTGATAGTTAGTATTTTTTTCTTTGATTTTTGATATGGCTTTAATTGCAAGTTCATGACCTTTCCAATCCGAATATCTAGCAGGTAATAAAATAATCTTTTGATTTTTATCTTCACTCCATTCAGATCTTAATTTATTTATTGATTTATTCGAAAATTGATCAATATTGTAATCTTCAATATTAACACCCCTTGGAATGATATCGATTTGATTTAATTCAATGTTATAGTTTTTTGTTATATTTTTTGCTGTATATTCAGAGTTGGCAATAACTGCATTTCCTTTTGCCATTATAGAATTATATTTTTTCTTTAAATAAGAATTACTATCCGCATGACCATGCCAAGTTGTTACAAAAGGAATATTAAGTTTTTTTGATGCATAAAATGTTGACCATGCAGGTGCCCGAGATCTGACATGAATAAGAGAGATCTTATTTTCTGAGAATATATTTTCCAAAATTTTAATATTCTTATAGATATTTAATGGATCTTTTTGGTCAATCTTTCTTATTATAACTTTAATATCTTCATTTTTCAGTTTTTCAATTAGTCTTCCACCACTTGTTAAAACCATTGGTTCATATTGGCTTTTTTTTAAATATGATCCAATTTCTAAAACCGATTTTTCTGCTCCACCTATTTCCATATTAGGTATAATCTGTAATATGATTTTTTTATTTTTTTGAGGCATGAGCAACCTATGACTAAATCCTTTAAGAAATTATATTCTAATAAAAATGATTATATAGCTTATAAAGCTCAATTATATCATAAAAATAAAAAGAGTATTATTTGGTTTGGCGGTTTGAATTCTGACATGGAAGGTACTAAAGCAAAATATTTATCCAATTTTTCTAAAAAAAATCAAATAAATTTTTGTAGATTTGATTATTTTGGTCATGGAAAATCTTCTAAGGAGTTTCAAGATTGTACCATTACAGATTGGCTTGATAACGGGATTAAGATTATAGATAATGTTTTTAATGGACCAATTATTCTTATTGGTTCCTCGATGGGTGGTTGGGTTTCTTTATTAGCTTCTCTAAAGAGAAAAAAAAGAATCAAAGGAATAGTTTTAATTGCACCAGCTGTAGATATGACAGAACGATTAATGCTAAAGAGTTTTTCACTTAAAGAAAAAAAGGAAATTAAATCAAAGGGATACATAGAGAGATTTACTGAGGGTTATGATGAAAGTTATCGAATAACCAATAAGCTTTTGGAAGATGGGAAAAAGCACTTAATCTTAAATAAGGAAATAAATATTTCAATTCCAATTAAAATTTTTCATGGAATGAGGGATAATTCAGTTCCCTGGAAACTGTCATTAGAATTAATGGAATCCTTAAAATCTGATAATGTTGACATTCAACTTATTAAGAATGGTGATCATAGTTTATCTAGTAAGAAAGATTTAAGCGCTTTGGGTTCTAATATCCTTGATTATTACGAATAAAATAAAAATTAATTAATTTCATTTTTCCATTCAGATATAACCGATAAGTCCTTTTCTTTACTTAAAGAATTTTCTTTTATTTTTTTTAATTCACTGTTGCTTAATAGTCTCCTTATAGCCCAAATAGCCGCCCCTCTAACTAATGAAGATTTATCGTTTATATTTGCTATAGCTTTTTTTGCTAATTTTTTATTGTTTGAATTTCCAATTGCAATTAATACATTACGTAAGAATCTATCCCTTCCAATTCTTTTTATAGGTGATCCTGAGAAAAAAATTCTAAAGTCTTGATCATTAAAACTGGAAAGATTTGACAGAGAAAGATCTGTAATATTTTTTTCAGATGAAAATTTTATTTCTTCAGACTCTTTTGCAAATTTATTCCAAGGACATATTGCTAGACAATCATCACAACCATATATTCTGTTCCCAATTCTTTTTCTAAACTCTAGGGGAATCTGACTTTTATGCTCAATAGTTAAATACGAAATACATTTTCTTGCGTCCAATTTGTATTTATCCGTAAATGCATTTGTTGGACAAATTTCAAGGCATTTTTTGCAAGTCCCACAACTATCCTTTTCTTTAAAATTTTCTTTTAAATCAATATTTATAAATATCTCTGATAGAAATAACCATGAACCAAACTCTTTACTAACTAAATTCGTATGTTTTCCTTGCCATCCTAAACCAGCTAATTCTGCGATATTTTTTTCCATCACAGGAGCAGTATCTACAAAGACTTTCAAATCACAATCAAGTCTTTTAGATAACCAACTACCAAATTCTTTAAGATTTTTTTTAATAATTTTATGATAATCTTGTCCTCTTGCGTAAACTGATATGTTACCAAATTCCTTTTTTTCTAAGGATTTTAATGGGTCTGTAGCTGGACCATAATTAACTCCAAGGGAAATTATTGTCTTCACATCAGGCCATAAATTCTTGGGTGATTCCCTTCGGTATTGATTTCTTTTTAACCAATCCATTTCACCATGATAATTATTTTCTAAAAAATTATTTAAATTATTTTTAACCTCTTTTTTTAGTTCTGGTTTAGCGAACCCAATTGCATCAAAGCCTAATTCCTTTGATTTAGAAATAATCTCACTTTGGATTTTGATTAATTCATTTTTTTTAAAAATCGAGTGAGACATATTTTCCTCTTGGAGGTATGCTCATAATTTGATCGGTTAATAAAGATCTAAAGCTTGGTCTACTTTTGATTTTTGCATACCAATCTTTTACTCTTGGATAATTTTTCCAAGGTATGTCTCCAAGATAATCTAAACATGATATGTGAGCTACTGCTGCAAAATCTGCAGTATTAAGACTATCCCCTACCAAACAATACCTTTCATTTAAAATATTATCTATATAACTCATATGATAGTTCATATTATGAATTGCTACTTTAATTCTTTCTAACCTTGGTAAACCCCCGCCTTGTTTTACATTTAAAAACTGTCTTTCAACTTTTTCATGTAATATTATTTTTAACACTTCAAAATAAAATTTATTATCAAACCAGTCAATTAAACGACGACATTCATTCCTTTCTTCTTTATTTTCAGGAAAGATTGTATCAAATTCTTCTTCAAGAAATTCTGTTATAGCGTAGTGACCACATACTTTATGATTATTAATAATTAACACTGGAACCTCTCCAGAAGGGTTGGTTTTTATGAATTCTTTTCTTTTTTGCCAAAAGGTCTCAGTTATTAAATCTGGATCAATATTTCTTTCTCTTAATAAAAGTCTTATTTTTCTGCTAAAAGGACATAATGGATAATGATATAATGTTGCCATAATAAAATCCTTATTAATAAATATTATTTTTTATAATAATTATATACTGTATAATTTCTTAGATATTTATTTTAACTTATTTTAATTAATTACCAAAGAATGATTATATGACTATTAATTTGTATAAGGATGATATTCCAAGTGACCTAAGATTTGGAGATAGTGTCGCAGTTGATACAGAAACACTTGGCTTAATTCCAGAAAGAGATCCGTTATGCTTAATTCAACTCTCTTCTGGAGATGGAAATGCACATTTATTGCAGTTTGAAAGAAGTAATTATGATGCTCCAAATTTAAAAAAGATTTTAAAAGATAATAATTGTGAAAAAATCTTCCATTTTGCACGATTTGATGTTGCGGTTATTAAGCATTATCTTGAAATTGATTGTTCTCCAATTTATTGCACTAAAATAGCCTCAAAACTTGCAAGGACATATACCGATAAGCATGGATTAAAAGACTTATGTAAAGAGTTATTAAATATAGAATTATCCAAAGTCGAACAAACATCTGATTGGAGTGTTGAGGAGCTTACTGAAGAACAAAAAGTTTATGCGGCATCTGATGTTTTACATCTACATAAATTAAAGGAAATTCTCGAAGAGAAGTTAAAGAAATTAAATAGAAAAGATCTTGCAAAAAATTGCTTCCAATTTATTGCTACTAGAGCATATTTAGATTTAAACGGTTGGTCTGAGATTGATATTTTTAAACATTAAAAATGGTTGATTTAAAAACAAAAAATCAATTGGATAAAATTAAGATAAAAAGATTAAAAATAATCTTACCAGTTTTTATTTTAGTATTTTTATCAATTATTATATTTCAATATTTCAATTCTAAAAAAATCTTTGTTATTAATCAGGAGGCGAATAATAGTTTCACAAAATTAACGATTGAATCAGATTCTGGTGTTATTAAGCCATTATTAACTGGAAATACATCTGATGGAGGATCCTATAGGTTAACTGCTAATAGGGCGAGTCCGTTAGGGCCGGAATTAAAGGACATAGAATTAGAAACAGTTGATTTAGAGTTTTATGATAATCAGTTATTATTATTAAAATTAAAATCAAATTTTGCTAAATACATTGCATCAGATAATACAGCTTTGCTCTTTGATAATTTATTGGGAAAAACAATAGAAGGACTTTCATTTACTGCAAATTCAGTTTCTATGAACCTTGATACTTCTTTTATTTTTCTAGAAGGGCCTATTAAAGGTAATGGTGAGGGAATATTATTCGAAACTGGAAAAGTAGAAATTCACGATAATGGTGAAAAAATATTTTTTTCTTCCGGAGTTAAATTTAATATTGCTCCTAGCTCAATCAAGGAGGAAAAAAATTAGATATTTTTCTTATATTGCCATCTTTATATTACTTCTTGTAAACCCGATTTTAATTTTCGCAAATACCAATCAATCGTTTATGGTTGAAAATGAAGCTTCTTACGAAATTTTGTCAGAAAATATGTATTTCGATAGAAATCAGAAAATTATTGGTTTCTCAGGAAAAGTAATTTTAAATCAAGGACCACTAATGATGTCAGCTGATCAGATAGAATTATTTTTCTCAGAAACTCTTACACGAGAAGGTTTCCAGGAAATGAAAGCATTAGGTAATGTGAGGCTTGAAAATAGTAATTCCATATCAGCAACTGGTAATATTGCTTCATATAGTGTAAATGGTAGGGAGATGATTTTGACAGGAAATGTTCTGTTAACTAATGAAATGTCGATGATTAAAGGCAATAAATTAATTCTTAACATTGATACAGGAAAGATAGAAATATTCAATGATGAGCTTAATCAAGAAAGAGTAAAAGGCATTTTAGTAGAAGAGAATGAATAAATTGATAATTAAATGACCGATAATAAACAAAAACCAATTTTAATCAAAGATTCTGATGATGGTTTGATTATAAATAAAATTAGCAAGTCTTTTTCCGGTAGGCCCGTGGTAAGAGATGTTGATTTTGAATTTAAATGTGGAGAAGCATTAGGATTATTGGGTCCAAATGGGTCAGGAAAAACTACACTATTTTATACGATAATAGGTCTCATAAAACCGGATTCAGGATCAATTATCCTTGATGGAGAAGATATTACAGATTTACCGATATATAAGAGGTCAAAAAATGGCATTGGTTATTTACCTCAAGAAGCTTCAATATTTAGAGGATTAACCGTAGAAGACAATATTAGGGCTATCCTTGAGATTTTAGAAACCGACGAACTAAAAATTGAAGAAGAAATCGATCATTTGTTAAAAGAGTTTGATATTGATCACTTAAGAAGAACACCAGCCCTTTCTCTTTCTGGAGGAGAGAGGAGAAGAGTTGAGATTGCTAGATGTCTTGCTTCACACCCTAGATATATTTTATTAGATGAGCCGTTTGCTGGTATAGACCCCATCGCTGTTGGAGAGATTAGAGAATTAGTTTCTCATTTAAAAGATAGAGGTGTTGGTGTCCTAATAACCGACCATAATGTCAGAGAAACACTTTCTTTAATTGATAGAGCTGTTTTGATACATGAGGGTTCAGTTTTAATCGAAGGCGAACCTAATGATATTGTTGGCAATGAAGATGTTAGGAAGGTTTATTTAGGAGATAGATTCTCTATCTAATTTATAGTGAAATTTTTTGATGATGTCATAAATTCAGTTGTTATCTGTTTTATAAAATATTTTGACTTCGAGGGTAGAGCCTCAAGAGCAGAGTTTTGGCATTGGCAGTTATTTAGGATTTTATTATTTTTATCACTTACTTATCTAGAAAGTTTATTATTTACTGGTCTTAACTTTGCATTTAATTTTTTATTATTAATTCCAGAAATTTCTGTATCTATTCGACGTTTGCATGATACAAATAGAAGCGGTTTATGGTATTTATTAACTTTTACAATAATAGGCATTATACCTTTAATTTATTTTTATACTCTAAAAGGGGATGAAAATAAAAACGACTATAAATTTTGATGATAAATATACTAAAAAAAATATATAATATAAGTTCAGTTTTTTTTACCAAGTTAATTAAGTTTATCCTTTTTATTCCAAGGCTCTTATTAGGTTTAATTATTATTTTCATTGTAGGGGTTTTATTAAAATCTTCATTAATTGATGATTCCAAAAAAGTTTATGAAGGGACAGCTTTATATATTCCGATGGAGGGATTTATTGTTGAAGAAATAAAATCAGAAAGAGACATAAGAAATTTATTATTCTCAGAAAACAATATACCTCAAATTGATCTGCATCAATTATTGGATTCCATCGACCGAGCTAAAAATGATGATAAGATAACGGGTTTAGTGATTGAACTTAGTGATTTCTTAGGAGCATATCCTTCTGAGTTATTAAAAATAAGTCAAAAAATTAAGGAATTTAAGGATTCTGGTAAATTAGTTACTGCTTATTCAGATGTTTTTTCTCAAAGCTCTTATATAGTAGCATCCGCAGCCTCAGAAATAATAACTTATCCATCAGGTGGTGTTTTATTAGAAGGATTTTCTTCCAAGAGGATTTATTATAAAGATCTTTTTGATAGGGTTGGTCTTGAAATTATTAACTTATCGGAAGGCCAATTTAAAACAGCCTTTGAAAATTTAACTCTTTCATCAATGAGCGATGAAGAAAAAGATCAACGTTTTAATCTGTTAGATAATATTTGGTCAGACATTGTTTCTGAAATCGAGAATAATCGAAATTTACAATCTGGATCGATAAACAATTATTTAAATAATATTGATATAATTCTTGAGAATAATTTTGGTGATTGGGGTGAAGCGTCTATTAAATCGAATCTAGTAGATATTTTAATGAGCAGAGAAGCTTTAAAAGAATATTTGAATAATATTTATAAAAAGGATAAGGACAAAATATGGAGGAGTATTGATTATAGATATTATAATCAAAAGAAATCAAAATCTAATCAAGAAAATGTTATAGCCATTATAACTTTATCAGGTCCTATTTTGGATGGATATCAATCAGCAGGAATTGCAGGTGGAGAAAATATTTCTGAATTATTAAATGAGGCTATAAAGGATGAAGAAGTAAAAGCTATAGTTATGAGAGTAAATAGTCCAGGCGGATCCGTTTTTGCTTCAGAATTAATCAGGGATACAATTTTAAAAGCAAAAGAGAAAAATATTCCTATTGTTACATCTATGGGGGGTGTTGCTGCATCAGGAGGGTATTGGGTTGCAGCATCAACTGACTATATATTTGCAGAAAATCTAACAATTACAGGTTC
>MDTE01048548.1_pt1 | contig 11796 bp, 14 predicted proteins | sample 811231 | NCBI WGS metagenome assembly MDTE01 (sample SAMN05326651, study PRJNA326480) | marine metagenome | isolation source: seawater | place: Indian Ocean: Red Sea | collected 2010
CAAATTCTAGAGCTGAAAATTTCAGAAAACTAATTTTAGCTACCTCCAAGGATATTCGTGTTTTACTTGTTAAGCTAGCAGATAGACTTCATAACATGAGAACAATTCAATTTGTTAATGATAAAGACAAACAAACCAGAAAAGCTAAAGAAACCATGGAAATTTATGCTCCGCTGGCAGACAGAATGGGAATGAATAGAATTAGAGATGAATTAGAAGATTTATCATTTGGAATATTAAATCCTGATGCAAAAAAATTAATTAAAGATAGATTAGATCAAATTAAAGAAAACAATCTAATAAATTATAATTCTGTATTAACTGAATTTGAAAATCTTTTGGATAAAAATAAAATTAATTATAAAATTTTTAGTAGAGAAAAAACAACTTTTTCAATTTGGAGAAAAATACAAAAAAAAAGGACTTCATTAGAACAAATCACGGATATAATTGGATTTAGAATAATATTGGAAGATATTGATAACTGTTATAAAGCTCTTGGACTATTTCATAGTAAATGGAATTGTATACCGGGAAAATTTAAAGATTATATATCTTCGCCAAAAATTAATGACTATAAATCTTTACATACAGCAATTATTGGGCCAAATAAAAGACCTATAGAAATACAGATAAGAACTAACCAGATGCATGAATTTGCTCAAAGAGGAATAGCTTCGCATTGGAAGTATAAATCTTCAGAAAAATTCAATTCTTTAACGTGGAAAGAATACGATTGGCTTGCCGATCTTGTGGAAATTATTGATAAGAATGAAAATCCTGAACATTACTATGAATATACAAAACTTCAAATGTTCCAAGAAAATGTATTTTGCTTTACACCAAAAGGTTCAGTTATAAAATTACCAAAAGACGCCACATCTATTGATTTTGCTTATGCTGTACATACACAAATAGGTGATACAGCTATTGGATGCGAAATAAACGGACAAGAAAGTGCATTACAATCAGTATTAAGAAATGGCGATGTGGTAAAAATTATTACCTCTAAAAAAGTATCCCCTTCATTGCATTGGTTAACAAGCACAAAGACTGGAAAAGCTAGAGCTGCTATTAGAAGGTACTGGCAATATAAGGAAGATAAAAAACCTATAAGAATTAAAAAATACAATACCACCCTATGGATATCTTTACCAGATGAGCCAGGAAAACTTGGAGATGTTACAACTATGATAGGTATAAATAATGTAAATATATCTAGCGTTGAAATGGTGGAAAAGACTAAAAGAACAATTAATTTTAGATTTAATCTTCTAATTCACGATTTGAAAAACTTTACAAAACTTATTAGTGAGTTAAAACAGAAAGAATATAATTTCAAAATAATAAGACATAAAAATAAAAAATATGCTTTCTTTAAAAGACTCTTTAGCGGTTTTAAAAAAAACTAACGCATTATTGGAGGGTCATTTTGTTTTATCATCTGGCTTACATTCACCAAAATATGTCCAATGTGCCAAGTTGTTAAGTTTTCCTCATATATCAAAAAATTTTTGTAAATCATTAAGCAAAAAAATAAAAAAAAATATCAAGAATATAGATTTAATTCTTACACCAGCAATTGGCGGAATCGTAGTAGGTTATGAGATAGGAAGACTTTTAAAAAAAGAAACCATCTTTTGCGAGAGAGTTGAAGGTAAATTTACTCTTAGAAGAGGTTTTAAGATTAAAAAAAATTCACGTGTATTAATAATTGAAGATGTTATTACAACAGGTAAATCTAGTTTGGAATGTGTAAAATTAATTAAAAAATACAAAGGAAAATTGGTTGGCTTTGCTTGCCTTATTGACCGATCCAATAATAAAAATTTGAAAATAAAAAAGCATAAGTTGATTTCACAAATTAAAATTAACGTTCCTACTTATTCCAAAAAAGAATTACCAAATTCATTAAAAAAAATTAAAATTACAAAACCAGGAAGTAGATTTTTGAAATGAAAGTTAGGTTAGGTGTTAACATTGATCATGTTGCAACTATAAGAAATGCTAGAGGTGAAACTCACCCATCTCCTATTAATGTAGCAAAACAATTGGTTAAATTTGGAGCAGACTCTATAACTATACACTTACGAGAAGATAGAAGACATATAAATGATAAAGATTTAAAAGTTATTTCCTCTCAAAAAAAAATACCTTTAAATTTAGAAATTGCCACTAATGACGCTATGTTAAAAATAGCATTAAAAGCAAAACCTAATTTTGTTTGTTTAGTTCCTGAAAAAAGAAATGAAATAACAACCGAAGGTGGCCTAAACTTAAAGAAAAAAAATAAAACAATTAAAAGAATAATAAATTTACTAAATAAAAATAATATAAGAACAAGTTTGTTTATTAATCCTTCCATCAAAGATATTAAAGCTGCTTATGAAATTAAGACTAATTGCATCGAAATTCATACAGGACGTTTTGCTAATAAAATTAAAGCAAACAAAAATTATAAAAAAGAATTTAATAAAATTAAGAAATGTTCGCAATATGCAAAGAAATTAGGTTTAGAAGTTCACGCAGGACATGGACTTGATTATAGATCATCCAAAATTCTATCTAAAGTCAAAGAAATAGAGGAATTTAATATAGGTCATTTTATTATTGGCGAATCAATTTCATACGGTTTAAAAAAGGTAATTCAAAACTTTAAAAAAATTATTTCTTAATGATTATAATTGGTAATGGTGTAGATATAGTTGAAAATAAAAGAATTGAAAATTCTATAAAAAATCAAAATTTTTTAAAAAGAATATTTACTTTTAACGAAATTAAAGCATCAGTTTCTTTAAAAAACAAAGTTAATTATTTTGCTAAAAGGTTTGCTGCTAAAGAGGCATTTGTTAAAGCTCTTGGAACAGGATTTAGAGATAAAATAAATTTTAGTGATATTGAAGTCATAAATGATAAAAAAGGCAAGCCATATATTCTTCTGTCAGAAAAATTACAAAAATTTATTAAAAAAAAATTTAAAATTAAAAACTATAAAATCTTTTTATCCTTATCTGATGAAAAGAGACATTCTATAGCATTTGTTATATTTAATATTATTTGATGAAAAAATTTATTTTTGAAAATACTAAGACATTATTTTATGCTTTAATAATAGCAATATTAATAAGATCTATCTTAATACAACCTTTTTATATACCTTCATCATCTATGGAACCAAATTTATTAGTTGGAGATAGATTATTTGTTACAAAATTCTCGTATGGTTATAGCAAACATTCTTTTCCATTTAGCCCACCTATATTTAAAGGTAGATTTTTAGATAATGAGCCTAAAAGAGGAGACGTAATTGTTTTCAAAACACCCATGGATAACAGGACTGATTATATTAAAAGATTAATTGGCTTACCTGGTGATGTTATTCAATTTATTGATGGAGATTTATATTTGAATGGGAACCAAATATTAAAAACAATAATTAATAAGAATGATACCATTTATTGCGGAAATTCTATTTTAAATGTATCTACTTTTTTAGAAAAACTACCCAACGGCAAAACTTATATAGCGTCTTATAGAAATGATTATAGTTATAAAAATTCTGACAAATTTATAGTACCAAAAGATCATTTTTTTTTCTTAGGAGATAATCGAGATTGTTCTAAAGATAGTAGATTTTTATCAGAAGTTGGATATGTAAAAAAGGTAAATTTGGTTGGAAAGGCTCAAATACTATTTTTTTCCTCTAACCCAAGAATAGGTAGTATTTTTAAAATTTGGAAATGGAATGAGGTAATGAGATTTAGTAGATTTTTTAATAAAATAAAATAATGAGCTTAAAAAAGTTACAAAAAAAAATAGATTATAACTTTAAAAATCAAGATTTGCTAATACAGGCATTAACTCACAAAAGTTACAATTCAAAGACAAACTATGAGAAATTAGAATTTTTAGGTGATAGAGTTTTAGGTCTTACTATTTCAAAAAAACTAATAGACACTTATTCAAAAGAAAAAGTTGGTATATTAGATAAAAAGTTGGCTTTCTTGGTAAATAAAAATAAATGTTTAGAAATTGGTAAAAAATTAGAATTACATCTTTACATCCTTACATCCAATTCTAATAAGAAGAAATTAAAAATTGAAGATAAAATTATTTCTGATTGTTGCGAAGCAATTATTGGAGCCATTTATTTAGATTCAGGTTTTGATGTAACTAAAAAATTTATTCTTAAAAATTGGAAAAAATTATTAGATAAATCTGATGTAACAATTGTAGATGCCAAAACAAAGTTACAAGAATATTCCTTAAAAAAATACAAGACACTTCCTATTTATAAAGTTTTTTCAAACACTGGCCCAAGACATAAGCCTGAATTTAAAATCGGTGTAAAAATTAAGAATTCAGAATATGTAATTTCGAAAGGTCCATCAAAAAAAAATGCTGAACAATTAGCAGCCAATTTACTTTTAAGTAGTTTGAACAAAAAATGAACTGGCAAGATATAGGTTTTTTAATTTCAAAAAATAAATATAATGAAAATTCTGCTATAGCTGAATTTTTTACTAATGAGCATGGTAAAGTTTCAGGTTTAATCTTCGGGGCCACATCTAAAAAAATTAAAAATTATTTATTCTTGGGTAACAAATTTCATATTAATTATTATTCAAAATCTGATAACTCTATAGGTTCAGTTAAACTTGAAATTGATGAAATCAAAACACCAAAATTTTTAAATGATAAACATAGACTTTTAGCTATTATTTATATTACAAATTTAATTAAGATTTTAACTGTTGAAAATCAATCGAATAAAAAAATTTATGATTTATTAATTTTTTTCTTTGATTTTTTAGAAAATGATAATTGGCTTACAAATTTTATTTTTTTAGAATTAGAAATATGTAAAAATGTTGGATATGACATTGATTTCAAAAATTATGTTAAAAAAATTGAAAATGACCAAGAAATAAAATTTATTGTCGAAAGTAATAATAAAATAATACCAAATTTTTTAATTAATAAGAATTTTGATGAGGTTGATAAAAATGAAATATTGCAAGGTTTTAAAATTGTTGGTGATTTTTTAAATAAAACAGTTATTCAGCCAAATAATATAAATTTTCCTCAGTCAAGAAATGAGTTAATTAATTCACTTAAACTATCCTAGTTCAATTTGGTCAGCAAAATATGTAACTATAGCACTAGCTCCAGATCTTTTAAAAGCGTATAAACTTTCAATTATTGCACTTTCGTCTATTATTTTGTTTTTTATTCCATTTTGGATAAGGCTATATTCCCCAGATACTTGATATGCAAACACTGGTATTTTAAATTTTTTTTTTGCATTTCTAATTATATCTAAGTAAGGCAACCCAGGTTTTACTATAACCATGTCGGCCCCTTCTTTAATATCTAATGAAATTTCTCTCATTGCCTCGTCACAATTTTTATAGTCCATTTGGTAACTTTTTTTATTACCTTTTAAGGCATTTTTTGACCCAACAGCATCTCTAAAAGGACCATAAAAACTAGATGCATATTTAACAGCATAAGATAAAATTTTAACGCTTTTAAAATTATTTTTATCTAAATTTTTTCTTATTTTTCCAATTCTTCCATCCATCATATCTGATGGTGCAATAACATCACAACCTGCTTTTGCTTGAATCAAAGCTTGTTTTATTAAAATTTCATTTGTTTCATCATTTAAAATTTTATTATTTTTAAATATTCCATCATGTCCATGTTTAGTATAAGGATCAAGTGCAACATCACACATTATACCGATCTCATTTTTGTATCTTTTTTTAATAAATTTTGTAGCTTTGCATACAAGATTATTTTCATTTAAAGCTTCGCTACCAAGATTATCTTTTAATCTACTATTTGTTTGAGGAAAAATTGCTATCATAGGTATTTTTCTTTTTAGCGCTTTATCAATTACTCTACTCAAATTATTTACTGAATGTCGATAAACTCCTTTCATACTTTTTATCGGTATTTTTTTATTTTTTCCCTCTGTAACAAAAATTGGAAGAATCAGGTCATTATAAGAAAGGTTGTTTTCTTGAACTAATCTTCTAGACCAATCTGTCATTCTTGATCTTCTCATCCTTAAATTTGGATATTTTCCTGTGATAATCATTCTCAATAATTTATATGATGCGACAATAGTTATATGTTATATAAGGATAAATAAAGTATTTATTTAGCGCATGAATAATGTTTCTTATTTAAAAGAGGTAAAACCAAACAATTCAGCGAGCGATTTTCATCTACAAGATATAAAATTTGATATCAAAAAACTTCAGAAGGCTTGCGATGAAGTTTTAAATATGAAAGGTTTTGACACTAGTCTTGGCATACCTCATTTTGCAGGTATATCATTAAATCAAATTCCAGGCGACCCTGATTCAATAAAAGGCAATAAAGTAAGAGGGGTATATTGGACTAAGCCAGATTCTTCAGGTAAAGAAGTTAGTAGAGATGTTGCTATTGAAGAAGAAAAATATACTGAATTTGTAAAAGATTTTAATCACACATACTTCAAAGAAGTTTACGAACAATTAACAGATAGATATAAATTAGGCAGAACAAGATTGTTATTGAAAGAACCAAGGTCTACATTAAGTTGGCATAGAGATCCTGAGCCCAGACTTCATATACCTATTTACACCAATCCAGGCGCAATCATGGTTGTTGATAAAGTTGCGCAGCACATGCCCGCTGATGGATCTGTTTGGATTACAAATAACACTAAATATCATAATGCTTTTAATGGAGGAGAACAAAATAGAGTCCATTTAGTTGCATGTGTTTTAGATTATAAATTTAATTAATTTGAAAAAGATATACATCGCCTCAGATCACGCTGGATATAATCTTAAGTCACAAATTATTAAAAAATTTTCAAAAAAAATTGAAATCAAAGATTTGGGAACTGATACAAATTCAATATCCAAAAATTATCCAGATTATGCTCATCAACTTTGTAAAATGGTTAAAAAAAATAATAAAAATTTTGGTATTTTAGTTTGTGGATCTGGAATGGGAATGTCAATGGCAGCTAATAAACATAAAAAAATAAGAGCAGCACTGTGTTATTCAGTTAAAAATACAAAATTATCAAGATTGCATAACAATGCTAATATTATAACATTGGGACAAAGATTAATAAGTAAATCTTTAGCTTTTAAATGTATTAATGTTTTTTTAAATACAAAATTTGAAGGAGGCAGACACTTAAAAAGAGTTAAAAAAATATAAATTTATGTCAAGCGAAAAAGATTATGTAAATTCTTTTTATAAAGATTTTTTTGAAAAAAATCTTTCAGAAACTGATCCTGAAATTTTTAATGCTATACATAGTGAATTAGTTAGGCAACAAAATCATATAGAGTTAATAGCGTCTGAAAACATTGTATCCCAAGCTGTCCTAGATGCTCAAGGGTCTATTTTAACAAATAAATATGCCGAAGGCTATCCTGGAAAAAGATACTATAATGGATGTGAACATGTTGATGTTGCTGAAGAATTGGCTATAGAAAGACTAAAAAAACTATTCAATTGTAAATTTGCTAACGCTCAACCTCATTCTGGAGCACAAGCTAATGGTGCTGTATTTTTAGCTTTACTTAAACCTGGTGATACTTTTCTAGGAATGAGTTTAAATTCTGGAGGCCATATTACCCATGGTTTAAAGATTGCGATGTCAGGTAAATGGTTTAACGCCGTTGGATATGATGTTGATAAGGAAAGTGAATTAATAGATTACGACAATGTTGAAAAATTAGCTTTAGAACACAAGCCTAAGTTAATTATTGCTGGTGGAAGTGCTTATTCAAGAATTATTGATTTTAAAAAGTTTAGAGAAATTGCTGATAAAGTTGGTGCTTACCTGATGGTAGATATGGCTCACTTCTCAGGTCTTGTTGCAGGAAATGGATACCCTAATCCTGTAGACTTTGCACATGTTGTTACGTCGACAACTCATAAAGTATTTAGAAGTGCAAGAGGAGGGATAATTTTAACTAATCATGAAGAATTATCTAAAAAATTCAACTCTGCTGTATTTCCAGGTTATCAAGGAGGACCTCTTATGCATATTATTGCGGCTAAAGCTGTAGGATTTAAAGAAGCTCTGAAACCTGAATTTAAAGATTACATTTCAAATGTTTTAGCTAATGCAAAAATTTTAGCTGAAACATTAAAAAATAATGGATTTAAAATTTATTCAGGTGGTACAGACACTCATCTTATGCTTGTTGATTTAAGACCTTTTGGTGTTAAGGGAAATTTAGCGGCTGAAAGTTTGTCTAGAGCAAATATAACTTGCAATAAAAATGGAATTCCATTTGATACAGAAAGTCCGATGGTAACTTCAGGAATTAGATTGGGTTCTCAAGCTGCAACAACAAGAGGTTTTTCTTTAAGTGAATTTAAATTAGTTGGTGAATTAATTACTAAAACAATCAAGGGTTTATCTCAAAATCCCAATGACAACAGCAAAATTGAACAACAAGTAAGAAAAGAAGTTGTGGATTTATGTTCAAATTTTCCTATATATAAGAACTTAGTATAGATATATTTATGATTTGCCCAATTTGTAAAAAAGGTGAAACATCAGTTGTTGACTCAAGACCAACTGAAGATGGAACGACTATAAGAAGAAGAAGACTGTGTATTTGTGGACAGAGATTTACCACTTTTGAAAGAGTTCAATTTAGAGAATTAACAGTTGTAAAAAAAAATGGTAGAAAATCATTATTTGACAGAGAAAAATTATCAAAATCTATTTATGTTGCGCTAAAAAAACGTCCAATAGATACAGAAACTGCAGAAAAGTTTATTTCTAAGATTTCAAGATCACTTGAAGAACTTGGACAAAGTGAAATTTCTTCAAATACAATTGGTACTATGGTAATGGAGGGTTTAAAAGATTTAGATCCTGTCGCATATGTTAGGTTTGCCTCCGTTTATAGAAATTTTAGGGAAGAAAAAGATTTTGTCCAATTTGTAGATAAAATTGATGTCTTCAAAAAAAGATAAATTTTCATCAAAAGATAAATACTTTATGAATTTAGCTATTAATCTAGCTAAAAATCACAAAGGTTATACAGGAGAAAACCCTTCTGTTGGGTGCGTTATAGTAAAAAATAATAAAATTATCTCATTTGGAGCCACTAGCCTTTTTGGCAGACCGCATGCTGAAGTAAATGCATTATCAAATATTAAAAATTGCAAAAATTCTACTGTATATTTGACTTTAGAACCTTGTACTCATTATGGTAGAACACCACCATGTACTAATTCATTAATAAAAGCAAAAGTTGAAAAAGTAATTTACTCTTCTGACGATCTTGACCTAAGAACTTTTAATAAATCTAAAAAAATATTATCAAAAAAAAAAATAATTGTTAAATCTGGTCTACTAATAAATAAATCTAAAAAATTGTACAAAAATTACAATTTTTCAAAAAAAAATATGATGCCATATGTAACAGGAAAATTAGCATGTTCGAAAAATTTTAAGATTTATGATTATCCTGGTCCTATAACTAATAACTATTCAAAAAAAGTAACTCATATTTTACGATCAAAAAATCAATGCATTTTAACATCTTATAAAACTATCAATATAGATAATCCAAAATTAGATTGTAGAATCGATGGTATAGAAAAATTTTCACCTATAAAAATTATTGTCGATAAAGATTTACAAATAAAAAAAAATTCTTATGTTCTTTTTAATGGAAATCGAACTTTAATTTTTCATTCTTCAAGAAACATATCTAAATTAAAATATTTAAAATCCTTAAATGTAAAAACAGTTTATTTTAAAAAAGATAAAAATAATTTAATTAATCTAATTAACATTTTAAAATACATCCATCGCCTTGGAATATCTTCAGTAATAACTGAAGCTGGTCCTATTTTTTTATTAAATATGCTTAAACAAAATTTAATTAATGAATTTTATTTATTTAAATCAAATATAAATATTTCAAAAAATAAAGCTATTAACGTAAAAAATATATCAAAATTATTAAATAATAATTATAAATATTCTAAAAAAGTGAATACATATCTGGATAAAGATTCATTATTACATTATTACTAATAATATTATGTTTAATGGAATTATTTTCAATCAAGCGCAAGTAATAAAAATAATTAAAAGATCTAAAGGCATAAACTTATTTTTAAAATGCAGCATAAAATTAACAAAAAAAGATATAGGATCATCTATCTCTTGTGATGGCGTTTGTTTAACCCTAGTTTCTTGTAAAAGAGACATTTATGAATTTTATCTTTCAAACGAAACTTTGAAAAAAAGTAAATTTAGAAATATTAACATTAAAGATAAAATAAACATTGAACTGTCTCTTAAAAATGGTCAACGTATTTCGGGACATATTTGCCAAGGACATGTTGACACTATAGGTAAAGTTGTATCAATAAAAAAAATAGATAAATCTAAAATTTATGAGTTTAATATTGACAAATATTTTATAAAACAATTAGTTGAGAAAGCATCCATATCTATAAATGGTGTATCTTTAACAATTTCTAAAATAAAAAAAAAATCTTTCGAGATATGGATTATTCCTCACACTTTGAAATTAACTAATCTAAATTTTCTTAAAAAAAATGACTTGGTTAATATAGAGATTGATATTATCTCAAAATATGTAAAAAAATTTATAAATGGCAAGAAATAAATTTAGCACAATAGAAAGCATTATAAAAATTGCAAAGAAAGGCGGCATGTATATCCTTGTCGATGATGAGAACCGTGAAAATGAGGGTGATATTGTTTTTTGTGCTTCAGATGTCAATTCTCAAAAAATTAATTTTATGGCTCGATACGGAAGAGGATTAATATGTCTTGCTCTTAGTTCAACCCAAGCTAGGAAGTTAGGATTAACTTTTATGGCTCCTATAAATGAATCTAGGAATCAAACAGCTTTCACAGTTTCAATTGAAGCAAGAAAAGGTATTACAACAGGAATATCTGCTAAAGACCGTGCTAAAACTATTAAAGTTGCAACAAAAAAAAAAGTTGGAAAAAGAGACATTGTATCCCCTGGTCATGTTTTTCCCATAATATCAAGAGATGGAGGAGTATTAGTTAGAGCTGGTCATACCGAAGCTTCTGTTGACATATCTAAATTATCAAAAAAAATTCCATCTGCTGTAATTTGTGAAATCATGAATGAGGATGGTACAATGGCTAAAGGTGATGATTTATTTAAATTTGCAAAAAAACATTCATTAAAAATAGCAAAAATTGAAGATTTAATCTCGTATAGACTAAAAAAAGAAAAGTTAATTAAGTTAAAAAAAATATCTAATATAACAGTTCAAAATCAAAAATATAAAATTAAAGTTTTTGAAAATTTACTTGATGGGTCAGAGCATTTTGCATTAATTAAAGGTACGTTAAAAGCAAAAAACAAACCTAGAGTTAGAGTTATTTCATCAAATGTGGTAAAAAATTATTTAATTAATCAGAAATTACCAAATAGTTTTGAAAATACAATTTCACACTTTAAAAAATTTAATAATTGTGTTTTAGTCTTTATAAGAGATCCAAATTTACAATCAGTTACTCAGACACTAAAACAGTATAAAACTAAAGAATTTTACAAAAAAGGCCATGATAAATTAATTAAAAATTATGGTATAGGAGCTCAAATTATCAAATCTTTAAAAATAAGAGATATGATATTAGTTACACGATCTAGAAAAAAAGTAGTAGGTTTAGAAGGATATGGTATTAAAATTATTAAACAAGAAATAATAAAATGAAAAAAAAAATTTTAATTATATTAG
>MDTE01133207.1_pt1 | contig 11796 bp, 14 predicted proteins | sample 811231 | NCBI WGS metagenome assembly MDTE01 (sample SAMN05326651, study PRJNA326480) | marine metagenome | isolation source: seawater | place: Indian Ocean: Red Sea | collected 2010
CTTGAAATGATGGAGGTTCCAGAGATGCGGAGAGACTTAAATAAACCTAGTAATGTTAGGTGGTTGCTTCGTAACGTGGCTATCAATAACAAAGGCCCGGAAGTACGTGAACTTATTGCGCTTCTGATTAAAGAAGAGGCGAGGTCTAAATGAATAAGATTAATAATCTAGTCAACACTCTATTGGCTCGAGCCTTAGGGCCAGAGGTTAAAGAGGTTAAAGCCACATACACCTTATGTATTCCCTGTCAGGGTGATGTACAACGCTATGAGGCTGGTTCTCTGGTTCAAGCTGAAATAATGCTAAAGGATTGGCTAGGCGCTGGATGGCCCGCATGGATAGAGGACACAAGCGGCTCAGTTATTCACTCAGTAGCGCAGCAGACTAGGACGCTTAACTAGCTGGGTAGAACATACACCCAAAGCGCTAGGTATTCCAATAGGTTAGGGTAATCTAATAGGATATAAATATATGCCTAGTCTAGGGTAGCAAAGGAAACGGTAGGAAATACAGGCATTTACACCCTATACTTAAACCTACCCACGCCCTTTACACTGTAAACACTGGTAACTATATTGTTACTATGAAAAAGGAGAACAATGACGACAACTTAGCTGACTTCACTGCATATAAAATGCGTAGCATTATCGAGGACTTGGCCATGGAAGGCCGATTAGATTATGCTAACGCTATGCAGACAGCGCTAGACGAATACCTATTAGGTAACATACAAATCGGCTTCATCGATGGGTGGCCGTACATAGCTGATATCAATACAGATATTAGCGCGCTGTAACGCTTAACGCTAGCGCTAAAATATGTTAAACTCTAGGTTGATTTTACTTGACAGATAACCCTAGCAATCATGTAGGGTTACAGAGCAAAAAACTTCATTTAGTGCTTGACAATAAAACTCTGTAATAATCAATACCTAGGGGGAGGGGGGTACCGGGGAATGTAGGTCCCATGGGAATCTAAGGCCTGCTAGGCAGGCTAGATACGTTTGCAATGCGCGGATAATTTTTTGAGATATTGAGTTGTCAAAGAGCAATAATATCGAGGCCTTAATTAACATGCCTCCTAAGCAGAGCTAAATTAATACATCTACAAAATATACCCAGAAAAAAAATGTAGGATATTAACCAATCTCTATATTAATACTATAAGAACTATTTAATGATATGAAACTAATAATAGAAAATTAACCTGGTTTTTAGCTAGGCAATATGTTGTAGATCTTTAACAAATAACGCTACTATTTATTAACGGCAGCGATCACACGATAACAGACACCAATTGGAGCATACGTATGAAAATTAGTAAATCACAGTTAAAAAAAATAATCAAAGAAGAGCTTGAGGCCGTGCTCTTGGAGCAAGATCTAAATGAATTTGGCCACGAAGATATCCTTCGAAGGGTAGGGGACGTCGCCAGAGATGTAGCGCGCGACCTTGGAATTCCAATGCCAGCTGAGCTTATGAAAATGCTTAAGGACTTGTGCGCCTATAGGGGCATGGTAGGCATGCTCAGCGAGGAGGCCACCTTAGATGCCATAATAAGGAACTTATCTAGCGAAGATATTGCAAATCAAATTTTAGCTAAGCTGCCTGAGGGGATCCCAGGGGAGGCGAAGAGTGTCCTAGTAATGGCCATTGAGGAGCTTAAAAGAGAACCTATGAGGAGTATTATTGTAACAGCGGTGGGTCAGCCTGAGACTCGCGAAATACTTCAAAAAGCTTTTGACGCAGTTTGCAAAAATTGATACTATTTATTTAAAGCCGAAAAGGCAAACTTTATTTTAAGGAATAAACAAATGAAGATTACAAAGAAATTTTTAACAAAGCTCATTCAGGAGCAACTTGATACAATGATCGGTGAAGCTTATATGGACGAGATGGCGCCCGAGGAAGATGTGCACAAAATGGAGTACGGAAAACCCATGGACGAGATGGGTGGTGATCCTTTTGAAGAGGGCCTCGATGAGGAGCTTGAGGAAGAGATGACTCTTGAAGAGGAGCTTGAAGAGCTTATGCAAGCATACGAAATGGACCACGCTAAAGAAGGCCATGGTAAAGGCCATGATCGCAGCGACTTTGACGACGTGTAATGGACGTTTCTCCGGAAAAGCTTAAAAAACTATTAAAAGAAGATAGTCATCATAATCTTAACTTAGAAGAAAATGAAAAGAAAAGATATGAGAACTTAAAATCTTCTGCATCTAAGCTTCTATCAGAAGCTGATTTACTTAAGCAAGAATTAGAAGAATTTCTAAATAAGTAAAAAATTTTTTTGCGCTGCGCGCTTCTAGACTACGAGCCCTTTTAAGCTCTGAATCGTGAGGCGCGCAGTTATATGTTGCACCATCTGACCCCCGTTTTCGCGCCATTTTGCTACTTTGCTAAAAGTATCGTCGATAAGCAAGCGATTGGGTTTTGCAAAAATCCACTTGTTTTCTTCTAGAATAACATCGTACTGAGGTCCTAAATTTTTTTCCACCCATTCTCGTTTGCCGCTCCTGCATCCTGCACCCTGCATTGGCGCCGACAATATTTTAACTTGTGGACTAAGGTCCTTAATAAAGTTCCATAAAACTTGACCATCTTTTTTCCACGGCAGATCTGCCCAGAATTCATGGTTATCAGCTGTGCGCGCATACATATAGTCACGCGCTTGACGAATATTTGTATTTGAGTTTCTTGATAGATCAGATATGTTTAGACTATAAGCACGATTATTTTGATCTAGATATTCTTTTAATTTATCTAAAATAATTTTTTGCCTATTTGTGATGCGCGGCGACTCAGCATTTAAATCTAGATTCATTAGATCTATAACAGACTGTTCAAACTCTACCAACACACCATCTAAATCACAATATATTTGAATATTATCTAACATTTTACTTTCTTGGTCGAACTAAGGTATAAAACGGCTTTATATGTTTTGAGTCATAATAAAGTTCTGCGCCGTCATTATCATATCTAACAGCTAAGATGCCTACTCTATTCCTTTTGATCATGTTTGATACTTGAGAATTTGTTCCGTAAAAAGGCACCCAGCCCTCTTCTTTAACTTCAATCTTGTTTCTATTCCAAATTTCTTCGGCGTCGGGTCCACCAGCATGGTGAAAAAACTTTTTCTCCAGCATATCTAAAATTTCATTAAAATTTTCATCACCTCTTTTAACTAAATTGCGCAATTCTTATCTCCTTAAAAAATAAATATTTTCTGTACCTTTATAGTAGAAACTATTTATATAAAGGAAAACATTAATGTGTATCTTCAAACCATAAGGAGATGATGAATGAAAAACCTGATTTTGGTAGTGCTTACTCTAAGTTTTTTAGTTGGATGCAGTACTGCGGATGAGGGTGGAGGACATTCAAACATCGAAACTGAGGATGTTTTAATTGATAGCGAGCCCGATATTACACCTTGGACTCCGGAGCCTGAACCGCCAGCGATAGAGTGTATAGAGTGCAAAATGTATTTTTGCCCTCCACTAGACTCAATATGGCAAAAACAAATTTGTATGAACATATGTGAGGATCCTCCGACACTCCACTCAGAAACTGAGTGCACAGAGTATATGGAATGTGATCCGACGCAGTATTTAATTGCATCCTTAGAATGCACAACAGCTGACGGATATCCCGGTACACAGGATAAGGTGTGTAATAAAGGTAAAATACAATACACTGATTGTGTATCAGATTGCCATGAAGAGTCTTGCAATGATATCGATGATGATTGTGATGACCTAATTGATGAGCAGCAACTTAATGTTTGCGGTGAGTGTGGGATCGTACCATCAGAAACCTGCGATAATATTGACAATAACTGCAATGGCGATACTGATGAAAATCTAATTCAAGCATGCTCTACTGTGTGTGGCAATGGATATGAAACTTGTGATAGTGGTAATTGGATTGCATGCACCGCACCTCAACCTAAAAACGAAATATGTGACGGTTTTGACAATGATTGTGACAGTCAAATTGACGAAGGCCTAGAGTGTATATGCACCATACAAGATATTGGTGTGCTTTTTCCATGTGAGGAGGAGCCTCTTCTTTGTGGCCAAGGTTTTAAAACTTGTGAGTGTGTGGATACTGAATGTGCAGAGATAATTACAACTCCTTGTTATTCTTTATGTTATTGGCTACCACCTGAAATACAAGACCCATCAACTTGTGATCCTCTTGTTGGTATTCCGTTAGAAGAAGAAAAGTGCAATAATTTTGATGATAATTGCAATCAACAAATTGATGAAAATTTAGTTTCTGGTTGTTACACTGGACCTATGGAGACTATATCAACTGGAATATGTGAACCAGGAGAAATGGTTTGTGAGGCTGGCTCTTGGGGTAGTTATGACGAAAACAATGAGTTTGTGGGTGGATTATGTGCAGGAGAAATAACGCCACAGGAAGAGATCTGTAACGGCATCGACGATGACTGCGACGGAATTACTGACTGGGGAGAGGAGATGAAAGAAACAGATATTCTTTTTATTCTTGATTGGTCAGGCTCAATGAATGATGAAATCAACGCTGTTATGATTGCACTTAATCAATTTGCTGCGAATTTTAGTGATGAGGATGTTTTAAAATGGGGATTGATAAAAGGTCCGTCGCCAGATCCCGTAGGCTTCTTTAAGTATGAAAGATTGGAGATTGTACAAAATTTAGTAAGCTTTTCTGATTTTCTAGGGGCAATGTCAGGCTTAGATATGAGTAATAATTCTATGAATGGCATGAGAGAGATGTTGCTGGATGCAATTTATCTATCAGTAAGTAACTTAAGTTTTAATCTTATTTATCCTATAATTGACTTAGATTGGCCACACAATATAGATCCATATGGTTTTGCTGGCAATGTAACAGAATCAGTCCCTCCATTGCAAGACTTTGTTGTCAATTGGCGCCCAGGAGTCGAAAAAATTATAATCGTTTTTAGTGATGAAGATCCACAAAGTTATATAATACCAAACTTAGAGGTAAATGATGTTAAAGATGCTGTTAGTGGTGTGCCACAGCTTAAACTATATACTTTCTCTAGATCTGCTGGGGCGCCCGATTGGGCTGATATTGCGATCGCTGGAAATGGTCAATGGTTTTTGTTATCTAACAATCCTACTGAAATGTATAATAATTTAATGCAAATCTTAGATGAAATATGTAAAGGTTCAAATAATGAGTGATCAAAAAAACAAATTACTTAATGAAATTATAGATGCCCTTGTTGAAGAAAATAAATTTTTAGCTGAAAAAAATGCAGTGCTACAGGATGAGCTTGATTCTCTTTGGGCCATGATGGATGAAATAACTAAATCTGATATTGAAAATTTTTCTCATCTACTGGATGAATTAGAGGCAGATGTAATCACTAGAACTTTGATGGTTACTAAGAAAAAAGCAGATTGCTAAGAGGTAAAATGTTTGTACAGAAAAATAATATTTTTGGTCGCTTTAGTGTCTTGTGTGACTTGCTCAGGCCACGGACCAAACGTATTTTTTTCTAATGAAAACAAATCTTTGTACGCTAGTTCTTTATGTATGCCAGATCAACCGCTTCCACAAATGGTTTTTATTCCTTTTTTTGAAGAAGCAACACAGGTAGTACCTACTTGCGAAACATATCCAAAGTATAAGACTGCTTTAGCAATGATGATATTTTATCATAAATGGGTTGAATACTTTGGAGATCGCGATTTTGCTGTTCGCGGTATGCTTCAGAAAGTAATGATTCGTTGGGGCTCTGAAAAACGAACTAGCATGAGAGGATTTGATTTAAATGGAGAATCATTCTCAAGTCGCACTATTATTGGAAAAGTTGAAGCTAAAAATATCATATGGGTTTGGAAAGGATATGGATCTAAAATATCAGAAAGCGCGCTGGCTCATGAGTTAGTTCACCTAGCTTTGATGGCTAAACATGGATCTCCTGACGCGGATCACGAAGGTCATAAGTATCGTGGGTGGACACCTGCACACTCAGCAATGATTGTTGGCGCAAAAAGAATGATGCGTGCATTTAACTTATAGGAGGGCACCATGTGAGTAGATTAACTAAATTAACTATAATTTTAGCCATAGCAGCAACTTTTTCAATGTTGTTGCCATGGTTTTGTCCAGAGGTTTCTAGCAAGCAACCAAAGTCAAAGTTTTATGATTTTAATGATCAAATAATTGATGGTGAAATAAAGAAGCCCACAACACTTTACACAGATGCCAGAGATAGGGTAAAATTTGATAGACTAATGAAACTTAAAAAAAGCTTTTTGCCTAAGCTATTTGCAACAGCTAAAGAAAAAGTTTTTAAGTAGAACTTGACTATTTACTATCATGCAGAAACTATTTGAAAATTGGCGAGGATACAGAAAAGAGGTGTTAAATGAAGCCGTATTTGCAATTCCAATAATAGCAAAAGCGGCTCCAGTTTTAAAAGCTGCTTTAGCCACAGTAAAATCTACTGTTATAGTCAATGCTATATTGAAACTTTTCAATCTTAAAGTAAAAGACAGGCCCTTTTACTTTTGGCTATTGGACGCTGACATATTTGCTGCCGCTAGCTATGATTTGAAACGTAGATTAGAGCAGGCCAAAGAAGGTGAAGAGCAAAAGGCTTTTGAAAATTGGCTAATCGACACAGGAGTGCCTCTTGTATTAATCCGTCCAGTAATGAGTCATGTTGTAGAAAAATTAGGCTCACCGGGTAAGCCAGCATTCTGGGCTCGTCCGGACGTAATAGCCATTGCAGTTTTACTATTTACACTTTATCACTTTGTAATGAAATATCCAAAACAATTAGCAAATCTTGGATCTTCAGAAGAAGACCAGAGACGCGCTGCAGAGCTAGCTAAACAATTTTCGAAAAAATAAAAACGAAAGAGATCACTACTATTATGAAAAAACTATTTGAAAACTGGCGAGATTACACTAGTAAAACTTTATTAATAGAAAGTCGTATGAGTGATGCTAAAAAAGAAGTAATTAGAGGCCTTGATAAAAAGTATGATGATTTTAAAGTAGAGCCTCCACAAGAACTTCATCAGTCGGCGCAAGAAGTAATTGATTACTTGCAGAATTACATTGGTGGGCTAGAAAGCACAAAACATCTTGTTGGGTTTGCTAAGATAGTTAATAGGCATGTATTACTTGAATTTAAATATCCAGAACTTGCCACCATCATGGAAGATTACGTGGAAACACAAATCGATGAACAAATTGGCGATGTATTAAAATTAGCTGCGCAAGCATATGAATACTATACTTCTGCTACAAATAGAAATATGCAAATTTCTGAGGCTGACTTTTACACTCTACAGGGTGATCCTGTCATGTTTAACAATGAAGAATGGATTGCACCAGGCCGACCAGAGACGGCGCCGCAGATGTCTCCGCATCTTTATTTGAAACAAGTATTTCCACACATTGTACCGGATGAAGTAGCAGAAGCTAGAGGTCTAGGCTATAGAACTGGAACTGAACCAAAAAAAATTAAAGGACCAATTCAACCCATAACAAATTTTTTAGGAACAAACCAAAAAGGATTTTTAGTTGGTCAGTATAGTTGGGACGGGACTGTTTTAGAGCTATTTAATTATTTTGGCTTTTTCTTAAAAGAACATATAAGAAGAAAAGGATATAAGAAAGATCCAAAAGTAAAACAAAAAGCCAAAGAAACAAGTGCGATTGTTGTTGATAATCAATTTTATTCTATTATTGAGTTAAGGTCGATGCAAGCCGGTTGTGTATTAGGCTGCTCAACTTGGTGCATTTCACAAACACCCACAAGGGCTCAGGAGGAGGATCCTGAACTTGATGACCCTGGAGGCAATAGGTTTAATCTTTATAAAAAGAAAGGTGATACAATTTACATTATAGATTTTAAGTTTGTAAAGGCTCATAAATATAAAAAAGTGTCTATGCAATTTAATGTAAATGAAAAAATTGGTGAGCCTTATGAAGTTATCGATTGTGGCACTAATCAAGATGATAACAGCAGAGGTGAATCTGCTATTGAAGTTGGAGTTAAGCTAAATCTATTAAGTTATGCCGGTGTTGATATTACTAGACCACAATTGTCTGGAGTACGGAGTGCTGCTGACCTAGTTGATGATTTTCAACAATTTTTAAGAGATTCACAAAAAACTGTTAAAACTTTTAAGTATGAACAACAGCTAATAAATTATGGGGCGGCTGTTAATAAATTAGGCATTAAAATGGACGATATTAAAGGCTCACCTCAGGCTGGAGGCGCGCCAGCGGAACGTTGGCGTTCCTTAGTTGTCCAAGCAAGAAATAATATTGTCAATCTAACCAAAGAAAATTATTTGCCAATGATGGCAAAGAATCAATCAGTTCGATTTATCATGGGAATGGTTAAAAGTAATTTTAACACGTCTGGTATATGGAATACAATTCTTGAATATCCTAGGACTCAGGCAGCGCGTGAAGTTTTAATATTAATGGAAAACATTTTGGGTTGGGCAAAGAAAAACAATATGAAAGAATTTGATCAAATCTTAGAAAGACTTACTCAAACTATTGGTGATCCTAATATTGGCGCTGCTAGAAATTTACTTTGGGATTTAACAACTCGATATGATTGGGGCGAAGTAATCATCAGCCGCGGCAATCCTCAAGATATAATTTCACAAATAACTGAACAACACTGGGATTGGGAATTTATCACTAAAGCGCAAAGGCCGGATGCAATAAGACGATGGGTCGAGATGCATTCAGCTGATTTAGCACAAGAAATTATTGAAGTCTTAATTACTATTAACCCGGCGACATTAATAGGTATGTTATCACGCGCTATGGGTCGCGAACTTGATACCATGGGCGTGAGCGCATGGTTAGCAAATAGTTCTAATAGAGAACTTTTAGCAGCTGAAATTAGAAGAATACTTGAACAAAACGTAGAGGCCGCGGCATCTCTAGGTGCAGCCTTAGCGCAGCAAAACCCAGCCTTAGTAGCTGAAAAAACTTGGGAATTAGTCTATCAGCGCTTAGGTACAGAAATTGGCTTTCTGATTGACAGGCTTTTTGACTCAGACGAAGAGCGAGCCTTAGAGCTAGCAAGACAAAGAGACAGACTTAGAGAAAATAAAAACTCAATTGGTAGAGTTTTAATATCGATAAGAAGGTAGACTATTTATATTATGCAAAAACTATTTGAAAACTGGCGAAAATTTAGGAAACAAAACTTAAGTGAGCAATTACCTTTTGGAGGCTATGGCCATGGTATACCTCAACCATATCCAGCTGGTACAGCAACCGGTGCACCACCATTATATAAATTTGACAAAGAGCCGGTGCCTGATGAGGATTCGAATAGAGTAGTAAAAGCAGTGGTATATAGAAACTCGCATATAGTTCTTCTATTAAACGATCAAGGCTGGGACTTGCCCGGTGGACACCTTAAAGTTGCTGAGGATGAAAAAGAGGGACTTCGTAGAGAGATCGAAGAGGAAACAGCTATGCTGCTTGATATGCATGATATGAATAAGATACCTGGCGTTGATTATGATAATAAAACTTTTTACTCCGTCATATACCCAAGCGATGTAGGTTTCACTTTAAGTGATGAACACATGGATAAAAAAATAATTCATATTGATGAGCTAGATACTCTAGAGCCACCCCTAAGCTCAAAATTTAGAAATGTTATTGATGCTTGGATTGCTCAAGGAAATACAAACTAGTTTAGGGAATAATTATGCTTTCTATTAAAGAACAAATTGAAATTATTAATGAAGACGCTTCAATTGAAAAATCTGTTATGAGCTTGAAGCCTGGTGACACATTTATTTTTTTCACAATCAAAGAAGTTAAAGAGGGTCTTATACCTGTTTTTAAGCCTGGTGTGCGTTATAGTGGTAAGGTGCTTAAATCTGGAAAAATGCTTATAAAACACGAAAATGTGTGGCCTGTTGGTAACTCTAGCACACTTACAAAAAAAACTTTTTTAAAAAAATTAAAAGACAACCTTGGTAAAGGTGAATCTCTCTGCAGAAATTTATTAGATTGTGACAGGTCTACCATAACTAGGCCGGGTGTAGGAACTTATTCTTTTACAAAAGCCATGTCGGGCGAAGTTGGAAAACCAAAACCTGTGCCAAAGCCTCAACCACAACCTGTGCCTGAGCCTCAACCAGAGCCTGAACCTCAGCCTGAACCTCAACCAGAGCCGAAGCCAGATGTAAAAATTGATAGAACAAAATTAGTTAATGATGATTTATATCGCTTGGCAATTGATGGGGAAGTAGAAAAACTAGCTAAAATATATGACTCTTATTTTCCTTTTGATGAATCTGTTGCAGATGATACACGTAAAGATGGAGATCTTGATAAATTTATAGCTCTAAGATACATTTTTGGATTCGAAAAAATCCTATCTCAAGAGACGGCTAGAATTAACCAGATAACACAGCAAGCAAACGCTAGTGGTAATGAAGAATTAATTACCACTTGGGATAGTTTAGATGGCATGCATTTTATGGAAGAGGTTTCCCCTGGAAAGTACGATAAGTATGGTATAGAAATGCCAGTTCCTTCATCAGAATTACCAGATCTGTCTCCAAAACAAATTAGAGAGCTGCAATATGAGAAATACACTCTAGTAGATTTGTTACTAGATCCAGACCGCGCAATTGGTACAGCAATTCCAGATCCAATTGATAAAGTAAAGCCTGATGAAGAAAAAGAATTAAAAAATATAGAAAAAATTAAATTTGAAATCTACAAAGCACAAACCAGCCATCCAGAATTAAAAATTACCAGGCAAGGTGAGAGAATGACGCTCTTCTATGGAAATGATCCATTAGGTATTGCAGTAGATATTGAGCGCGAGGCAAATTCAGAAATAAATAAACTATTTGGTTATACTGGTGGCTACAGCGAATATATTGAAAAAAATAGACAAGACCTAACAAAGAAAAAAATTGTTCGTGATGGCCAGATTGTGCAAGCTAGCACACTGTGGCCCTTCCACGTAGCATACATGATTGAAGAGTTTGGTAAAAAGGCAAGGCGCACAGATTACGCTGCAGTGTTTATACCAAACGTCACATCTAGAGAAAGGCTTTCACATTTATCAGAGATTGGCACAACATTTGGTGATCCTCCAAAAGCGATACAAGATATCATGACAAAACGCATAGCTTTTTTTGGGCTTGGTGGGGAAGATGGAAAAATTGAAGATGCTGGTGCTTTGGGCTTGGCTCTTTACGACCCTCAAGGAGGATTAATTAATAAACAGCTCGCTGCAACTGCGCTAAAAAGATCTTGGCAAAGATCAAACGCTATTGACTCTCAATCAAACATAGCTGTGCAGCATGAAAAGGGTATGTTTTTAGATAGCGATTATAAAACATCAGAAGGTGCTCAAGTTTTGACAAAGGCGCCTGCCAAAATGTGGTGGTTTGCAAAATCAACAGATGATGGTTTAGGTACTTTGTTTTTTCTGCCAGCGAACTGGAGAGATGGAGAGTATCTAACTTCTCATGAGAAAAGATTAGCTCAAAGATTAGGTGTGTCGCTAGAAGCCACTGAAAAGTATATAAATATTGATTATAAAAATATTTCTGATAAAATCGAAGATGAAGCAAGTGCAGATCCCGCGCCAGAGCCAAGACCAGAAAAGAAAGCAACAGAGACTGCTGGCCCCCTGGCCTCAACTCCAAAAAGAGATACTGATTTTTATCCTGAAAAATATGAAAAATATAAAAGTATGTTGGCAGCTGCCGGATACAGTGACTTAGAATCTTTTTATACTGCTATAAAA
>MDTE01189121.1_pt1 | contig 11796 bp, 10 predicted proteins | sample 811231 | NCBI WGS metagenome assembly MDTE01 (sample SAMN05326651, study PRJNA326480) | marine metagenome | isolation source: seawater | place: Indian Ocean: Red Sea | collected 2010
CGAGGTCACATGTTGGCTGATGTTCCAGCTGTATTAGGTTCCTTAGATATAGTTTTTGGAGAGGTAGACAGATGAGTTTAAAAAAAGTTCATGATGACCAGCCAAAAGACTTTAAGTTCTCTGATGAAAACTTAAAAAAAGCTGATGAAATTTTAAAAAAATATCCAAAAAAAAATAAGAAAAGTGCTGTTATGCCTTTTTTGTATCTAGCTCAAAGACAAAATGACAATTGGATACCATTAGCTGCAATGAAATATATAGCGAATCTTTTATCTATTCCTTATATTTCAGTTTATGAAGTAGCTACATTTTATACTATGTATAATTTAGCCCCTGTTGGAAAACACTTTATACAAGTTTGTACTACTACTCCTTGCTTAATTCGCGGAGCAGATAAAATTGTCAACCTTTGTAAAGAAAAAATTTCACCTAATGAAAATGAAATTTCTGAAAAAGGAAATTGTTCGTGGATGGAAGTAGAGTGTTTAGGCGCATGTGTAAGTGCTCCAATGATACAAATAAATGATGATTATTATGAGGACCTTGATGAGAAAAGCACCAATGAAATTTTAGACTCATTAATTCAAGATAAACCTTTAAAACCTGGTTCATATAGAGGACGTAAAAATACTGCCCCTGAAAAAAAACAATCGGTAAATGGAGAAAATCATGCTTAAAGCTGATAACAAAATATTTAAAAATCTTTATAATAATCTTGGATGGGAAATAGAAGCTGCTCTCAATAGAGATGATTGGAAAGATACTAAAAATATAATTTCAAAAGGTAGAGAATGGATCATTAATGAGGTGAAAACTTCAGAATTAAGAGGAAGAGGAGGAGCCGGTTTTTCCACAGGTCTTAAATGGTCTTTTGCGCCTAAGGAAGTTGGCTCAAGACCACATTATTTAGTAATTAACGCAGATGAGTCTGAACCTGGGACATGTAAAGATAGAGATATACTTAGGTTTGAACCTCAAAAATTAATTGAGGGGTGTTTAATAGCTGGTTATGCAGTGAACGCTCATGTTTGCTACATTTATATTAGGGGAGAATATTTTAAAGAAGGGCAAAGATTACAAAATGCAATTAATCAAGCATATGAAAAAAAATACCTAGGGAAAAATGCCTGCGGTTCCGGATGGGATTTTGACATTCATATTCATTATGGAGCAGGAGCATATATATGTGGTGAAGAAACTGCTTTACTTGAAAGTATAGAGGGAAATAAAGGTCAACCAAGATTAAAACCACCTTTTCCAGCTCTTGTAGGTTTATACGGTTGCCCTACTATTGTAAACAATGTTGAAACCATAGCTGTAGTTCCAACAATTTTAAGAAGAGGTGGAAAATGGTTTGCATCACTAGGAAAGCCAAAAAATACTGGAACAAAAATATTTTGCATTTCTGGAAATGTAAACTCACCATGTAATGTCGAAGAAGAAATGGGCATTCCTTTGAAAGAATTGATTGAAAAACATGCAGGAGGAGTAGTCGGAGGTTGGGAAAATCTGCAAGCTGTGATACCTGGAGGTTCATCAATGCCTTTGTTGCCGAAAAAAATATGCGATACAATAACGATGGACTTTGACTCTTTGATTGAAAATAAAAGTGGCCTTGGAACTGCTGGTATTGTTGTTATCAATAAAGACCAAGATATTGTTGCATGTATGGCGAGGATAGCAAGGTTTTACAAACATGAAAGTTGTGGTCAATGCACTCCATGTCGAGAAGGAGCAGGATGGATGTGGAGAATACTTGATAGGGTTGTAAAAAGAAAAGCCACATTTAATGATATTGAATTATTGTCTGACGTTACAAAACAGATCGAAGGTCATACTATCTGTGCATTTGGAGAGGGCTCTGCTTGGCCAGTTCAAGGTTTGCTAAGACATTTTAGAGAAGAAATAGAGAGTCGTTGTAGGGAAGAACCTCTTATTAAAAAAAAATCAAACAACCCATATCTGGTAGATCAACATCTTTTGGAGAAGAGAAATGCCTAAAATTACAATTAATGGAAAGGAAATAGAATTTGAAAAAGGTATGACAGTGCTACAAGCTTGTGAGCTTGCTGATGTGGAGATACCTAGATTTTGTTATCATGAGAAGTTATCTATAGCTGGAAATTGCAGAATGTGTCTTGTTGAATTAGAAAAATCACCAAAACCTATTGCTTCATGCGCAATGCCAGCAGCTGATGGTATGAATATTAAAACAAATACTGCATTCGTTGAAAAAGCACGAAAAGGTGTAATGGAATTTTTACTTGCTAATCATCCTTTAGACTGTCCAGTTTGTGATCAAGGAGGTGAATGTGATTTACAAGATCAGTCTATGTATTATGGAGTTGATAAATCAAGGTTTATAGAAAACAAAAGACAAGTTAGGGAAAAATATATGGGTCCTTTAATAAAAACTCAAATGACAAGATGTATTCATTGCACAAGGTGTGTGAGATTTGCAACTGAAGTTGCCGGTGTTCCAGAGATAGGAGCGATTGGTAGAGGAGAGAACATGGAGATTACAACCTATTTAGAAAAATCAATGGAGTCAGAGCTTTCAGCTAACGTAATAGATTTGTGTCCAGTCGGTGCTCTTACATCAAAACCATATGCATTTGAAGCTAGACCTTGGGAACTTAAAAAGACAGAAAGTATTGATGTAATGGATGCTGTAGGTTCTAATATAAGAGTCGACACTTATAATTGGGAAGTGAAGAGGATATTACCAAGACTTAATAACGATATTAATGAGGAATGGATATCCGATAAAACAAGATACTCATGTGATGGTTTGCTTAAACAAAGGTTGGACGTACCTTACATAAAAAAAAATAACAAACTTCAAAAATCTTCTTGGGATGAAGTTATTCCAATTTTAGTTGAAAAACTTAAAAAAATTTCTCCAAATGAAATTGGCGGTCACATCGGAGATATGGTTAACTTGGAAAATGCCTTAGGTTTTAAAAAATTATTCTCTCTATTAAAAAGTGAAAACTTAGAATTTAGAGAGAAAAAATTTTATGTAAGTTCTTCCGAAAAAATTAATTACATATTTAATTCCACAATAAAAGGTATAGAGGATGCTGATTTAATTCTTTTAGTTGGTACGAATCCAAGGCATGAAGCTACTATGGTAAATGCTAGAATAAGAAAAGCTTTCGCCCAAAGACAAGTTCCAATTTACTCTATAGGTAATCCAGGTGACCTCACATATGATTACAATATGATTGGTGATACAACAGACGATATAAAAAAAATATTAAATAATGACTCAGATCTTTCAAAAAAAATAATCTCGTCAAAAAAACCTATAATTATAATCGGAGAGTCAACATTAGAACTTGAGAGTGCAGAATATATTGTTGAAGGCTTCAAAAACTTTTTAAAAAAAAATAATCATATCAACAAAGAATGGAATGCATTTAATTTTCTACCACAAAATGCCTCAACAGTAGGCTTAATAGATTTAAATATTTTATCAAAAGAAAATGAGAAAAAAAATTCTTTTTTTGAAAAATTAAATAAAAATCAATTTAAATTAATCTATATTTTAGGTTCAGATAACCTAGATATAAAAAAAAATAATGAGTTTATTGTTTATCAGGGTAGCCATGGTGACCGAGGTGCAGAAATCGCTGACCTAATTCTTCCAAGTGCTGCGTTTACTGAACAAAATGGACTTTATGAAAATCTTGAAGGAAGAGTTCAAGAATGTAAAAAAGCTTCTTACCCTATCGGGGAGTCTTTAGAAGACTGGAAGATTTTTAATTTAATAATTAGAAAATTTGAAAAAAACGAAGATATCTTAAATTTTGACTCATTAAGATCTGAAGTTTTAAATTTAATTCCAAATTTTACTGAATTAAATGAATTACCTAAATTTAAAGATTTTACGCTCGATAATTCATCATCAAATTTTATAAGTGAGAAAGTTAATGTAAAAGAAATTGATTATTTTTATTCTAATGCGATTTCAAGAGCTTCAAAGACAATGAGCGAATGTCGTCAGATCAAACATAGTTTAAAAAAAACTGGAACAAGTAATTAACAATGGAATATTTAATAATATTAGGACAAGAAATTTATAAAATAATTTTTATATTGATACCAATTCTTGTTTCAGTAGCTATGATTGTTTGGTTAGATAGAAGAGTATGGGGGTTAGTCCAAAAAAGAAGAGGGCCTAACGTTGTTGGTCCTTTCGGTCTTTTTCAAACAATAGCTGATGCTTTAAAATACATTTTTAAAGAGATTATTATACCAGCTAGTGCTAACAAAGTAGTTTTTATCCTAGCTCCTATAGTTACTATGACGCTAGCTTTGGTTGCTTGGGCAGTGATCCCAATGAGTGAGGATTTGGTATTAGCAAATATAAATGTTGGAGTTTTATATTTATTTGCAGTTTCTTCTCTTGGAGTTTATGGAATTATCATGGGAGGATGGGCATCTAATTCAAAATATCCATTTTTAGGAGCCATAAGATCTGCTGCTCAAATGGTTTCATATGAAGTTTCAATAGGAATAATTATAATTAATGTACTCTTATGTGTTGGTTCGCTTAATTTAAATGATATTGTTCTTGCTCAAAAGCAAATTTGGTACGTAATACCTCTTTTCCCAATGTTTGTAATTTTTTTTATTTCTGCACTTGCCGAAACAAATAGACCACCTTTTGATCTACCTGAAGCTGAAGCTGAGCTTGTGGCTGGTTATCAGACTGAATATTCAGGTATGATGTATGCAATGTTCTGGTTAGGAGAATACGCAAATATTCTTTTAATGTGTGCTATGGGCTCTATACTTTTTCTTGGCGGCTGGTTACCAATAATGGATATTTATCCATTAAATATCATTCCAGCCCCTATTTGGATGATTTTGAAAATTTTATTTTTATTTTTATTATTTGCTTTAATCAAAGCTATTGTTCCTAGATATAGATATGATCAATTAATGAGATTAGGTTGGAAAATATTTTTACCGTTTTCTTTGATTTATCTTGTGTTAACAGCAAGTTTCTTATTTTACTTCGACAAATTACCAAAGGTAAACATTTAATGATTTTAAGCAGACTATTAAAAACTATATTTCTCGTAGAATTTATTTCAGGATTGTACATGGCGGTGAAAGAATTATTTAGAAAGTCAAAAACTATTAACTACCCTTTTGAAAAAGGTCCCATCAGCCCTCGAATGAGAGGTGAACACGCTTTAAGAAGATATCCCAACGGAGAGGAAAGATGTATAGCTTGTAAATTATGTGAAGCAGTTTGCCCAGCTCAAGCAATTACAATTGAGTCTTCAGAAAGGTCAGACGGAAGTAGAAAAACAACTCGTTACGACATTGATATGCTAAAATGTATATATTGTGGATTGTGTCAAGAGTCTTGTCCAGTCGATGCCATAGTGCAAGGACCAAACTTTGAATTTGCGACAGAAACAAGAGAGGAACTTTATTACAATAAAGAAAAACTTTTAGAAAATGGTGACAGATGGGAAACAGTTCTAGCTAAAAATATTAAGCTAGATAAACCTTATAGATAAATGATAGTTCACTCAATTTTTTTTTATTTCTTTTCAGTAATTGCTATATTTTCATCTTTAATGGTAATAACTTCTAGAAGTACTATCAACTCAGTTTTCTTTTTAATCTTAGATTTCATTTCAGTTGGATGTTTATTTATCATGGTTGGGGCCGAATTTTTGGGAATGATATTGTTAATTGTTTACGTTGGAGCAGTCGCTGTGTTGTTCTTATTTGTTGTTATGATGCTCAATGTTGCTGAACAAAAACAATCTTGGTTTATCGGAAAAAAATCAACACATATTCCCACAGGATTAATTGTGAGTGTGTTAATTCTTTTAGAATTGTTAGTCGTAGTTGGAGGTTGGAAATATAAAGAAGATGTAATGTCTAGTAGTACATTACTGTTATCAGATATTTCAAACACTCATCAACTAGGTTTAGTTATGTATACTGATTATATATTATATTTTCAATTAGCAGGTATAGTGCTACTGCTAGCAATGATTGGTGCAATTCTTTTAACTTTTAGAGAAAGGGTAGGTGTAAAAAAACAAAGTTATGTCAATCAAATTTCCAGAACTCCATCAACATCAGTAGAGCTTAAGGAAGTTAAATCATATCAAGGAGTTAAGATAGATGATTGAAATTGGATTAGGCCATTACTTATCATTAGGAGCCATAATATTTTTCTTAGGAGTTATTGGAATTTTTTTAAATAGAAAAAATGTAATAGTTATATTAATGTCAATCGAACTAATTTTATTGGCCGTAAATATAAATTTAATTTCATTTTCTATTTTTTCTGGAGATATAGTTGGTCAAATTTTTACAATGCTTATTTTGACTGTTGCCGCAGCTGAGGCAGCAATAGGCCTTGCTATAATTGTGGTTTATTACAGAAATAGAGGTTCAATTCGAGTTGAGGATATTCACGGCATGAAAGGTTAAATGGAATACGCAATACTATTTTTACCATTACTTGGCGCAATTATTGGTTATTTGGGTAGATCTTTTTCAACTTATTTTGCCGAAATATCTACAAGTTTATTAGTGAGTTTTTCTGCCATACTCTCAATTTTAGTATTTTGGAATGGAATTCAAAACGAAGTTTACGGGAACTATTTAATTTTTGAATGGATAAGTTCTGGTGGCTTTACCGCGAATTGGTCAATTAATATAGATCCTCTAAGTTCAGTGATGTTAGTAGTAGTGACTTTTGTGTCTGCATTAGTACACATTTATTCAATCGGTTATATGAGCCATGATCCTCATAAACCAAGGTTTATGTCATATCTATCGCTTTTTACTTTTTCTATGCTAGCTTTGGTCGTTTCAGATAATTTCTTACAACTTTTTTTTGGATGGGAAGGAGTTGGTTTATGTTCATATTTACTAATAGGTTTTTGGTACAAGAAGGAAACTGCTAACAACGCTGCGATAAAAGCGTTTATTGTAAATAGGATTGGAGATTTTGGACTTGCGTTGGCTATATTTTTAATATTTTTCTTTTTTGGAACTATAAATTTTGATGAGGTTTTTCAAGCGACTAGTCAGTTTACAAATAAAAAAATAGATTTTTTTGGTCTTGAAATAAATTTAATTACATTAATATGTATTTTTCTATTCATTGGAGCAATGGGAAAATCGGCTCAATTTTTACTTCATACTTGGTTACCAGATGCAATGGAGGGACCAACACCAGTTTCAGATTTAATTCATGCAGCTACAATGGTTACGGCAGGAGTTTTTCTTGTTGTAAGATGTTCGCCAATTTTTGAATATTCTCAAGTAGCTTTAAATTTAGTCACAATAATAGGAATGACTACAGCGATATTTGCTGCATCTATTGCTTTAGTTCAAAACGATATTAAAAAAATTGTAGCCTACTCAACATGTAGTCAATTAGGATATATGTTTTTCGCTTCAGGTGTTGGAGCTTATCATGTGGCAATGTTTCATTTATTTACCCATGCATTCTTTAAAGCATTATTATTTTTAGGAGCTGGTTCTGTAATACATACATTTAAGAATGAGCAGGATATCAGAAATATGGGTGGAGTTCGAAAAAAAATTCCTTTTACTTATTTCTTTATGCTAATCGGAACGTTGGCATTAACTGGATTTCCTTTTCTTTCAGGTTTTTATTCTAAAGACGCAATTATTGAATTTGCATATCTTGCGAATTCTACTCTAGGCAATTACGCTGCTACAATTGGAATTTTTACAGCATTCTTAACTTCTATTTATTCTTGGAGATTATTTTTTAAAGTTTTTCATGGACCATATAACAATAAAAAAATTCAAATAAATCAGACTCACGAGTCACCTATTGTTATGCTTGCACCATTAGTTTTTTTGTCAATAGGAGCAATATTTTCTGGATACCTTTTTAAAAGTACTTTCATAGGACACCAAAGTACTACATTTTGGCAAGACTCAATCTTCTTTATTAATGAAATAAAACATGAAGCTATACCATTATGGTTTTTACTTATTACCCCGGTCTTAGTTTTAATATCAATACCTATTTCTTTCTATTTTTTTATTTTGAACCCTAAAGTTTTAGAAGAATTTAAAAATACTAATTTGCCCTTGTACGAATTTTTGTTAAACAAGTGGTATATTGATGAGTTGTATGAAAAGCTTTTCGTTAATCCAGCAAAAAAAATTGGTTCATTTTTCTGGAAAAAAGGAGACGTAGGAATAATAGATAAATTTGGTCCAGATGGTATATCAAAACTTGTTAAGATTATATCCAACAAAACAGGACGCCTTCAAACAGGATTTATTTACGACTATGCTTTTGTGATGTTATTAGGTTTATCAATTCTATTGACTTATTTAATTCTAAAATAAAATGAACTTTCCAATATTATCAACTTTAATATTTCTACCTTTAATAAGCTCTTTTTTTATTTTACTATCTAGAGATAAAACAAATAATAATAGCTCAATTTATATTTCTTTATTTAGTAGCTTAGCTACTTTCCTACTTTCATTATTTTTATGGTACTCTTTAGATTTTAGCTCACCTAAATTTCAATTTGTAGAAGAGCAGTCTTGGATAAATAATTTTATAAAATTTAAATTAGGAGTTGATGGTATATCAATACTTTTTATCGTCTTAACTACTTTTATCACACCAATTTGTATTATTTCTTGCGTTAACAGTGTGAAAGTAAGAGTAAAAGAATTTTTGATAGCAATTTTAGTACTAGAAACGTTTATGATTGGTGTATTTTGTTCACTTGATCTTGTAATTTTTTACTTATTTTTTGAGGCTGGTTTAATACCAATGTTTTTGATTATTGGGGTTTGGGGTGGAGCAAGAAGAGTTTACTCTGCTTTCAAATTCTTCTTATTTACTTTACTTGGTTCTGTTTTGATGCTTGTAGCTATTATAATTATTTATTGGCTAACTGGCACAACAGACATAACTCAAATTTATGAGATAAAAATACCAAAAGAGTATCAAAATATATTATGGCTAGCTTTCTTCAGCTCATTTGCAGTCAAAATGCCAATGTGGCCGGTACACACTTGGTTGCCAGATGCACATGTTGAGGCCCCAACAGCTGGTTCCGTAATTCTTGCTGCTATTTTATTAAAGATGGCTGGATACGGTTTTTTGAGGTTCTCAATACCTTTGTTTCCAATAGCATCAGAATACTTTACACCATTAATATACACTCTAAGCATAATTGCAATAATATACACTTCTCTAGTAGCCTTAATGCAAGACGATATGAAAAAATTAATTGCTTATTCTTCTGTTGCACATATGGGTTATGTAACTTTAGGAATTTTTACACTAACAAAACAAGGTATAGAGGGGAGTATCTACCAAATGATCAGTCATGGTTTAATTTCAGCAGCGCTTTTTTTATGTGTCGGGGTAGTCTATGACAGGTTACATTCAAGAATGATCAGCACTTACGGAGGACTAGTAAACTATATTCCAAAATACTCTTTTTTATTTTTAATATTTGCTTTAGCAGCGCTAGGCTTACCTGGTACCTCAGGATTTTTAGGTGAGTTCCTTGTTTTGACTGGAACTTTTCAAAAAAGTTACCTAGCAGCTATATTAGCAACATTTGGAGTTGTGCTGGGAGCAGCATATATGCTTTGGCTTACAAAGAGAGTAATCTTTGGAGTTACAAACAATTCAGAAATCAAAAAATTAAATGATATAAATAAATCCGAAATTGTAATGTTAGTAAGTTTAGCTTTTTTAATTCTTTTTTTTGGATTTTATCCGTTACCTTTAATGGAAACCTTTAACGTATCAGTTAATAGTTTGATAACTAATTATGAAACAGCACTTATTTCACACTAAGTATGATTAATAATTTAAATATATTATTTCCTGAAATTTTTTTATCTTTATCAGTTTTTTCTATTCTGATGATTGGTGTCTTTATTAAAAATAGTTTCAATTTAATATTCAATCTCACTTTGATAATAATTGTTGTGACTATTTCAATTATTTTAACAAGTCCAAGCAATAAGGAAAAGATATTTTTAGATAGCTTTACGAGAGATGCTTTTTCAAATTATTTCAAAATTTTGATACTTTTGTCATCGTTATTTGTTCTTAACTCATCTAAAAGTTTTATCTTAGATAACAAGCTAGATAAATTCGAATATCCTATAATCATATTATTATCAATTTTAGGAATGTTTTTTATGGTAAGTTCTAATGATTTAATTCTCTTTTATTTAGGACTGGAATTACAATCATTATCACTTTATATTCTAGCTTCTATTGATAGAGATAATTTAAGATCTACAGAGTCAGGAATAAAATACTTTGTTTTAAGTGCTTTGTCTTCAGGATTGTTATTGTATGGATGTTCATTACTATATGGATTTACTGGTTCTACAAACTTTGAGATTATTGCAAGTCAACTTAACAAAGAAAATACCGGTGCAGTATTTGCAATGGTGTTTATATTAGTTGGACTTGCATTTAAAGTTTCTGCAGTGCCATTTCATATGTGGACCCCTGATGTTTATGAGGGAGCCCCAACATCAATAACAAGTTATTTTGCAGTTGTACCAAAAGTTGCTGGTTTAGCTTTATTGATAAAATTTATGTTTATTCCTTTTTCAAATATTTTATTAGAGTGGCAAACAATAATAATTTTTATATCTATAGCATCTATGATTTTAGGAGCTATTGCAGCAATGATACAAAAAAATTTTAAAAGACTTTTGGCATACAGTTCAATCGGCCATATCGGTTATGCTCTTGCTGGAGTTGCCACAGGTGCAATATCAGGTTATCAAAGTGCAATCGTATATATATCAATATATGTAATTATGAATATTGGTGCATTTTCTTGTTTGTATTTATTAAAGAAAGACGGGCAATATAAAGAAAATATCTCAGATTTATCCGGCATCTCAAAAAAACACCCTCTTGTAGCCATTTCTCTTTTGATAATTTTATTTTCGCTAGCTGGTATTCCACCACTGGGAGGATTTTTTGCAAAATTTTATGTTTTCGTATCTGTGTTAGAACAAGAAATGTATGCTTTAGCAATTATAGGACTTTTAACAACAGTAATGTCAGCATTTTATTATCTAAAAATCATAAAAACTATTTACTTTGATGATAGTCTTATTACTTTTGATACAACTAAAAATAGGAATGCCCAAATTTCTATTTTCGCCAGTTGTATTATTTTAACTACATTTTTTTTGTATCCGTCTATTCTGAATAATTTAGTAAACACATTATTCATTGGGTAATGAAAATTAAAATAAAAAAGTTTAAAAAAGTAAAAAGTACAAATGATATTGCATTGAAACTTATAAAACAAAGAGTTTCAGAACCAACACTGATTTTAACTGATAAACAAACTCATGGAAGGGGAAGAATTGGAAAAAAATGGATTTCAAAAAAAGGAAATCTTTTTATTTCCATTTTTTTTAAATTCGACCAAAAAAAAATTAATTTCAAACAGTTTGCTGTTCTTAATGCATTTTTGCTTAAAAAAGTTATCTCAAAGATCATTTCAAAAAAAATAAAAATAAAATGGCCAAACGATTTATTATTTGGTAGTAAGAAATTTTGTGGAATTTTGCAGGAAGTAATTAAAAACGATAATTTTAATTATTTGATAGTAGGAATAGGTTTAAATACTAATATAGTGCCTGAAAACAAAAGCTTTAAATCTACCAGTTTAAAAAATATATTGAATAAAAAAGTAAACAATAAAAATATCTTAAAAAATATTAAAATTTCATATGAAAAACTTCTTAAAGAAA
>MDTE01127137.1_pt1 | contig 11795 bp, 11 predicted proteins | sample 811231 | NCBI WGS metagenome assembly MDTE01 (sample SAMN05326651, study PRJNA326480) | marine metagenome | isolation source: seawater | place: Indian Ocean: Red Sea | collected 2010
CTGGCTGATCTAGAGAAGACCCTCACCTTACACTGATTGCGCCTCAGCCCTGCGACACTGCAATCAATTTATCGCCTTTATGCACCTGCTGAAATTGGTCAACAGCGACCTGTCGAACGGTGCACCGGTCGCTGGCTGTGATCGTGTAGACCATTTTCATGGATTCGAGAGCAACGAGGGGCTCACCCCGATCGACGGTATCCCCCTCCGTTACGAAGACCTCCAAAACCATTCCTGGCATCGCCGCAAGGATGTCACCTTGCACAGCGACTTGCGCTCTGTCCGGCGTCGCCGCAGAGGTCTTCCTTAGTTCGTACTCTCCGCCGCCTATGGACACCCGCAACACACCATTCTCCTCCTCGATCACCCAGCCACGGATTGATGATCCGTCTATCGAAGCTCTCACCTCGCTGCCGAAGACCTCCGCGCTAGCCTCTACAGCTGGGCCCGAGAGTTGCAATCGATAGCCACTTTCACTGGGATGAGCCTTGATCTCGACCAGGCCAAAGGCATCGGTGAATCGAAGAAGTTCCATTGCAGGAGCGTTAAGCAGCCATCCGTCCCGTACATCCCATGGGGAGAAGCGATCAGCTCTTTCCTGGGTCGAGCGTGCTGACTGCCTGGTTCTCATCGAATGCAACTCGAAGAGGGCGGCCATGACTAGAACCTCGCGCGGGGCCGGTATCTTTACGTCTTCTGTAAGCCATAGCGGCAACTGCGCAATGAAACTCGTGTCATAGACACCCTCAACGAAAGATGGCTGCCTCATTACACCAGCGAGGAAAGAGGCATTCGTTTGTATACCATCCACTCGCATTGTCCTGAGAGCATCGTCAAGGGTAGCAAGCGCTGTTTGCCTGTCAGAACCGTAAGACACGAGTTTACCGATCATCGGATCATATGCGTCCGGAACCATGTCTCCCGATTCGTACCCCATATCTGAGCGGATCACCCCGGTCGGGATTTCTAGCACCCCGAGCCTTCCTGGGGATGGCATGAAACCCAAGCTAGGGTCCTCAGCGTAGAGACGTACTTCGATTGCATGGCCAGTGGACCAGATTTCCGACTGACTGAGGGGCAGCCCCTCCCCAGCGGCAACTCTGAGCTGCCACTCGACGAGATCGAGTCCCGTCGTCAACTCAGTGACCGGATGCTCGACCTGCAGACGAGTGTTCATTTCAAGGAAATAGAAACTCTGATCTTGATCAGATGGGTCGACCAAAAATTCGACCGTACCCGCACCTTCATAACCGATCGCGATCGCTAGTCTGGTCGCTGCATCGCGCATGGCCTGGCGCGTGGATTCAAGCAGTCGCGTGGCAGGTGCTTCCTCGACGATTTTTTGGTATCGACGCTGAATCGAACACTCCCTATCGAATAAATGAACAACGTTCCCTTTGCTATCCCCGAATACCTGGACTTCAACGTGTCGACCGTTAGGGATGAAGCGCTCGGCGATGAGGTTTCCGTTCCCGAACGCTCGGAGCGCTTCGCTCTCGGCTTCGGCCACTGTTTTGGCTAGTTCTTCTGGGCCGTGAGCGACGCGCATGCCCCGTCCCCCGCCCCCCGCTGTTGCCTTCAAAAGCAACGGGAATCCGATCGTTCTTGTGAGTTCGCTGGAGAAGCCTGAAGTAACCGAACCTATTACGTAGGCCCATGGCAAAATGGGAACACCAGCTGCTTCGGCCAGAATTTTTGCATTGTCCTTGGATGCCATAGCCTTCATTGCAGCGGCCGATGGACCGACGAATACGATGCCGCGCCTAGCACAAGCATCCGCTAACTTCGGGTCTTCTGCTAAGAAGCCGTACCCAGGGTGAAGGGCGTCGGCATTCGAGCGCACTGCAGCGTCGATTACTCGTTCGATTGACAGATAGCTGTCGATTGCTGGGGCAGGGCCGATCAGTAGAGCTTCGTCTGCGACTCTCTTGTGGAGGGCACTGTCGTCGGCTTCCGAATACACGGCGACGGTACGAACACCCAGGCGCTTGGCCGTCTGAGCGATTCGGCAGGCACATTCCCCCCGGTTCGCGATCAGAAGTTTGCGAAACATCCGAGTCATTACAGGCGGAAGATACCGAAATCGCTAGGCTCGATAGGGGCATTTAGCGCAGCAGATATTCCCAGAGCAAGTACTGTTCTGGTGTCTGCCGGGTCGATCACGCCATCATCCCAAACCCTGGCTGTTGAGTAGTAGGTGTTGCCCTGTTCCTCATACTGCTCACGGATCGACGTCTTGAGCGCCTCACCTTCCTCTGCAGACCATGATTCACCACGGGCTTCAGCAGCGTCTTGGTTGATCGTGGACAGTACGCTCGCTGCCTGCTCTCCACCCATCACTGAGATCCGCGCGTTCGGCCAAGTCCACAGGAAACGAGGACCAAAAGCCCTGCCGCACATGGCATAATTTCCCGCGCCGAATGATCCTCCGATGACAATCGTGAACTTAGGCACACGGGCGCAGGCAACGGCCATCACCATTTTGGCCCCGTCCTTCGCGATGCCACCTGCCTCGTACTCTTTGCCGACCATGAATCCGGATGTGTTTTGCAGGAACACCAAAGGCGTTTTCCGCTTGGCGCAAAGCTGAATGAAGTGCGCCCCTTTCAGTGCTGACTCGGAGAAGAGAATGCCGTTGTTGGCGACGATTCCTACAGGGTAACCGTGGACGCGCGCAAAGCCCGTCACCAGCGTCTCCCCATACAATTCTTTAAACTCGTCGAACTCACTACCGTCAACTAACCGGGCGATAACCTCGTGCACATCGTAGGCGATCTTCGAGTCACGCGGGATTACTCCGTATATCTCATGGATCGGGTACAGTGGCTCAGCAGGCTCTGTAACATCCATGTCTATTTGCTTCCGTCGGTTTAGCCTTGCTACGATCTGGCGCACGATTTTGAGCGCGTCCCGATCGTCTTCAGCATAATGGTCGGCTACTCCTGAGACTCTTGCATGCACATCCGCACCGCCCAGCTCTTCAGCCAAAACCTGCTCTCCCGTTGCGGCCTTCACCAGTGGAGGACCTCCCAGGAAAATTGTTCCTTGTTCCCGCACAATAACGCTCTGATCAGCCATCGCGGGAACGTAAGCTCCTCCAGCCGTGCTTGAGCCCATCACCACTGCGATCTGAGGGATACCTTCTGCCGACATCCGGGCCTCGTTGTAAAAGATACGGCCGAAATGATCCCGGTCTGGGAACACCTCGTCTTGTAGCGGGAGAAATGCGCCGCCTGAGTCCACGAGGTAGACGCAGGGGAGCCTGTTTTCATGGGCGATTTCTTGGGCACGGAGGTGTTTCTTCACCGTCATCGGGTAGTAGCTGCCGCCTTTGACAGTAGCGTCGTTGGAGACAATGACGCATTCCCGACCGCTGATCATGCCGATCCCTGTAATGATTCCACCGCTTGCCACGTCTCCTCCGTACATGCCATACGCAGCTAGTTGCGAGAACTCGAGGAATCGCGAGCCCGGATCTATCAGGTTTTGGATCCGCTCATGGGGAAGAAGCTTGCCTCGGGAGATGTGCCGTTGCCGAGCCGTTTCGCCTCCGCCAACCGATGCCTCGGCGACTCGCTCTCGAAGGTCGGCACAAAGATCGAGCATCCGCTGCGTATTCATGCGGAACTCTTCCGTAGAAACGTTGAGATTAGAAATGATCTGGCCCACGAAAATCTGTACCTCTATACGAACGGATTTAGTATAATCGACGGGCGAGTGGAGGTATACACTAAAATCTATACCTCTGTACGAACGGATTGATGAAAATCGAAAAGCAAGTGGTGGTATTTAGGGAAGAGGCTGTTGACAGCGCCAGCCCGTTTTGCCGAGTATGTTAGCCGACCAGTCAGCAGGAGGAGCAAGTCATGCCTGAGTTGTCTTACGCATCGGGGTCGTCCGAAGTTCCCCTCATCGGCGAGACGATTGGAAGTTTCTTTGATCGGATTGTCGCGACGTACCCGGAGACGGATGCCGTTGTTTCGAAGTCTCAGCGCTGGAGACTCACATACCGCCAACTGCACGATGAGGTCGAGCGGGCTGCTCGCGCGTTCATGGCTTCTGGCGTGGAAAAAGGGGACAGAGTAGGAATTTGGAGCCCGAATAATGTCGAATGGATGATCGTGCAGTACGCGACGGCGAAGATAGGCGCGATCATGGTCAACATCAATCCCGCATACAGGGCTCATGAGCTTGCGTACTCGCTGCGGCAATCTGGAGTGTCTGTGCTCGTGGCGGCTCCTAAGTTCCGCCAGACCGACTACGTTGGGATTCTCAGGGAAGTATTGCCAGATCTCCCTGATTTGAGGAAGACGATTGTTCTCGGGGATGAGCGAAACGAAGGATTCCTGAGCTGGGCCGATTTCATTGAGTTATCAGACCTCGTGTCTCGAAACGCGCTTCTCGAGCGCTCGGCTGTTCTCGAATTCGATGACCCTATCAACATTCAGTACACCTCTGGCACGACGGGCTTCCCGAAAGGTGCCACTCTCTCCCATCACAATATTCTGAATAACGGATTTTTCATTGGGGAGCGCATGCTGCTGACTGAGCACGACAAAGTGTGCTTGCCGGTGCCGTTCTACCACTGTTTTGGCATGGTGTTAGGCACACTTGCGTTCATGACGCATGGGGGCACTATCGTGATCCCATCCGAAACATTCGACCCAAAGGCATCACTGGAAGCGGTGCAAGAGGAGCAGTGCACAGCGCTCTATGGAGTGCCGACGATGTTCATCGCAGAGCTGGAGCATCCCGATTTTGGAGACTACGATCTAAGCACGCTTCGGACAGGGATTATGGCCGGTGCTCCATGCCCTGAAGAGATCATGCGCAAGGTCGTTGCACAGATGCATATGCGTCAACTGACGATCTGTTATGGCATGACCGAAACCTCCCCAGTATCGTTCCAGACAGAAGCAGACGACGACCTGGAGCATCGAGTTGCCACGGTCGGTTCGATCCATCCCCATGTGGAGTGCAAAATTATCGACCCGGACAACGGACAGGTTGTTCCGAGAGGAACGGCCGGTGAGCTATGCTCACGCGGATATCTGGTAATGCTCGGATATTGGAACAACTTGGATGCAACTTCTGAAGCGATCGACCAAGCGCGATGGATGCACACCGGAGACCTTGCGGTGATGCGAGATGATGGGTACGTGAATATAGTCGGGCGCATTAAAGACATGATTATCAGAGGTGGTGAGAATATCTATCCGCGCGAGGTCGAAGAATTTCTCTATACTCACCCCTGTATCTCCGATGTACAAGTCATCGGCGTGCCCGATGCGAAATATGGGGAGGAAGTGTGCGCATGGATCATCCTCAAGGAAGCACAGACACCGACAGATGAGGACATCCGTAATTTTTGCCGAGGCAAGATCGCGACGGTCAAGATTCCCCGCTACATCCGCTTCTCCGATGGTTATCCGATGACCGTCACAGGCAAGGCGCAGAAATACAAGATGCGGGAGATCTCGATCACTGAGCTTGGGCTCCAGTCTGAGGCCAAGATCCAGACAGCCTGAATTCTCACATTTGTTGAAAGCGAAGGTTACGATCGGATCCAGCCTGGTATCTAAACTGCCGCCATTGTGGCTACTGAGACAAAAATCGTTACGGGCTCTATGGGGGAAAATATACGTGATTTTGGGCGTGCGGAGCGTGAAGATTGAACACGCAGACGAATACATAAGGCACATGGAGGAGATGACTCGCCTGTACTTGGCCAAAGGCCCCGAGGGGATTCGCTGGTCTCGTCTATTTCGGCAGCTCGCGAAGCTACTTCGTTGATGGTGAACTGACGTACGGCTCGCTAACAATGCCGATGGTTTCGCCCTATCCATGACCTACTGACATGTGATCAACTGCCAATTCAGCCTCCTCCGTTTGCACTGGCGCGGAGTGCCTCCGCGACACGCGAGCGCCGAGTCCGGCCCAGACGCCCGTCGATGAAATCGCCGGCTGCTAGCAGTCTCTCCAAGTCGATGCCAGTCGTGATACCCATGCCTGACAACATATATGCGACCTCCTCCGTCGCGACGTTCCCGGCTGCGCCAGGAGCATATGGACAGCCGCCGAGCCCGCCCACCGATGTGTCGACCGTAGCTATTCCCAACTGCAGCGCCACGAGAGTATTTGGCAGGGCCTGACCATACGTGTCATGGAAATGGACGGCGAGATGGTCCAAAGGCACGTCCGTTGCCACGGTTTCGATCAATCTTTCTGCCGCCTTTGGCGTCCCGACGCCAATCGTGTCTCCGAGGCTGATTTCGAAGCAGCCTAGTTCATCAAGTTGTTTTGCGACCGAGGCGACCATGTCAGGATTGACCGCCCCTTCGTACGGACACCCAAGCACGCACGAAACATAGCCTCGCACCGCAATCTTGTGCCGTGCTGCTTCTGCCGCCACCAAACTTAAACGTTCGAGAGACTCACCGATTGAGCAGTTCGTGTTGCGCTGGGAAAAGGTCTCTGAAGCGGCCGCAAAAACAGCTATCTCCTTCGCCCCCGCTTCTACCGCGTTGCCCATGCCATGCATGTTCGGAACTAGCACTGAGTAAGTAACGTCAGGCACATCCTCCAGCGCGGCGAGCACTTTCGCCGAATCCGCCATTTGGGGTACCCACTTGGGCGAGACGAAGCTTCCAACTTCGATGTGTTTGAGCCCGGCGAACACCAATCGTTCGACGAGCTCGGCCCGCACCTGCGGCGAAACCTGCTTGCTTTCGTTCTGCAACCCGTCGCGCGGGCCCACTTCTACGATACGCACGGAGTCCGGCAAGCTCATTCTTACTCCTAAAATAATGGAGCCACCGAACGGATTTGAACCGTTGACCTGCTGTTTACGAAACAGCTGCTCTGCCCCTGAGCTACGGTGGCATACAACGATATACATTCTATCGATAATCTGTTAATCAGCGAAAGGCAATGCTCTAGGCTTAGGTGAACGTGCTAAAAGTATCATCACTGCAGAAAGTAAGAAAGTCGCTGCGAAAATTGTAAATGCAACTTGGTAGTCACCCGAAAAGTCTTTTATCGCTCCCGCCAAAAGTGGCCCAATTGGGTTAATGAACGCGGTTATTAGTCCCATTTGCGCCCTAATTCCCCCAACAGATTTACGGCCAAAATAATTCGGTACAACAATTCGTTGGCTCACTGTCCATCCACCCTGAGCCACTCCAAAAGTCAATCCGAATAAGATAGAACCCCAAAATGTATCTGCATTAATGATAATAACCATTGATAGAAAATAAATGCAGGAAACAATTGCAATAACGTATCGAACATGCAATTTATCCATTACCCATCCCCAAGGAACGGTCATCACCGCAGAAGTCATCGCAAACGTAAATACGACTAGCACTGATGCTTCAAAGTCGATACCTCGTGCTTGAAAGTGAGGTACCGCATGGAGATTCGTTGCAGTTTGAGCCAGAAAAATCGTTGATGTAGTAAGTAAAATCAACCAAAACGCTGATGTTTTCCGCGCTTCTGTAGGAGTCCAGACAGGGTCCGAGGTTCCACTTGAGGCTTTTTCTGAATTCGTCTCGCTAGCTAGTTCACCATCAGGCAGCATCCCATAATCTTCGGGACGTCTACGCAAATAGATAAGTGCAGGCATTGTTATTAACAATATTGCAGAAATTGCCAAGAGGCCGTATGCCCATCTCCAACTCAGTAAAATAATTATTGGAGCTACTGCCAAAGGTACCAATGCTTGGCCAAATCGCAGCCCAAAACCTGCGAAGGACGTCGCGCTTCCTCTACGGCGGATAAACCAATTTGCTATTGCAACAGTCGTGCCAAGTTGAACGCCAGCAATCGCAAAACCTCTACCCACTCCAAAAAAAATCCACATTTGCCAGGGTGATTGCATCAGAGCTAACCCAACCATACAACCAGCAAGAACCATTCCCGAGATTGCAGTTACAGTTCTTGTCCCATAGCGATCCATTATTCGACCCACAAGCGCAGTGAAAATCGATCCTGCAAAGCTTCCGATCGTAAAGGCCGCAGCAACTTCCCAGGCATGCCATCCTGTTTCTTCACGAATCGGTTCAAACCATATGCTGAGGACAGGACCGTAAAACACCACTGAAGCAAATGAAACAATTAAAGAAGTGCTGGCAATTGCCCATCCGTAGTAAATATTAAATGGCCAAAATATGCCCGCAGGACTAGAAATTTTTATATTCCTGTTGCTCATTAATTACGTGATGGTAAATGGAAGAAGTCAACGGCGTTTTGCACAATCATTTTGTACACTTCATCTTCCGGAACCCCATTAAAATTATGCTCCATCACCATATCCGAATTAGGCCAATCTGATTCCTGATGAGGGAAATCTGCCGCCCAGATTAAACGATCGACATTCATGTGATGACGAAGATCGACACCAGATCTATCTTGCTGGAATCCCCAATAAAAATACTCATTCAGTAATTCGCTCGGCATAGCCTTTAACGGTTTAAATCCGCTCATTTTTTCAGCCCAGTAAATATGACGGTTATAACGCACATCTGCTATTTCCAGAAAATAATGAACCCATCCAATTGAAGTCTCCGCCAAACAAATCCTCAATTCTGGGAACCTATCAAATAAACCGGAAAGAAGGAGTTGAACAGCATTTGTACCTGCTCCTCGTGCAGCAAATCTTTGGACTTGAAATGCGAGTTCCGTCGTTAATCTTGAATCTTCTTTTGGATAATCAAGCAATTTACCTTCATGCCCAGTTTTTGATAGTTCAACGTGAATAGAAACAGGCATTTGCATATCAAGAGAAGCAGCCCAGAAACGATCATCCTCCGGAAGTGGTTTCCCACTCCCATTAGGGAATGCCAGCAATTGTACTCCGGTAAGTCCAACCTTTTTGCAAAATTCTAGTTCAGCAATTGCATCTTCTAAATTTGTCACAGGAATAGCACCTATCCCGAATAACCTTTCCGGAGACTCTGCGCAATACTCTTCTCCCATCCAAGTGTTCCAGCCGCGGAAAATTGCTTTCTGCAAAGCATGGTCATTAACTTTCATCCAAAGACGGGGACCCACAACCACCGCAGGGTAAAGTATCTCCCCATCCAAGCCGTCCTGTATTTGCTCTTCTATTCTTTGCGAAGGATTGCCAGTACCCGGCGTCGAATCATAAGTTTGCCCTCCCGGGTACCATATATCCCTGCCCTTTCCTCCATACAAATCCATAGGATTCTGAGCAACCGGCAAATCTTCTAACTGAGTTGCATCAGCACCAGTTTCCAGCTTAATAGTTCGTGGAGCCCTATCCCTATACTTCGAATCTATCCGGTGAGTCCAACGCTCATTAGGAACCTCTAAGTGGGAATCTCCCGATAACCTTTTGTATGGTGCCATTAAATCCTCCAGCCAGTCTCAGTCATTTATGAAGGTAGTACGAGGGAGGCTTATTGTCAACGAGTAGAGTTGTTTCTAGGCTTAGACCCTCCTATTATTACAATAGAATAATTTAAGGATTTGTTTCAGATGGAATTTAATTACACCTATAAAGTAAATGCGTCTCCAGAACAATTATGGTCTTTCGTTACGGACATCCCAACGGTTGGGCTTTGTATACCCGGTGCAACCGATGTTTCAGAAAATGAAGATGGAACATATTCCGGAACAGTAAAAATCCGAGTAGGACCAGTTGCTTTAGGCCTCGTTGGAAAGCTTTCAGTAGATAACAGGGACGACAACAATCGCACTATTACGATGACTGGCGAAGGTGCCGATAGGAAAGTGCCTGGGAACGTTCGCGTCAAAATATCGATGTCTGTACAAGACACGAACGATAGTAGTAGCGAACTTACCATAAATTCGGACGCGAATATAATGGGCAAGCTAGGCGAATTTGGCCAAGGAATAATAAAGCGAAAAGCCGATGGGATAATGAAAGACTTTGGTCAAAATCTTGCAAAGCGTGTGGAAGCTTAATTTTTTCTAAATTTACTAGATGCGCTACTAAACAAATCAGTAACGACACTAGATGCTTTCTGTACTCCATTCTTTAGATTCGGGTTAACTAAATTCTCCCGATTGGCCAAAGATGGGAGGTCAAGTTTCTTTAATCTCGGTAACAATTTGGCTATGGCAAAGCCGCCACTTAATGCTAATCCTGTTGCAATGATACCGATTGAGACGGGGGGTTTTGTCATTAATTTCTTTCTTTGTTCACGATCAAATTCCTGATTCTCTTGCGTGTCGAAAACTTGCTTTATTTTTTTTGATTTGAACATAGTCACCCTCACAAGCCTACTTTACATCCTTAAATATATTTTCTCTGTAGTAACGTAATTCTTCAATGCTTTCATATATATCATCAAGTGCTAAATGTGTACTTTTTTTAGGGAATTTCTCTAGAGTGGAATACCAATGTTGTGCTAATCCCTTTAACGTACTTACGTCTACTAGTCGGTAATGTAGGTAAGATTCTAAATTTTTCATTTCTTTACGCAAGAACAATCTGTCCTGGTGCACTGAATTTCCACAAAGTGGAGATTCATGGATACCTACCCATTCTTTTATAAAATCTAATGTAAGTTTCTCAGCTTCTTCAATACCTACACTAGATCCTTCTACACGCTGCAAAAGCCCTGAATTCGAATGATGTTCAAAACTCCAGCCATCAATTCGGCTCAGTTCTTTTTGAGTTCGGGCAATAGCGATTACTGGACCTTCTGCAAGGATATGTAAGTCGAAGTCTGTAATAATCGTAGCGATTTCGAGAATCACATGAATATCAGGATCAAGCCCGGTCATTTCAAGATCAATCCAAACCATCTTGTTCAATTTTTGCACCATTCCTTTATGCTTAACGATAATTGAATTGCTTGACCTGAGCGTCAGACAATCGCATCGTCGATCCGCTACCTAATTCGCCTAATTCAAAGTTCCCAATACGAATGCGTTTTAAGTTTCGCACCTTTTTACCAAGTGCCATCATTAATAACCTGATTTCTCGTTTTTTCCCTTCTAGCAATACCAAATTGTACAGCAAATACGTAGAGTCAATCGCGTTAATGGATTGCACTCGAGCCTTTCCACTTTCAATTCTTATTCCATTTATCAGTCTTTTCATATCATGGCTTGAAAGATCTGAATCAAGGAGGACTTCATACTCTTTTTCTACTTGATAACGCGGATGTGTTACACGATTAACAAAATCCCCGTCATTAGAGAGAATCATTAATCCTGAGCTAAAAAGATCTAGTCTTCCAGCTGGAACCAATCCAGGAACCTTGAAATTTTTAGGAACCAGATCCAAAACTGTTTTTCGACCTCTTGGGTCGTTAACTGCAGACAAATACCCCTTTGGTTTATTCACCAAAAGATAAATTTTCTCATCTCCTCGTATATTCAATTTTAGTCCGTTCACTTTAACGGCATCTCGAATATTAACGGAGTGATTTATACTCAAAATCTGCTCATTGTTCACATAAACGCGGCCGTCCATAATCAATGAAGCAGATTTTCGTCGGGATCCCACGCCTGCAGAAACCAAGTATTTTACTAAAGGGTAATTAATATTCATATGGTATTACGTAGAAGAGTAGCACACACGAACACACGACTGATAGAATCTGTAGTAGGCAGATTTTTTCGTGCTTGCCATATATTTACATTAAGGGATTTTTCATGAGTCTATTACTCGATAAGCTTGATCGAGCAGCTGAACGATTCGTCCAGCCGTTGGGTTTTGGGGGGTCGGCAAAAAGAGAACCCGTTTCGCCAATTTTAGTTTTAGGTGCATTTGAAGCAAATGGAGGTAGCCAGCCTCAAAA
>MDTE01164067.1_pt1 | contig 11795 bp, 12 predicted proteins | sample 811231 | NCBI WGS metagenome assembly MDTE01 (sample SAMN05326651, study PRJNA326480) | marine metagenome | isolation source: seawater | place: Indian Ocean: Red Sea | collected 2010
GGGTTCTTTCTTTCAATTAATTTACCAACAAATAAAAATACTTTATTATTTTTTTTTATATTAAACTTGCTCTTAATTTTTTTTAATTGATTAAAATCAATATTTGATTTAAAAAAATTAATATCTACAAAATATGGTGTAAAAATTAATTTTTTTTTTTCCACCCCATAATATTTATAAAAATCCTTATTCAATTTACCTATGTAAAAAATTTTATCGAAAAGTTTAAAGAAGAAATTAAAAAAAAATTTTTTAATAAATTTTTTAAAGAAAAAATTTTTTTTTTCTAAATTATTTTCTGCTCTTAAATAAATTGGTATATTTAAACTTATAGCAGCAATTATCGCTTGAAAATATATTAGTTTGTTCCAACCAAATATAACTACTTTATCTATTTTACTTGCTAAAAATTTTTCTTTTAATTTACTAAATCCTAAAAAAAAAGAGTCAATATCTCCCTCTTTTTTGGGAAAAAAATGATTATATCCTTTTGAAGCATCAATATCCCAATTAAATTTTTTGTTAAATTCTAAATCTTTTTTTAATGAAACTTTTCCATGTCTTGAACCAAAAAAAACAAATAAATTGATAAATTTTGATTTATTCAACTTTTTAAATAATGGAATTTGATATTGAATAGGATGGGTCGTTATAATGGCTATATTTTTTTTCATTTATTAAGTATTTCTTTATACTTTTTTATAACTTCAAAACCATATTTGTCCCAAGAAAATAAATTTTTTGCTTTATTTTCAGAATTTAAACCCATTTCAAACAATTGATCTCTATTATTATAGAGATATAAAATTTTTTGCTTAAGAACATCTACATTCCTAATGTCAACAATAAAGCCATTATAATTTTCATCAACTAATTCCCTGCCTCCAGAGTTTTCAGTACATATTATAGCAAGCCCACTTGCCATTGCCTGCATTTGAACCATTGCCAATCCTTCTTCTATTGAACAAGTAACGAATAAATCTGAATTTGAGTAATATGTTGCTAACTCAGATTGATTTATTGCTGGATTATAAATGATATTATTATTATCAAAATATTTAATTATTTTTTTTTTTTAAACTATTTTCGATTGCACCAATAAGTACTAATTCTGCATTTTTTAAATTGAGTTCAGAAAAAGCCTCTAATAAATAAATCACTCCCTTTCTAACAGAAAGCGTACCAGTATAAATTATTCCAAATTTTGAGTCTTTTGTTTTTTTTTTTGATTTAAATAAACTTAAATTTACCCCATAAGGTACTTTACTAATTTTTGAACCATCAAATCCTTTTTTTATAAAAGTATTTTTTGCAAATTCACTTGGTACCATAATGTGATCTGCAATTTTATATTCCTCTTGCTCAACTTCTATAATATGACTAGACGGCAAATTTGGTTTTAATCCTAATAAATCATATTCTTCTTTCAAAATTTCATTCTGAAAAAGAATATGCGTAGAACCCCTCTCCAAAATTTTAAAACAATTGTAATTTTTAGCCTTTTTAAAAGTATCAAGACTAAAGCCCGACCAACCAAGTATTATATCATTTTTATTATAATCAATTAACTTGCTTGCTTGTTTTCTAAAATATTTTGAAGATAAATCATTTACATCGAAATTTTTTTTAAAAAAATTTATCTTGCCTAAAAGCCTATTGAGTAATTCTTTTAAAATAATTGTATCAACCTTTTTAATATCAATATTTTGATAATTTTTTTTAATATAAAACTTGGGATAAGAAGTTATTAATTTTTCTAAAAATTTATTTTCATTAAGATACTGAGCGAGATCAAAAGCATGGAATCTTCCACCTACAATAATTGAAATTTTCATTTATTGTCTTGTCCATATTTTTTATTCTTCCCATTTTTTCTATAATAATGAAAATTAATTAAATTTTTATGAACATTGATATTTTTTTTTATTAATAATGAATGATAGTACAATTTAGAGATAAACTCTATTGCTACTGAATTTTCTATCGTTTTGTTAATATCTTTGCCCCAGGATAATACACCATGACTTCTCAGCAAAATACCAGGTGGAACATTTTTTTCTTTTTTTAATCTTTTTTTAATACTTAAAAAAATATTATTGTCATATTGCTTTTCATTTTTTAATTTAAACTCCTCACTTAGTGGAATTGGCTTATTATAAAAGTCTGCATGAGTTGTCCCAATACATTTGGGTTCAATTTTTAATTGAGACAAAATCGTACCAAAACAAGAATGTACATGTATTATTGAATTTATATTCTTTAAGTAATTATAAATCCTAATATGTAAATTTACATCAACACTCGGAATTAAATTTTGATTATAAATAATTTTATATGCATTGTTTTTTAATAATTTTACACCAACAATATTTTTTATATTTGCCTTATTCGGAAGAACACCAGAGGCTTTAATAAAAACTATATTTTTTTTCCTATCAATTACGCTTCCATTACCAAAGTTAAGTAAAGATAATTTATTTTGATGAATAGATTTATTAAGAGTGATAGTTTTTTTGATATAATCAATCATTTAGTTGTTTTAAAATTATATTTTTTTCCATCATGTACAATAATTGAATCCGTGTCATCATCATTATTACTCATTTCAAGAATAGTTGTATTTTTTTTTGCCATCCTCATGTGCATTGTTCCTGGCAACATTTTAAATATATTATTTTTTTTTAATTTAGTTATTTTTTGTTTTGCTCTAGCATATCTTAATCCTATATCTAGCTCTCCTTCATAAATAAAATACGATTCTTCTTTTTTAATATGAAATTCCATGCTGCTCTGTGTATTTTTCATCATATAAATTTCTTTTGCACATGAGTTATTTTGATTAAAAATATTTTTAACATAACCCCAATATTTTTGTTTTTTAGATTTAATAACATTTTTAATTTTTGATTTTTTAATTTTATTTTTATTTTTTAGAACCTTTATTTTGTCTAAATCAATTTTTCGCTCAAAAAATAAGTAATATTTTTGATTTATATCAGTTGTTAAATAATCTTTCCCATAAAAAATTAATTTTGATTTTTCTTTTATTTCTTTTTCTGTTAAAAAATAAAATTTTTTTAATGGCATTTTTAACTCTTGTTTTTTTTTAGATAAAATTATTACAAAACTATAATAATCTTCGTTAAAAATTTCTAACAATTCAAATCCAGATTTTTTAAATTTGATAGGTTTCTTTTGAATCAAATTGATATCTTTAAATTTTTTTCCGTACATTATTGTATTGCAAATTTATTACAAAAAATTAATTTTTTTTTAATATTTATTTGATTATTTTTTAAAACTAAACCAGCTAAAAATTTATCTCCAGTACCAATCAAATTTTTTTTCTTCTTAAATGGTTCTATTTCATGATATTCATCTTTTTTCGTCACGCATATACATCCTTCTTTATCTAGTTTTAAAATTAGAAATTTTGCATTTAGTTTTTTTCTTAAAGAAAATAAAGAGTATCGTCGACTTTTTTTTTTTATATTATAATGATTTAAATATTTTAAAAATTCATCTCGGTTCATCAAAAAATAATCGACTCCTTTTGGAATATATTTATTTAATATTTTTTCTCTAAGTTGTGAGTCATAATAAATTTTAATATGATTTAATTGAGCAAATTTAATTAATTTTCGAAAAATATTTTGCTTTATAATTCCATAATTATGATCTGAAATTACAAATATTTTAGTTTTTTTAATAATTTCAAAAATTTTTTTATAATTTTTTAAATTTAGTGATATTTTTTTTTTTATCTGAAATATTATTAACCTGAAAAACAATATTATTTTTAAACCAATATCTATATTTAATAATTTTATCATTACTTATATTAATAATATTTTTTTTAATTAATTGCCTGTTTGTAAAAAAAAAAATTTTTTTTTTATTTAACAACTTATATAAATTACTAGCACCTCCATAATTTAAATCATTTTTCTCTAAAATAAATTTTTCTTTTTTAGAGTGATTACTAATTTCTTTTTTCTTTAAAAAAGTATCAACATCCATGATTGTTTCTCCAAATAATAATATACTCATTTTATTTTTTAAGCATTTTTTTGATTGTCAAAGATGTTGAATATCCTTTTGTTTTTTTTATGATTTTAATTTTTACTGAATTTGGAACCTTGTCCCTAATTCTAACTATTTTTTCAGGATAATCTGCTCCTCTAACTAATAAATCTGGTTTTACTAGTCTTATTACTTTACTCAAATTAGTTTCATTAAATACAACAACCTCGTCTACCATGCTTAAACTTAAAAGAGTTCTTTTTCTTAAATTTTCTGAGTTGATTGGTCTTTTTTTTCCTTTAATAATTTTTGTTGAATTATCAGAATTTATTGCAACTACTAATTTTTTTCCCAATCTTTCAGCATGTTCAAGAAGATCTATATGACCTGTGTGTAATATATCAAAAACACCATTTACTAATACTATTTTAGATTTATTTTTTTCAATTTTATCAACTCTTTTAACATGTCTGCCAGCATCAAATTTTGAACTTAACCAAATTTTCAAAATATTTATATTCTGTAAGTTTGTATTTACCCATGAACTTAAACAAATAACATTTGTATTATTATGTCTTCTGCTCATTTCAGCTGTTAGATTGTTATGTGCTAATATTGATCTTATATTTTTATATTTATTTGAAGCAATGGACATACCAGCGCCAGTTCCACAAATTAATATTCCTTTATACAAATCTGGATTTTTTGAAATATTGATAGCAACTTGTTTTGCGAAATCTGTATAATCTACTTTTTCTTTGTCCTCATAATTTCCAAAATCAATAAAGTGAAATTGGTTTTTAAACTTATTTATAATTATATCTTTAAGTTTTTTTCCATTATGATCAGAAGCAATAAGAAGTTGTTTTTTCATCTTTATTTTGAGTATAAATATTTATATACAAATTAAATTGAAAAATATACTGATATATCGAACTGGTAGTTTAGGTGATACAATTGTTTCACTTCCTGCCATTCAATTAATAAAAAATATCAATCCAAATTGTAAAATTTTTTATCTCTGTGTTAAAAATCATGACTCAGATGCTGTAAGTCCATTTAAAATCTTAAAAAAAATTAATTTAGTTGATAATTTTTTAGAAATTGAAAAAGTCGATAATTTTAAAAGTTTATTTAATTCTATAAAAATTTTAAAACAAAATAAGATAAACAAATTTTATTACTTAAACGAAGACAGGCCAATATTTAATAAGCTACGAGATTATTTGTATTTTAAATTTTTATTGAATTGTAATTTTCATGGCCTAAATATTTTTAAAAAAAATAATAAATACTATGAAGGTTTTTATTTAGCTAATAAAGTGAAGAAAATATCTTTCAAAGAATTAAATAAATTAAATAAAATTTTATCAATTAAAATAAAAAAAAATATAAAACTATCGAAAATTATTAAATACAATAATTATATCACAATAAGTCCTGGAGGTAGAATGCCAGAAAAAAGATGGAATGTTAATAATTGGAAAATATTAATTAATAAAATTATTTCCAAAAATAAAAATATAAAAATTGTACTTTTGGGAACTAAAAAAGATAAATTTCAAAACATAAAGATAAGTAATCAGTTTAAAAAAAATATTTTAAACTTAACAGGAAAAACTTCATTTGCGTCACTTATGTCTATTATAAATTCATCTAAAATACATATAAGTCATGATGATGGCACTATGCATTTAGCTATTCTTTTGCAAAAAAAAGTATTATCACTGTTTCATAATATAGACTTTAAAGAAAAATGGTTTCAGGGACACAATTCAAATCATATTCAATTATATGGTCAAAATGGCGTAAATGGCATAAAAGTTCAAAATGTATTTTCAAGTTTTTTAAAACTTAAAAATAGAGAAATTAATTAAAAATGAAAAATATTAAAACTGATATTTTAATTATTGGTGCAGGTCCAGCTGGTTTAACTGCTGGATTTAAATTAATAAACAAGAAAAACTTTATAATTATTGAAAAAAACTCAAAATATGTAGGGGGTATTTCAAGAACAGAAAAATATAAAAATTTTAAGTTTGATATTGGTGGTCACCGTTTTTTTAGTAAATCGAAAGAAATTAATGAACTTTGGGATCAAATTCTTCCTAATGATATTATATTAAGAAAAAGATCTTCTAGAATTCTATTTAAAAATAAATTTTATAGTTATCCTTTGAAGCCTGTTGAAGCCTTATTAAATTTAGGCTTTTATGAGAGTTTTCTTGTAATTATTTCTTATTTAAATGCAAAAATTTTTAAAAATAAAAATATAAAAACTTACCAAGACTGGGTTGTAGATAAATTTGGAAAAAGGTTATTTAGAAATTTTTTTGAAACTTATACGGAAAAAGTTTGGGGAATGAAATGTAATGAAATATCCTCAGATTGGGCAGCTCAAAGAATAAAGGGATTAGATTTAAAAAAATTAATTATTAATTCTTTTATAAAAAAAAAAAATAAAAACATCAAAACATTAATCAATGAGTTTAAATATCCAAGAAAAGGACCCGGTATGCTTTGGGAGTCTGCGAGAGATCAGATCATTAAAAGTGGAAAAAAAATTTTTATGAACGCTAACGCATATGAATATCAATATTTAGAGGACGAAAAATTTTGGAAGGTTAAATGTAAAATTGATAATGAAAATTATGAAATTGATTGCAAACAAATCATAAATTCTGCTCCATTGAAAGAGGTAGTGAATAATATCACACCAGTTTTAAAAAATAAAAGCGAAGCAAAATCACTTAACTATAGAGATTTTATAACAGTTGCAGTAATTTTAGATTATAAATTAAATTTTGACGATAATTGGATATATCTGCATGATCCAGAAATAAAAGCAGGACGACTTCAAAATTTTGCATCTTGGTCACCAGAAATGATAGACCCTGATAAAGAATGTGCTTGTGTTGGTTTGGAGTATTTTTGTAACCAAGGGGATAAATTATGGTCATCTGATGATAAAGAAATCTTAGAGATTGCAAAAAATGATTTAAATAAAATTTCTATAATAGATACAAGTAAAATTTCTGACTATAAAGTTGTGAGACAAGAAAAAGCTTATCCCGTATACGATGAAAATTACAAAAGTTCAGTTGCAAAAATTGTTCAAGAACTTAAAACCAATTATAAAACCATGTATATGGTAGGTAGAAATGGTATGCATAAATACAATAATCAGGACCATGCTATGATGAGTTCAATATTAACAGTAAATAATATACTTAATAATAACTTAAAAAATGATCCATGGATGATAAATATAGATGCTGAATATCATGAAGAAAAAGAAGATCAAATTAAAGCTTTAAAAAATTTAAGACAATACCCGGAAAAAATTAATTAAATTCAAATAGTATATGATCTTTGTTTTCAAAAATTATATTATAGGAATTATTTTTTAACGATAAAATATCTAAAATTGAATCATTACAAATACCTGTATTTTTTCTAGAAAACAGTAAAAAGGAATTTTTTAATTGTAGATTTAATTTTGAACAATCTAAAAGGATAATTCTGTTCTCAGTTTTTGGCAGATATGTAAAATTATAATCGTCTGTATAAAAAATCTTATTTTTGAATTTTTTTAAATTTTCATAAATTAATATATTTGTCCCAATATTATTTCCACGCAACATTTGCTTTTCAATATTTTTATTAATTAAGATTTGTCTATTTCTTTTTTCATTGATTAATTCAAAAAATACGAAAAATGACGAAGAAAAAATTACAATACTAGAAAAAATTAATATTTGTTTACTTATTTTTTTTTTAACAATATTTATTATTTCTATTAAGCCAACAGATAAGACAAATGCAATTATAGGAATAGCAATTGATAAATTTCTGTTATCATTTCCGAAAAAAAGTGACCAAATTAAAAAATAAGGTAAAACTAAGAAAATTCCTATAATTCTAGCGTAATAATTTTTAAAACTAATTAAAAATAGTATTATAACTGCTGGATAAAATATCCCAAATGCATAATTTAAACCTCTTAATAATTTATAGGAAAATGATCCTTTTACTTGTGTCATTAAAGATTTAACATTTGATGTATCTCCAAATTCAAAGATATAAATATAAATTTTTACTAAATACCAGCTAGCAGAAAATAAAAAAACTAAACTTATTAATTTTAAAAAAAAAGAAATTTTTATTTCTTTATCTTCCCTAATCATAAAAATTAACAAAATAAAAGGAATAAAACCTGTCAACAATATACCTGTTTGTTTAGTTATAGCCGGAGTAGAGATAGCAAAAACAATAATTAAAAAATCAATAAATTTTAATTCTTTATCTTTCATTAAAATATATAAATATCCTAATGAAATAGTTATGAAAAAAAGTATTGGATCAACGTATCCTATAAAGAGCGCATAATGTCTAAAAATATAAAAAATTAAAAGTAAAGATATTAAAAATGTTGCATATAATATATTTCTATGCTGGAAAATTAAGTTTTTTAATCTGAAATATATTATAAAGATCCATAATGGATAAATTAAACAGACGATTCTTGCAAAGAATTCTATCTCATAAGTACCTAATAATTTGTAAGTAATTGCACCTAAGATTGGATAAGCTAAAGGATAGTCGCCTGTGCTTGGAATTTGATTTCGGTAAATATCTTTTGACCATTCATTCCACATAACTACTGGGTCTCCAAGATGAATTACCTCACCAATTGTGTTTAAAGCCAGAAAAAGAAATATTATCAAAAATAATAGAATAAACAGGTCAAAAACCCAAAAATTAAATTTTAAACCTGTTTCTTTCAAATTCGAAATCTTATGAAAAATTAGTCTATAATGTTTGAAATATATTAAGCCAATCAAAAAAATTTCAAATAAAATTATTAGAAATAAATTTTTAAAATTAAATTGATTTAATAAAACTAAAAAAATTACTAATAAGTAATTTATAAACAGGCTCAATAAAGGTGATAAAATAAATTTGTCCTCAATTTTAATTAATTTTGAGAAACTCAAAAATACAAATCCAGGCAAAAACCAACACTGAAATAATGCCAAAGTACCAAGAAATAACATTTAAAATATTTAATATTTTAAAACATATACTATATTTATTTGATATAAAAACTATATGAATATTCTCATCACTGGAGCAGCTGGATATATAGGATCACATATAGCGCTTAATCTAATTGAGCAAAAAAAAAATTTATTTTTAATTGATAATCTAGAAAATAGTACAATTTATAATATTAATATTCTTAGAAAATTTTATAAAAAAAAAATTAATTTTTCAAAAATAGATGTTAGAAACGAAAGAAAATTAACCCAATATTTAAAAAAAAATAAAATTACACATATTATTCATTTAGCTGGCTTAAAGTCTGTTGAGGAATCAGAAATGTATCCTGAGAAATATTATGAAAATAATATTATTGGAACTATTTCTATTTTAAAATCAATGGATAAAGCAAAAACAAAAAATATAATATTTAGTTCTAGTGCAACTGTATATGGTGATGGCAATAAAAATAAAATAAATGAAAATACTCCAGCTTCATATAAGAATTCATATGGATTAACAAAATTAGTTAGTGAAGAATTAATAAAAAATTTTTGCTTAAGAAAGAAATTGAAAACTGTCGTACTTAGATATTTTAACCCAGTTGGATCTCATAAAAGTTTTTTAATTGGTGACGATCCATTAAAACCGAGAAATCTAATGCCAATTCTGAACAAATCTGCTTTTACAAAAGAAAAAAAAATTTTTATTTACGGTAATAATTATAAAACTAGAGATGGTACCGCTGTAAGAGATTATATTCACATTACAGATTTGGCTTCAAGTCATATTGAATGTTTAAAAATTTTTAATAAAATTGAGAATTTTGAAATATTAAATGTAGGTACTGGAAAACCCTATTCGGTATTAGAAATAGTAAAATGCTATGAAAAAGTAAATAACATAAAGTTTAATATAATTTATAAAAAAAGACGAAAAGGTGATGCACCCGTTTTGTTTGCAGATAATAGCAAAATTTTAAAAAAAACAAGATGGAGACCAAAGTACAATATTCAGGAAATGTGTATTAGCGCATACAAATTTAAAAGTAAAAAACTACTTCGTTAAAATCATCAAAGAAAAACCCCCTAGATAATTAACTGCAAGGTCTTTATTTATAAAATATACAAATTTTCTAATTGTAGCCAAAATTTTTTGACCAATACTCCCTTTGGTATAAATATTGTTGTTGAAAGTATAAAAATAGTCAATGATTTCAAAATTAAGTTTCTTTAAATCATAAAGAATTATTTCTTTATTATAAAAATGTAAGTGGCCAACATTTTTTCTTGCTTTTAAAATAACGGACTTTCTTATTAATGAATTTACTGACAAATCTAGTGGAACATGTAAAATTTGAAAGTTAGAACTTTTTTTAATTTCATTTAAGAACTTAAACGGATTTTCTACATGTTCAATAACATCCGCACACAATATTACATTATACTTTTTATTTTTTTTTAAATTAGAATTATAATATTTTACTTTATTTCCATTTTTTTTACACATATCAAATGCTTTTTTAGAGATCTCATAACCAAAAAAATTTTTATTTTTATATCGTTTGGATAAATAGTAGAGTATTTTTCCAGCTCCACATCCTACTTCACAAAAAGTTTTAAATTTTAAATTATTTTTATTTATTAATTTTTTTATTTGAATAAATTTAAAATATGAATCCTCAGAATGCCAAGTGAAATTATATTTTATATAATCTTCATTATAATACTTTTTATAAAATTTCATATTTATCTATTTTATTTTCTTCTAGCTTCTACACAAATCGAGAATTTTTTGTAATTCAAAATTTTTGTTACAAAATTATCAAATATAATTTGAAATGGCCTTAATGGAAGAATTGTTATGATTGCAAAGTATTTATTAATAGCAAATAATTTCCTATATATATAAGTTAATTTTTGACTTAAAAATCCACTACAATAACTGATTTTGATGTCGTAAAAGGATTTATTTAACAATGAAAAAAGCATTTCTTCATCGTATCCAATTCTGACATGTCCACCATCCTCAGTCTTCGATATTTCTAAATCTCCAGTAGTAATTGGATTAAGATTTTTAAAAGGTGTTGTTAAAAATAAATGTCCATCTTTTTTTAACACTTCAGAGCAATCATCAATAAATTTTTGATCATTAATTATATGCTCTATACACTCAAACGAAATCAAACAATCATAAGTATTTTTTTTAATATAATTAATATTATCTATAAATATACCTTCTCGTTTCAAACCAAATAATTTTGCTCTTTTCTTTGCTTTGTTTAACTTATTTGTATCTATATCAACACCATCACATAAAAAATTTAATTTATTTAAACCAATGACAAACTGACCAGCTCCACATCCTATATCTATAAATTTAAATGAGCTATTCAAAAATTTAATTCTTTTTTTTAACCACATCCACCTGTCTAGCACTAGAGTGTCTCCAGTTAAAAATAAAACCCTATAAAAAAGAGATTTATAAATAAATTTATTCATTAAATTTTCTTTAATAGTCTCTCTAAATTTTTTTCATATTTTTTGATTGAAAAATAATCAGTTTTTTCTTTAAAGATTTCCTTTTTATCAAAAACAAACTCTTTTTTATAAAGATTTTCAAAAGTTTTAATCATATGATTAATATTCAAATTAATTTTTTTTTTTCTTTTATAATTCTTTAGCTCAAATCCACAATTATGTGAATAAATTAAATATAATCTACTAATA
>MDTE01012185.1_pt1 | contig 11794 bp, 10 predicted proteins | sample 811231 | NCBI WGS metagenome assembly MDTE01 (sample SAMN05326651, study PRJNA326480) | marine metagenome | isolation source: seawater | place: Indian Ocean: Red Sea | collected 2010
CGAGATAAAACTCCAAATTCATCTCCAATTTGGGTTGATCTAAGATCCGATTGCATGGTGTCGACCGTATCCATAGTAGTGAACAAACTATTGAGTACAGTATAGAGTTCAGGGTAATCCCAGTTGCTTCTGTCTCCACCTAAAAATTCAATTGGAGGGTTACTTGTGCGAGCTTCAATATAGCTTTTTTGAACCGCATATATTTCTTGCTTATTACCCTCAGCATTGGGGCTATTCCAAATATTCACTCGGTCATTGAATATATAGAAGTAGGGGTTATTAGAGTTTGTGCAAACGTCAGGATATTGGTAACCCACGTTATGATTAATCTGATCCTGCACATCAATTCGGTCCGGGCAATCATTTCCGGAGCAAGTTCCCACTACATCAAAAATTAATTGTGCCGTATATTGACATTCTAAATCATCGCCATCTCGTATTTTCGCATCTCGGTATTGAGAGCTGATCTTCACCCCAGGTATGATCGTTTCATTTTTATAGGCTCCATAGCTTAAATATTCTTGAAGTTGATTGAGTATATTTTCATACGTCGCATCAAATTTAGAACAAGCGGTGTCTTCAGGATTGCATTGATAACTACCAATCATTCCATCTTCGAAAACTTTTAGTTCTGATGCATGCAAACTGTTCGATGGGTACCAGCCTTCCATATCAACTTCTCCATCATAATAAAGGCCAATGGACATCTCCAAAAAGTTAATGTCTTCCCAGTCTTCTCCGAACAATTGATCTGAAGCTGCTTCTGAGAGTCCGACATAAGGTTCATAATCATTCGGTAGTTCGGTGCCAAATTCCTGTTTAATGGCATTCTTAATCCCCTGAGCAGCCTGCAGAAAGTTTGCTATTTTCTCCGCCTTACTTCCCCTTTCAGAATTATTTGAGGCAATATAGTCTTCATATAAATCATCCATATTGATTCCATATGTAGACTCAAGTTCTGATACGAACTCTTGAACTTTTAAAATCACATTATTTGCTAATGAACTTGCATTATTCCCACAGCCATCCACCACTTCGATTTCTGATATGTTCATGTCATCTTTTACCGAGGAAACTATGTCTAGGAACAAGCCCGTGAAGGGGGAAATATTAATGAGACTGTCTGCTAGTGCGTCGCCGGAATCACTGGTTTCAATTGGGTCTCCTGGGACAAAATACATAGTAAATTCTTCGCCAATAGTCCCACGATTTTGATCAACCGCGCCTACAGGTATTTCGGATACTTGGATCCTTTTTTGCGCACAATCAAAGGTCACGTTATCAATTGCTGCAAATTCATCGTTATCATATGGGAAATAGTATTCACCTTCTCCATGGTCTTCAGCTGATGGTTCGCCTTCATCTTGTTGTAGGTTCCAATTAAAATCTATATATACATTCGCACCTTCAATGTACCCGTCAATCACCTTTGTATACATTAATGCGTTTTGGGGCATAGCATTGTTATCGGGTTCAGATGGCGTGGTGGATTGGTTGGTTGGCGTTTGGTTAGATGCGGAAGTATCACTGGTGCTTCCTCCTCCGCATGACATTAGAAAGGAAGTGGTAGAAATAATTAATAGAAACTTAAGAATAACCATGGCAGCCTCATTCGAGCGATAACTAGCTATATACTATTCCTGCAACATTTTTTTTACCAGCTCGTGAATTGGCGCGCCAACCACCTTGCTTGTTTTTGGTATCCAAACGAGAACCTGACGCTCAAGGTCAAAGTTCAAAATCTGTTGGATGAGGCTTTTGAGTTGGAGCAGGGTGGGGTGGTTGTGTTTTCGGAAGCACCAGGCTTGGGTATAAATTTCAATGTGAAGTACTAGTACTAATACAAATTGCTACCTACCGAAATGAACGTGCTGAGAACAATAATAATAAGCCCAGCGCGTTTTATTGGTTATTATGTGTGTACGCATGAAGATAACGCAAAGAAAAAATCTGATAATGTCTGCAATGGAGTTCAGAAATGGATAAGGTACTGACTTCGAAATGTCACTGTGGTTCAGTCGAACTACAATTAACGTTACCAAATGGACTTGAAAAACTTCGAAGGTGTAATTGTTCAATTTGTAGCAGGAGAAATGCAGTAGTCGCCTCAGTTTCCATCAACAATTTGAAAGTAGTGAAAGGTGAACGTGAATTAAATGAATACACATTCAATACTCATACAGCAAAACACTATTTTTGTTCAAAGTGCGGTATTTATACTCACCATCAGAGACGTTCAGTAACCACCGAATATGGCTTTAACATTGCTTGTGTCGAAGGAGTGAAAATTGAAGATTATCTTCATATCGGCTATTTAGATGGCAGAGATAATCATCCTAAAGATGTTAGGTAATAGTATGAGCAAAGAGTTAATACAAAAACTTCTGGCGGAATTTGTTGGTACTTGTTTTCTTGTGATGGTTGTTATCGGTTCGGGAATTATGGCTGAGAGCTTATCGTCTGATCAGTTAAGTATCTTGTTAGCCAATACTATTGCCACGGGAGCAGGGCTTACTACTCTCATATGGATATTTATGTCTACATCAGGAGCTCACTTTAATCCTGCAGTAAGCTTGGTTATGTTTTTTAAAAAAGAACTTCAGTTAAAGGAATGCATCTATTTTATATTTTTTCAATTCACTGGTGGTTTGATTGGCGCTATTTTAGCTAACGCAATGTTCGGCCTAGATTTCATTAAAATTGCCGAGAACGAAAGGAATGGATTCAATATTTATTCAAGTGAGTTCATCGCTACTTTTGGCTTATTAATAACTATTCTGGGGGTAAGAAAATTGAGCACGTTTTTGGTTGCTCCAGCCGTTGGCTTATATATTTCTGCCGGCTATTGGTTTACTTCTTCTACATCCTTTGCCAATCCGGCTGTTACTTTTGCAAGAGGGTTTAGTGATACCTTTACTGGTATAAATCCTGAATTTATTTTGCCTTTTATCATTTTCCAGCTACTCGGTGCTGTTGCAGCAATGTTTTTTATGAAATTTATACACAATGAGTGAGAGGTCTAAACCAGTTATTGTTTTTGTTTGTATCGAAAACTCTTGTAGAAGTCAGATTGCCGAGGCTTTTGGAAAGATGTTTAATCAGGATACTTATGAAGTAAAAAGTGTAGGATCTTTGCCTTCGGGAAAACTCAATCCTAAGGCTGTGGAGTCAATGGCTGATATGGGCTATGACATGTCCTTGCATAGATCCACTAGCGTCAATGACTTGGAACATGAGAAAGTAGAAATAATGGTATCAATGGGCTGTGGTGATGCATGCCCAAGCCTATTGGCTAATCAAAGAATTTATTGGGAAATCCCGGATCCTAAAGACCTAACCCTTGGTGAGTTTAGTAAAGTCAGAGATTTAATAAAGGACAATGTGGAGAAACTCTTTGAGGAACTGGGAATTGGATAATAGCTACTTAAGGACAAGTAAGATTTTTTGGTTGAGGAACTTTTGAGGATTTATGCTATTTGAACGTCCCCAGGCAGGAAAGCGCGCTTTGCTTTTGCAGGTTGAGCTGCGTAAGGCGGACAATCCTGATAGAGCGGAGTTAGCTGAATTAGCCCGGTCTGCAGAACTTATAGTTGTTGATACATTGGTAGCGCGACGCGAAGTACCGGATTCTCGATGGTTCGTGGGCAGTGGCAAAGTTCAAGAGTTGAAGGAAAATTTAGAGTCTTCAAAGGCAGAAATAGTATTAACGAATCATGATTTGTCTCCAGGACAACAACGCAACTTAGAACAGGAAATTAGTTGTCGTCTTATGACGCGTACGGAGCTAATTTTGACTATCTTCGCCGACAGAGCCCGAAGTCATGAAGGTCAGTTACAGGTTGAACTTGCTCAGTTGAAGCATGCACAGACCCGTCTGGTGCGTGGCTGGACTCATTTAGACCGCCAAAAAGGTGGTATTGGCCTTAGAGGTGCTGGGGAAAAACAAATTGAGCTTGATCAAAGAATGCTATCTAGCCGGGTTAAGACGACGGAGCAGAAGTTATCGGAGGTGAGTAGGAGAAGAGAACGAAACAGGCGAGGGAGAAATAGGAGAGGAATTCCTACCGTGTCACTCGTTGGTTACACTAACGCTGGGAAATCGACCCTATTTAATTCCATGGCACAAGCGGAGGTGCAGGCCGAAAATAAATTATTTGCCACGTTAGATCCGACCATGCGTCGCATTAGTGTGCCTGGTGTAGGGGAAGTAATTTTAGCTGACACCGTGGGCTTCGTAAGTATTTTGCCTATACCATTAGTCGAGGCTTTTAAGGCAACGCTCGAAGAAGTTGTACATTCAGACCTTCTATTACATGTGGTAGATGTTACTGATCCAAACTGGCAGGAGCGAGCTGAGCAAGTAGAGAATATTCTAGAGGAAATTGGCGCGGCAGAGGTACCTAACATTCGGGTGATAAATAAAGTTGATCTCCTTTCTTTAAAGGAACGAATTAAATATGAATGCTTAGACTGCTTGGTCTCAGCGAAAAAGGGAGAAGGGCTTGAGGAGCTGGCAGAGTTAATCGGCGATGCTCTTGGTGTGGATGCCCCCCACAGGGTCTTAATAGATGCAGGGGATGGTAAGACTAGGGCTTGGTTGTACCAGTCAGGAGCTGTTTTAAACGAAACGATGTTTAAAGATGGAAGTGTTGAGCTTACCCTTCAGGCCGATGACCAATTGCTTAACCGACTTAAGAAAAGATCGAAGGTGCAGTTTAGGTAGTTAGCTAACGACGAGAAACTCTATAATCAAGAAACTTAGCGATAGATTACTTTTGATGTTTGACGAATAATCATCCGAAAATCTAGTGATAAATAAATAGGGGATCTATATGCGTCATGGGCTAGTTTTTTCCGGCGGGGGTACAACAATTAAGCAGATGGTTGATCTAGCTGTCGAGGCTGAACAAGCAGGAGTCGATTCGATTTATCTGACGGAGGCTTGGCGTAGCGGTTTTGTGGGGCTTTCGGCAATAGCTATGGCCACTAACAGAGTGGAAATAGGCCCATATATTTTAAATGCCTACGGGCGGTCAGTATGGATTACCGCCATGAGCGCGGTGGATCTAGATGAATTAAGTAATGGGCGGTTGGTATTGGGCGTGGGTAGTGGTAACCGACATATTAATGAAGAGTGGCAGGGGGTTACGCAAGAGCGACCGATTCGAAAGATGGAGGAGTATGTTGGATTGTTGCGGCAAGCCGTGAGTACGAGGGCTGGCGATAAACTCCAGTGGAAGGGGAATATGCATAGTATGCGTTGGTCTCCAGCAGTCGAGCCCTTGCGGCGTTCTATACCAGTTTATTTAGCTGCTCTGTATCCCCAGATGACAGCAGTTGCTGGCCGGGTAGCAGATGGATTGGCCCTTGGGGCTTTGTTGTCCGTTGATTACATCTCAAGCGAGATAAAGCCTCGTTTTCTTTCTGCGGCTGATTCAGCCGGTCGTGATCCTAGTGCGTTAGGGATCTCGCTAGCGCCCTTTGTATCGTTAGGGGACGATGCGAATGCGGCACGGCATGCAGCACGGATGGCTATATGCCATCTTTACTCACCATTGCCGCATCCCTACTATGACCACGTTTTACGCGAGCAAGGGTTTGCTGCTGCTGCTGATGCTTGTTTGAAGTACGTTCCGGAAGGACATATCGATAAAGCGGCAGGAGCAATCCCTGATGAGTTGTTGGATAGGCTTACAATCACTGGCACTTTTGAAGAATGTCGGAACAAGTTGGACCAATTTGAGGGAATAGTAGATCAAGTATTAATGGTAAATGTTGGTTATGGCTCCGCAGCCCAAGATCAGGCTATGTCGGCTTTTAGGGGACTGATAAAGTTAGGGGCTAAATGATTTTGCAATCTGAATATTAGGTTAACGTGAGCTTGCGGTTATGGAGATACCAGGAGTTATATGAAGATTCTAAATATGATTTTTGAGCACTTGTCTAGCTGGGGCTTGGTATGGTTTGGATTGCTTTTTTGGGGGAGCATCATTAATGCAGGACTTCTAATAATATTTAATGATGCCTCCACTTTACTCATCGATGCTTTATCTTATTTTCTAGGACTAAGCTTTGGTTTGCTAGCTAAGAGCAGAGGCTGGTCATGGATCAACTAGGCAAACATTCTCCGATGGATTTATCTTTAGAAGAAGAGAGAAGAGTGGCCCGCACTTTTATGGGAAGAGTAGAGTGGGAAATGATTGTGATAGGTCTTGGGCAGTGTGCTGTCTGGTTATGCACCTGGATAATGGTTTTGAAAGGGCATATTCCGCTGATGGTTGGTTGTGTTGTTAGCATTGTTTCTACCGTCTTTGCCTACCTTCCATCTCATGCTGGTCAGCATGGCCATTTGTCAGGAAAGTATAAGAAATTAGATTGGCTTAATTTTTTGGTCGGCCAGATCTCATTAATTCCGTTGGCGCAATCTCATGCGATTTTAAAAGCTACCCATATGAAGCACCATGCTCACGCTAACGACCCAACAAGAGACCCTGATTACTATCACACACATGTTGATAGCTGGTTTCATGCTGCAGTAAGGATACAAAATCAAACAGGAGAGGGAGCTCTGGTAGAAATGTTACGACGCTTTAGCCAGGAAGATCCTAGCTTTGCAAATGCAGTTGGTAGGGGGGCAAAAGTTAACGGGATATTTTTCTTTGCTCAGTTGGGGGCTGTATTTATCTATCCACTTGAAACATTTTTGTTATGGTGGGTGCCAAGAAAAATAGCTGTTGCCTACTTAGGGATGGTTTTTTCCTATGCGCCACATAAGGATTTGTCCATTGGTAGATATAGAGATACTAGATTTTGGTCGAGTATCTTGCCAAGATATTTAAATCATTCTATGCAGATACATGCTATGCATCATATGTATCCTAATATTTGTCATCACGACGAACCTAAAGCTATTGAGGTCTTGAAGCCCTTTATGATCGCCAGGGGAATCCCTGGTGCTCAGGACCTACCAGATAAAATTAGATTAAATGCTCTCGTTCGCGGAATGAGGTCTTGAGGTTTGATGATGCTATGCCTTTATTAGTTACATTTCCCCAGGTCTTGACTAATGACCGATAGTCACTTAATAATCAATGTTCTGTATTTGGGAGATAATGATGGTTGAGACCGTAACAGGAAGTAATCGTTCTGCGGGCCTTTCTTTAAAGGAATTACTGCCTTTTGATAGTCGCCCGGTGCCCGAGCACTTTCGAGTAGAATCTCCGTTACCCCCGGGTCCGACAAAGGTGCCTGTCGATTATTATTTCTCTGCGGACTTTTATCGTGAAGAGATAGAAAGAATGTGGTTACGTGTATGGCAGGTCGCCTGCCATGAGGATGATATACCTGATGTGGGTGATTACTTTCCGTATAACATTGCAGATAGATCTTTTCTGATTGTTCGTTCGGGGCCAAATGAATTTAAGGCGTTTAAGAACGCATGTCTTCATCGAGGCCGTTTGATTAAAGAGCGGCCGGGAAAACGCACACATGAATTGCGTTGTCCATTCCACGCTTGGGCTTGGCATCTTGATGGAAAGCTCAAGGAAATTCCATGTCAATGGGATTTTCCTCATGTAGATCCGGAATCCTCCGATCTGCCGGAGGTTAATGTCGGACGTTGGGGGCGGTTTATTTTTATTAACCCTGATTCCAATTCTGAGTCGCTTGAAGATTTTCTTGGTGATCTTCCTGCCCATTTTGAGAACTTTCTTGTTGAAGATCGCTACAAGGTGGCGCAAGTCGAAAAGCTAATTCGTTGTAATTGGAAGGTTGCCCAAGACGCTTTTGCGGAATCATGGCATGTTTTTTCTACGCATCCTCAGATGGTGTCAGCATTTGGTGATCCTAATGGGCAATTTGATGCATGGGGTAATTTTTCTAGGCAGTATAATCCTGGTGCCACCCCCAGCCCTCATCTAGAGGATGTAAAAGATTGGGGTGATCTTGAGCCTTCTCCTTCGGGCAGGGCAAGAGAGCGCCATCCATTTAGTGGCGCAATTTACGATTTGCGTGAGGATGGGAATGTTGATGTGGCTATGCCTAATGGCAAGAAAGGAGTTTTTACTCGACAGGCGAAGTGGGTGGAAGGGGAGTTGGGTCACGCTGATCTACATCTCTGCCAGTGGGTTGCTGGCCCGCAGTGTAAACCCGAGGTAATTATGCCGCCTATTGGAGAAGCTACTAGACGACCTATGGAAAAGACCTTACCAGCAGGCCAAAGTCGAGCCCAATTAATAGAAATGGTCGGAGCAATGCGAAAGGAAATAGCGCACCAAAGACGAGAAGCTGCTCGGCCGATGCATGGTGATCATGTTGATAAACTTTCAGATACGGAGTTAGGTGGGAATACTTACTATAATGTTTTTCCGAACCTTATGCCTTCTCCAAGTTTAGATCAATCAATCTGGTTTCGTTTTCGGCCTGTCGGCATGAATCCGGAGGAGTGTATTATGGACGTGATTATCACTGGGCCAATCCCTCGAGAAGGTGAGAAGCCAAAAACACCCCCCATACGTGTTTTGGATCCAGACGAAAGCTGGACCGAAGCTCCTGAGACTGGTTTTCTCGCGCGAGTACTAGATCAAGATACCGGCAACATGCCATGGATCCAGAAAGGTGTTAGAAATATAGAGGGCGGCCATGTTCAGTTGGCTGATTACAATGAGACTAAATTACGACATGGTTATATGAAGCTGGAAGAATATCTTTCCAGGCCTTTTGAAACAAAGCAAAAACGAGGAAAAAGAAATGCCTAAATTCGATACCGTTATAAAAGATGGCACGATAATAGACGGCTTACGTACAGCTAGGTATAAGGGCGATATTGGGATTGTGGATGGAAAGATAGCCGCAATCGGAAATATTAATACTGACACCGCTGATAAGGTTATTGATGCTGAAGGCAAAATTGTAGCCCCTGGCATAATTGATCTACATACTCATTATGATTCTCAAATTTATTGGGATCCATGGTGTAGTATTTCAGGATGGCATGGTGTTACTTCGGTAGTAATTGGCAACTGTGGTTTTGGTTTTGCACCATGCAAGCCCGAGGATCAAGATCGTTCGATGCAGACAATGACTCGTAATGAAGCGGTACCTTATGAATCGATGAAGGCCGGAATGCCATGGGACTGGGAAACATTTCCTGAGTTTCTGGATTCTATTGATCGAACTCCTAAAGGCGTAAATGTGCTTAGCTATATGCCACTTAATCCACTTATGCATTATGTAATGGGTCTGCCAGCTGCTAAGGAGCGCGGTGCTAACGAGGAAGAGTTGGCTGAAATGAAGCGATTGCTGAACGAAGGCCTAGATGCCGGTGCTTGTGGTTTTTCGGCTCAGCTTGCTCCTGCTGAGATTGAGCCTCAGCGCGATCATGACGGCACGTTGATGATTACTAACACTATGCAGAAGTCAGACCTCATGGCGCTTGCTGGAGTGTTGCGTGACCAGGGTCGAGGCTTTATACAGTGTATAGGAGCAAGTCGTGAACTTACTGAGGAAATGGCTGAAGTTTCTGGTAGGCCCATAATATATAACGTACTTGCCCCGCTGACTGACCAACATGGTACCCCAATGATGGACTATAAGGATGCGATTCGTTGGTTAGAGGATTGTAATAAGCGGGGTCTGCGAGTTCATGCTCAAAGCATGTCTGTAGAAAACGATTACCAGTATACCCTGGAGGATTGGAATCTATTTGATACGCATGATGTTTGGCGGGAAGTACTTATGGGTACACCAGAGGAGCGGATTAAAAAGCTATCTGATCCTGAAAACCGAAGGCGAATCCGTGAATTTTGTAAAGATGGATGGAGAAGTCTTGCCTTCGATGATGATCTAATTATAGGGGTAACCTACCATCCTGATCAGACTGAATTGGAGGGTATGACTATTGGGGAGCTAGCAAAAGAACGAAACTGCACCCTCGTTGATGCCTTCCTAGATGTTTCGCTTAAGGATGATTTGAAGACAATTTTTGTTACGTCCCCTCGACCAGTTGCCGACGAGATCCTTAGAGATATTATTACTTCTGATTCCGCTGTTCCTGGTCTTTCTGATGGTGGGGCACATACTAAGTTTCAGACGTTAGGGAGATATCCGACAGATTTGCTATCTAACCTAATACGCGACAGGGGGCTTACGACTTTAGAAGAGGCTCACTGGCGATTATCGACTTTTTCTGCGATGGCTGCAGGGATTCAAGATCGAGGTTTTCTTAAGGAGGGAGCGCCCGCTGATATTCTAGTTTATGATTTTGATAAGCTGCACGTAGGAGAAGTAGAGAAAGCTTATGATTTTCCAGCAGGAGCATGGCGTTTAGTTCAGAGGCCACATGGTTATGAGCATATCTTAGTGAATGGAGTTGAGACATTTACTAATGGAGAGTGTACCGGAGCAACGCCAGGGCAATTGCTGCGCTTTGGGAATTCTAGGTAGTATAGGAGCTGATAATGATCTCTTCATTTCGTCGGAGAGATCATTATCAAAAATTGCATCTAGATCCAAAATATTTGAAATTAAAAAGATAGTCTGTAATCATGCGCGCGATCTAATAACCGGATATAGCGAGTACGGCATTGTTTTTTAAAAAAGCTTTACCTATTATTTTTTATGGAGCTTTTTTCCTGGTCCTTTCTGGATCGCTCCATGCTATTTCCCATTCAGACGTCGATGAGCACATATTTTCGACCGATTGTGAATTTTGTTTCAATGAAGTCCCGTGCTCCGAGGTAGATAAGACTTTTGAGGAACAAGCGTTTTCGACGCCGATCTTAGAAGTTCCAAAAACGCAACAATTCAGCCAGCTTAATCCTGCTGCTAACCTAATAAGGGCTCCTCCTCGAATTTGATTTTCTTTAGTAAATCAAAATTTTATATAGGAGGTTTCTATGAAAGATATTTCTTTCATTTTTTTTGTATTTTTAGTGTGTTTTGGGGTTAGTGATAAAATTTACGCGGAAGACGGAATAGAGGAAGTTATAGTAAGAGCTTCTCTAGTCGATCGATTACAGGCTGATTCAAGGAGTCCATTGCATGTAGTTGATGGAGATGAAATCCTCGAAGCAGGCCTCAATTCCTTAGGCGAATCATTGGATGGTCTGGTTGGAGTTTCCAACAGTGATTATGGAGCTGCCGTAGGCCAGCCGGTTATTAGAGGTTTATCTGGTAACCGAGTAAAAGTTCTTTCTAATCTTATGGTTGTGCGCGATGTCTCTGGCCTGGGGGCAGACCATATAAACGAGGTTGATCTATTAGGCGTACAGCAGATTGAAATAGTTAGAGGGCCTGCTTCCTTGCTTTTTTCAAACGGGTCTATAGGCGGTATCGTAAACGTCGTTGATAATACTATTGCTAGAAATGATATAGAAGAGTTGCAGCTGGACTTGGGAGTTGAGGCCCAGTCAGTGAATGACGGTTTCGCATACGATATTGGTTATCAGCAGAATATAGCCGGATTTAATTTGTATGCTGGCTATCAAGATTCCAATCTAGAAAATTATGAGATTCCTGATGGTGCGGTTCATCATGAAGATGACGATGAAGGCGATCATGATGAACTCGATTATTTGCCTAATACTGATTACGAAATATCATCTAAGAATTTTGGTATTTCGAAGACAGGTTCTTGGGGCTATATAGGTCTTGCCTATAGAAATAGAGAGAGTCACTATGGAATACCATTTCATGCCGAAGGGGATGATCATCCCCCGCATGACCCAGATCATGACCCAGATCATGACCCAGATCATGACCCAGATCATCAGGATGAGAGGATTTTCTCTTTGAG